>Ga0209770_10001316_pt1 | contig 12978 bp, 5 predicted proteins | sample LauGreSu1BDMLBDD_2_FD_187572 | JGI IMG/M metagenome (GOLD analysis project Ga0209770, IMG submission 187572) | Freshwater lake microbial communities from Lake Michigan, USA - Su13.BD.MLB.DD (SPAdes) (version 2) | ecosystem: Environmental > Aquatic > Freshwater > Lake | place: Lake Michigan, USA...
GACTGGAGAACGTGCTGCTCCTCGACGCCGGTGAGGCGCTGGTCGAGCCCCTGGAACTTGAACGTGAACCGTTCGTGGTCGATCCCCATCAGATGGAGGATCGTGGCGTTGAACGAGTTCACGTCGACGGGATTCTCGACGACGTTGTAGCTGAAGTCGTCGGTCTCCCCGAGGACCGTCCCCCCCTTGATGCCGCCGCCGGCCATCCACATGCAGAAATTGCGCGGATGGTGGTCGCGGCCGTAGGTTTCGGCGTTGAGCGTCCCTTGCGAGTAGACGGTGCGACCGAACTCCCCTCCCCAGACGACGAGCGTATCGTCGAGCATCCCGCGGGCCTTGAGATCCTTGACGAGGGCCGCCGTCGCCTGATCAGTGTCGAGGCACTGCGCCTTGAGATCGTTGGGCAGGTTGCCGTGCTGATCCCACCCACGGTGGAGGATCTGCACGACCCGGACCCCGCGCTCGACGAGCCGGCGGGCGAGGATCAGGCTGTGGGTGAACGAGCCCGGCTTGCTGACGTCGGAGCCGTACATGGAGAGCGTCTGTGCCGATTCTCCGCTGAGGTCGACTAGGTCCGGCACGCTCGCCTGCATCCGGAAGGCCATCTCGTATTGGGCGATGCGGGTCTGCGTCTCGGGATCGTGGAAGCGGTCGAGGCTCCGCGCGTTGAGCTTGCCGAGGGCGTCGAGCATCACGCGCCGGTCGGCACGGGTAACCCCGTCGGGATTGGGGAGATAGAGGACCGGATCGCCGGAGCCGCGGAGGGCGACGCCGGTGTAGCGCGTGGGGAGGAAACCGCTCGACCACATCCTCGTGAACAGCGCCTGGGAGGGATTGATGTCTGGCTGCGGCGTGAACACGACGAACGCCGGGAGATCGTCGTTCTCGCTCCCTAGGCCGTAGGCGAGCCAACTCCCCAGGCTCCCCTTCCCCGGCACTTCGCTCCCGGTCATCACATAGGTGCAGGCCGGGTCGTGGTTGATGGCGTTGGTGAACACGCTCTTGACGAGTGCCAGGTCATCGACGACCTCGGCCGTGTACGGGAGGAGATCGGTGTTGATCCACCGGCCGCACGAGCCGCGCTGCTCGAACTTGAACTTCGAAGGCGCCACCGGAAAGCGTTGCTGGCCGCTGGTCATCGTCGAGAGCCGCTGGTCACCACGGACGCTCGGCGGGAGATCCTTGTCGAAGTATTCCTTGAGCTTCGGCTTGTAATCCCAAAGATCGATCTGCGAAGGCCCACCATTGGGATGGATGTAGATCACGCTCCGCGCCTTCGGCGCGTGATGGGGAAGGCCCGGGAGGGGGGGGTGGACGCGAGCGGAGGCGGCGCGGAGGGCGGCCGGATCGATCGCGGCGGCGCCGGCCGCACGCACAAGACCGCCACCACGACGGCTGTCGAGGAGCGCGAGGGCCGCGGCGCCGGCCCCGACGCCGGTGGAACGGAGGAACGCACGGCGACAGGCCTGGAGCTTGAGATCGAGGGCGGAAGGGAGCGGATGGGCCATGGCGTCAGTTCCTCGAGAGGGTCTCGTCCAGATTGAGGAGCATGTTCGAAAGAAGAGTCCAGGCGGCGAGTTCCTCCGCCGGGATGGTTTCCGGGGCCTTCGATTCCCCTACCGCCACGAGCCGCTTGGCCGCCTCGGGGTCGGCCGAATACCGGGTCCTGTGAGCGGCCAGTTCCTCGGCCACCACAGCCAGTTCGGCCGATTCGGCGCCGCGGGCGATCACCGCCCGGAACAGCCAGTCGATCCGGGCCGCATCGTCGGCCGGGCCGGAGGCGAGTGCCCGCGTCGCCAGCGCCCGGGCCGCCTCGACATGCTGCACGTCGTTCATCAGTTGGAGCGCCTGCAGCGGGGTGTTGCTCCGCTCGCGGCGAGCGCAGAACTGCTCCCGGTTGGGGGCGTCGAAGTTCACCATGAACGGCGGCGGTGCGGTCCGTTTCACGAACGCATAGAGGCTCCGCCGCCACAGGGCGGGGCCGGTGTCGCGCTTGTAGATCTGGGTGTTCGAGCCGGCGAAGCCCACCGGCTCCCAGATGTTGTCAGGCTGATAGGGACGCACTCCCTTCCCACCGAGCGTGGGAACGAGCAGCCCCGAGACGGCAAGGGCGTTGTCGCGGATCTGCTCGGCATCGAGGCGGATGCGGGCCCCGCGGGCGAGCAACCGATTTTCAGGATCGGCCGCGAACTGTTCCGGTGCGATCGCCGCCTGACGGCGGAAGGCACGGCTCGTCACCAGGAGCTTGACGAGGTGACGCGTGTTCCAGCCGCTCTCGCGGTATTCCACGGCGAGCCAATCGAGGAGCTCCGGATGGCTCGGCGCTTCTCCCTGCAGGCCGAAGTCCTCGCTCGTCTTCACCAGGCCCGTCCCGAAGAACTGCTGCCAGAGGCGGTTGGCGGCGACGCGGGCGACGAGCGGTTGCTCGGGGAGGAGGAGCCACTTCGCCAAATCGAGCCGGTTGGGGGTCGTACCCTCGGGCGTTGCCATCGGCGGGAGGAAAGCGGGGGTGGCTCTCGTCACCTTCTCGCCCGGCTTGTCATACGCCCCGCGGAGCTGGATGAAGCTGTCGCGCATCTGCGGAAGGTCGTTGAACACGAACGTCCGCACGAGCGCCTTCTCGAGGTCGTCGCGCTTGCGCCGCGATTCGGCGATTTCCCGTTCGGCGAGCACGACCGGCTCCGGCTTCTCACGCCACACGTTCCGCAGCCAGTGGCGGCGGATCCGCGTGACATCGTCGGGATTGGTCGTCTTCTCGGGGCCTTCCCTGACCAGACCCCGTAGCGGCTCCGGCACGTCGTCGATTTTTTCCTGCCCCGCGCGGGCCTTCCACCAGGCCGCGAACGACCGGCCCGGATCGGTGGCCGGATCGTCGATGCTCGACAGCCCGACCTTGTCCCAACGGACATGGCCGTCGAACTGCGTCAACGCGAAACCGTTGATTTTCGTGCCCGCTGGCACGCCGATCGTCTCCGGCTTGAAGGCCACGCGGACCCATTTTCCAGCCTCGGGGAGCGGGCCGAGCACCATCTGCGACGCCTGCCCGACGGCGCCCCACGGGATCACACCCCCCTCGCCCCATACGGCCCGGTGTTCCCAGCCGTCGGTGTTGAGTTGGATCATGACCGCCTTCGGCGGTGCCGCCGGATCGATCCACACGTGCGCGAAGACTTCGGCGCCGGCAGGGCCTGCTTGAATATCACCGGCCGGCATGAAGACATCCTGGCCGATGCCGGTGGCGGAGCGGTCGAGGCAGCGCGCCCCAGACACCACCTCACCGGGCTGGGTGCCGCTGAACCAGGTCGGTCCACCGGGGCTGCTCTGGGCAGCGGCACCGGCGGGGAGGTCGTCGTCGAGCCAGACCGATTCCCCCGTCACCGGGGCTGGCCGGGGATCGATCGTGGCCGGATCGACGTAGGCGATCGCCGCGACGGCCGCCTCGAGACGCGTGTCGAGTTCGGGGAGCTTCGCATCGAGGCTCGCGATCTCCGCTTCCTGATCCGGGGTGGGGAGCTTGATGACCGGCGCCGTCTGCTCGATGTTGCCGTCGAAGCCGGGGTCGGCGGCCGAGTTGAAGAAGGCGTAGAGCGAATAGAAATCCTTGGCGGAGATCGGGTCGAACTTGTGGTCGTGGCAGACGGCGCACTGCCCGGTGAGACCCATCCAGGCATTGAGCGTCGTCGCGGTGCGATCGACGGCGTAGCGGAAGAGGAGTTCCTCGTTGATCGAGCCCCCTTCGCTCGTCGTCACGTTGCATCTCGAGAAACCGGTGGCGGTCTGCTGCTCGCGGGTGGCGTTGGGAAGGAGATCGCCGGCGAGTTGAAAAATCGTGAACTGATCGAACGGCAGATTGTCGTTGAAGGCCTTCACGACCCAGTCGCGGTACGCCCACATGTGGCGCTCGTTGTCGAGGTGGAGACCGTGGGTGTCGGCATAGCGGGCGACGTCGAGCCAGTGACGCGCCATCTCCTCGCCGTGGTGCGGGCTCGCGAGCAACCTGTCGACGAGCCTGTCGTAGGCGTCGGGAGCGGTGTCGGCGACGAAGGCCGCCACCTCGTCGGCGCTCGGCGGCAGGCCCGTGAGCGCGAAACTGACGCGTCGGATCAGGGTCGGCCGATCGGCCTCGCCATTGAGTGGGAGACCCTCGGCCGCCACGCGTGACTCGAGGAAGCGGTCGATCGGGTTGGCGGGGTCGCCCGGCGCGGCAGGCACCTCGGGCCGAACGATCTTCCGGAACGACCAGTGCTGCTCGTAGGCGGCCCCTTCCGCGATCCACCGCGTGAGCAAATCCTTTTGGGCGGCGGTCAATTCCTTGTGGAAATGGGGGGGCGGCATCACCGTGTCGGGATCGGTGGATCCGATCCGGGCGATCAGAGCGCTCGCGGCGGTGTCTCCCGGGACGATCGCCCGGGCACCGCTGTCGAGGGACGCGAGGGCTTTGGGGCCGTCGTCGAGGCGGAGGCCCGCCTCTTGCTTGCCGGGCCCGTGGCAGGCGAGGCAGTGTTCGGAGAGCAGTGGCCGGATGTCGCGGTCGAAACGGATCGGTTTCTCCGCGCCGGCCCCCACGCCGGCCCCGACACTCACCTGGAGCAGTCCGGCGGCGAGGAGCACGCGGGAGGGGCGATGAAGCCCGATGCGGCGGAGCAGCGAACAACCCATGAATAGGTCTCCCGGGGCGTCATCCGCGTCGCCGATCCCGGATGGGGCGGGATCGCGGACCCTCGTGGTCGAGGATCGATCGGCGGGGCCGCGCAGGAGGGGGCGCGCTTGTCGTGCGTCCCCCCGGTGGCCTGTGCAGCCGTTAAACATCCCCAATTCTGCCACACCCCGCACCGCGGGGCAAACCTCGAGGGGGGGCACGACAGGCAGCGTGGCGTGTGGAACACTTGTCCGGATGCGGGCCCGGTTTCGGGCCCGAGAGCCGGGGCGGGTGCCGAATCGGCGGTCGGTGCTCCGGACCAATGGGTGTGCAGGGATGCGCAGTCCGAAGAGTTTTCCGCGATGCCAACGGCACTTCTCGTTGATGACGAGCCACCGGCGAGCCAGCGGCTCGGCGAACTTCTTTCCGCGCACCGCGAGATCGAGGTGGTCGCGACCGCGCGGAGCGTCGCGCAGGCAAGCAGGCTGCTCAAGCAGCATGCCCCAGACATCCTCTTTCTCGATGTCGAGTTGCCCGGTGGATCGGGCCTCAAGCTCCTCTCCGAACTCGAGCGCCGGACCCACGTCTGCTTCGTCACCACCCATCCACAATATGCCGTCACCGCGTTCGAGGTCGGCGCTGTCGATTATCTGCTCAAGCCCGTCGACCGGATGCGTCTGGCGGTGGCCGTGAGAAGGTTGCTGCGGGCGATCCGCGTGGCCGAAGTCGTTCCCGATGCAGGCCCGGCCGGCGATCTCGCCACGCCTGAAGTGGAAAGGAGCCAGGAGGGGGACGCGACGATCGTGGTCACCCTCCAGGGCGGACGGAAAGCGCGGCTCCGTCGCGACGAGATCCTCTGGATCGAGGGTTTGGGGAAGTACTCGCGCGTCTGTCTCGCGGGGCAACGCAAGCCGGCCACGGTCCGCCGGAGCCTCGCGGAATGGGGGGAGAGCCTCCCGGTGGATGTGTTTCCGCGGTTGGGGCGGTCGCAGATCATCCGTCTCGCCAGGCTGTCCCTGGTGACGTGGAAGTCGCGGGAGGAAACGGTTCTGTCGTTTACCGGCAGTCCGGAGATGCTCTCCGTCGGTCGCAGTGCCGCCGCCAAGCTGCGCGAGCTGTGTGGCGGCCGATAGGCCAGAAGCCTCTTCCCTCTCAGGCGCGCGGGCCGCTTTGCCCCACGAGCTTCTCGACGTCGTCGGCCCGGATCGGGACGTGCGCCGAGAGATCGACCGGCCCGCTTTGCGTCACGAGGATGTCGTTTTCCAGACGGACGCCGATCCCCTCCTCGGGAATGTAAATGCCCGGCTCGACGGTAATCACCCAGCCGGGCTGGAAGGGCCCGTTGAGCGGCGCGAGGTCGTGGACGCCGAGCCCCAGCGAATGCCCCAGGCCGTGCATGAAATACTTCCTGCAGGCCGGCTCCTCGGGGGTGTCCTTGGCGACCTGCTCCGGCGTGATCAGGCCGAGGGCGAGGAGTTCGTCGTTCATCTGGAGCTGCGCCGCTCGGCGCCAGTCGCGCGCGGTCGTGCCCGGGGTGGCCCGGGCGATCGACCCCTCGAGGACGCGGTGAACCGCGTCGTACACCGCGCGCTGCCGGGGGGTGAAGCGGCCGTTGACCGGATAGGTGCGCGTGAGGTCGGCGTTGTAGTTGGCGTAGCAGGCGCCGACGTCGACGAGGAGCAGGTCGCCGTCGCGGCAAGGCCGGTCGTTGGTGTTGTAGTGGAGGACACAGGCGCTCTTTCCCGAGGCGATGATCGGTTCGTAGGCCATCTTCGACCGGTTCTTCGTGAACTCGTAGATCAGCTCGGCCTCGAGTTCGTACTCCATCACGCCCGGCTCGAGGCGGCCGAGCATCCGCCGCAGCCCGACGTCGGTGATGTCGATCGCCCGACGGACGAGGTCGATCTCGGTCGTGTCTTTCACAGCCCGCAACTGCCGCATGATCGGCGCCAGCCGCTCGAAGCGGTGGAGGGGATAGCGGGCCATGAGCTGCCTGGCGTGGCGCACGTCGCGCGGGTCGGTCTCGGTGGCGTTGCGCTCGTGCTCGTTGGAATTGAGATACACCCGCTCGCTCTCGCACATCAGCACATGGAGCACGGCGGGCAGCTCCGAGAGCCAGCGCACCCGCGGCATCCCGGAGATTTGCTCGGCCCGTTCCTTCGTCAGCTTCTCCCCCTCCCAGATGGCGAGGTGTTCGTTCGGCTGGCGGAGGAAGAGCATCTCGCGCTGGGCCGGGTCGGTGGCCTGCGGCGCGAGAACCAGAACGCTCTCCTCCTGCTCGATACCGGTGAGGTGGAACAGGTCGGCGGCCGGATAGATCGGGAAGGTGCCGTCACCGGTCTGCGGGAGGATGTCCGCGGCATGAACGATCGCGATCGATCGCGGCGGAAGCTGGCCCACGAGTTGACGGCGGTGGGAGACGAACAGCGCGTTGTCGATCGGTGCGTGCCGCATGACTTTTCCCTGGGGCGTGGTTCCCCCGCACCGGACTCGGCACGGGGAGAAAATCGTACCCGCCGGGAGGGCCGGCTGTCGCGGCCAGCGGCGGCGCCGTGGGCAGGCGTCGGTCCGGACCGGCCCTGCGTGCGCTTCGGGGTTGCCCGTGCCCCGTCGCCGGACGTTCGCGGAGGGCATCCTTGCCCTCCGCTCTCTCCGCGCCGCTTGCGCTTTCGCCCTCCGGGCTTCGCTTATCGGCGAGGCCGGCTCTCGGAGCACCGGCGACCCCTCGCTTGTCAGCGCTTGGGCGTTGGGCGTGTGCGGGGTGCTTCGGCACCCAGTGGCTCGTTGCCAGTCAGGGCCTAGCGATAGGCCCGCGGGCCGAAGGGCTGCGTGGCCTGCTGGGGAGCCGGCTGCTGATAACCCTGATACTGGGGCTGATATTGGGGCGGCTGTTGGTATTGGGGCTGATACGGCTGCTGTGGCGCCGGCTGCCACGACTGCGGTTGCTGTTCATAGGCCGGCTGGGGGGAGGCCGTGTCCTGCTGCTGCCCCTGATACTCCTGCGCCGCCCGCCGCGCTTCGCTTTCGACCCGCTGGCTCACCTGCTGGCCGACGACCCAGGCCCGGGCACGGTCGAAGTTCACCGACGGGATGCCGTTGTTCCAGCTGATCGTCAGCACGCCCGTGGCCAGGAGGAAGGGCACCAACAGGATGAACAGCCGCGAGCCCCACCGCGTGCCGGCGACCTTTGCGACCGGAGCCGGGAGCACCGGCGAGGCGAGGCTCACCGCCCGCTGGGCGATCGTCTTCTTTTTGCTCACGTCACGCTCCTGGAAGTGGCGTCCCGTGAAGGTCGACACTGGGACACTCCCTGAATCGGCAGTTCACCTGCGGCGCGTGGAGGCGCGTGGCCGATGGGCTGCATTCGCTCCGGTATCTCACCCAGTTTCCGCAGGTTGCCGGGGCGAAAGAATGAGCTCGAGGTCCGCGCCGCTCCACTCCCCGCGGCGATTCGCCACCGCGGGGAGCGGGGCTCGAGCGAGCGGTCTGCCGGCGCCTAGGCGACGACCTGACCGTTGACCTTCTTGTTCGACGGCAACTCGCCGGCGATGCCGTCGGCCTGGAATCCGAACGAGATCTCGGCGCCCGCGGCGATCGTCCCGTTCCAGGAGGCATTGCGAATCACGTAACGCGTGCCGACGTGGCTGACGATCACTGCGTTCCAGATGTTGACGATGTTCGCTTTCATGTCGAACTCCATCGTCCAGCCGTTGATGGCCGTCGTGCCGGTGTTCCTGATCTTCACGCTGCCGTTGAATCCGGTGCCCCAGGCAGTGGTCTGCGTGTACGTCACGGCGATGCCGCTGGTCGGCGTTGGCGGGGTGGGGGTCGTCGGTGTTGGGGTCGGCGTCGATGGAGCGGTGTCGTCGTTCAGAATCGTGCCGGTGGCCGCGGCCCTGGCAAGCGTGGCATTCGTCGGTGTACTCAAGCGCAGCGACAGCGTCTCGTTCGACTCCGGCGTCGCGTCCCGGTTGACGAGCACCGTCACGATCTTCTTGGTTTCTCCGGGGGCGAACGTGAGCGTTCCGGAAGTGGCCGTGTAGTCGCTGCCGACGAGCGCCGTGCCGTCGGCCGTGGCGTAGGACACGGTGACCGACTGCGCGCTGGCTGCCGAAAGTGAGACGGTGAACGAAAGCGGGGTCGTGGCGATCGTGACACCCGTGGCCGACACGGCGGGAAATTGGAATTGCGCGGCTTTGAGTGGGTCGACCTTGGCCGTGTTCACCGTTCTCCAGTCACTTCCGAGGATGCCGCCGGTGTCGCCCGAGTTGGGATTCCACGACCAGTACGTCCAACTGATCCCCTGCTTGCCTGCGGCCAGGTCGTTGGTGCCGTTGCCGTCGAGATCACCCTCGAGATAGCTCACCATCTTGGCGTACCAGGCCCGATCGCTCGCCGTGGCGAGGTTGCTGCCGAACTCACCGAGGAGCACCGGAGCCGTGCCGGTGCGGAACAGATAGCCCCAGTTCTTGTCCCACACCGCCGGGAGATTGGCAGGATAGGTCGGGTCGCTGAAGTAGGTTTGTGCATAGACGCTTGCCGGGTAGTCGTGCGCCGAATAGACGAGCCGGCCGGGCGTGTTGAGCCGTACCGGTGCCGTACCGGCATTCGAGAGATTCCCTCCCCACCAATAGCTTCCCGAGGAGGCCGTCTCGATGCCCTCCACGATCACGAGCAGGTTGGGATTGGCGGCCAGCACGGCGTTGCCTCCGCGCTCCGCGGCCAGCCGCCAGTCGTTGGCACCGCCGTCGCCCCAGGTGGCAGGGCCGTGGGGCTCGTTGTGGAGGTCGATTCCGATCACCGTGGCGTCGCCTGCGTAGCGCGAAGCGAGCATCGTGAGATTCTTGATCCACGCGCTCTCCGGATAGGCAGCCGTGTACCACAGGCCGGATGCGTTGGCACTGTTGCCGGCATCGGAGCGGTGGTGATCGAGGATGATCTTCATGCCGATCCGGCCGGCGTAGCCGACGATCTTGTCCATGAGTTGCAGCCCGGTCAGCCCCTGGAGATCGGGATTCTTGAAGAAGTCGATGCTGTTGGGCTTGCTCCCGGCGTCGAAGAGCTGGTCGCTGTACGGCAGGCGGATCGTGTTGAAGCCGAGCGACTTCATCTGATCCATCATCTCCTTGTAGCCGCGGGTCCAGAGGCCGTGGGGGGCGAAGTTCGTCGTCTCGAATCCGAACCAGTTCACGCCGGCGATCCGCACCGGAGTTTTGTTGGCGTCGAGAATCTGGTTGCCCGAGGTGTGGAGATAGCCCGTGGCCACGGCGGTCTGCGGGGTGCCTTCGGTGACGGAGGTGTCAGTGACACTGATGCCAGGGAGCGGTGTGACGGGGGAGGTGCCGCCCGTCGCGCCCGCGATCACGGGATCACTGCCGTAGTCGCCCCATGTGGTGCTGAAGCCACCCTTGGACATCGTCGGGATGCCCGTATGGAAGTTGGACAGCTGGCCCGCAGTCCCCGGGTTATCGCGGTTGAGCGACCACATGGAGAGCATGCCCAGCCCCTTGGCGCGGGCGAAGACCTCGAGGCGATCCGCGTCCGCCAGGGTGAACACCTCCGTCGTGATGTCGTTGACGCCCAGCATCGGCGTCACGCCGAGTTGGTTCCAGCCGAAAGACTGGCCCTGACTGGAAAACAGGCTCGTCATCTGTGCGAAGGTGGCGTTGGCTGCGTCGATGGCGTACTCCCCCATCGACTTGAGGTTCGGAGGCGCGGCGCTGTCGCCGTAGTCCATCGCCATCACGTTCACCCCATCGATCTTCACGCCGGCCACCAGAGCGGCCTTCACGACGTTCAGGCCATCGTGCGTGAGCCCCTGGGGCAGCACGGGCAGCGTCAGCCACACCCCGAGCTCAGGACGGGTCTTCTGCATCAGGGCGATGGCGTCCATCTGGAGCTTGATCGTCTGGGTTTCGGCGACGGCGGCTCCCTCGATATCGAAGTCGAGCTTCTTCAGCTTCAAGGTATCGACCATGTCGCCGTAGGCCGTCGCCAACGCCTGGGAACCCAGGCCACGTTGGGCGTACGACTGCGCGAGGCTCTGCCCCGCCGCACCCCCCAACGACACCATCACGTCGCCGCCAGCTGCCCGCAGCGCGTTGATCTCCCCTTGGATGGCCAGCGCCTGCTCATTCGTGCTCCCGAGCGTGAGCACGTCGTACCCGGCCCACCCCAGCTTGCCGGTGGGCGTGGCCTGCATGAATCCCAGCGTCAGGAGCCCGACGCCGTACTGCCGAGCGAGGCCGTCGAGGTCCGGCACAGGATACTGCCCCATATCGACGTAAGGAGCGAAAAACTGCTCCTTCCACAGGTCGACGCCGGGCGTCGTCGGAGTCGTCGTGGGAGGCGTCGTCGTGGCACCCGTGGACGTGAGGACGAAGCCGGAAGGCGCGTCGGTGCCGGCCCCGGCGGTGAAGCCGAAACCCTGCGTCTCACCGACCGTGAGCGTGCGATCCCAGGCGGGCCCCCTGATGACGTACTGCGAGCCTGTACGACTGACGATCTGGGCGTTCCAGATGTCGTTGATCGTGCGGTTGTAATTGAAGGAGAGTTGCCAATCGGTGAGCGTCGCCTGCGTGTCGTTGGTGAGCGTCAGTTGCCCCTGGAGACCCGATCCCCAGTCATTGACCGTGGCGTAGCCGACGGCGAACGCGAGTCGTTGCTCGAGCTGATCGAAGGTGGCGAGCGCCGGCCGATCGCGGCGTCGTCGACGGGACTGTGAGCGGCCGCGATCGTCGGAAAGCGGCCCGTTGAAGCGAAGGCCGAGACTGCGGAAGAAGTCGTGCGCGTTCATGAAACACCTCGTGGGTGGAGAGGGAAGGTGGCCCCACGTGGTGGCTGGCGACTGCGTCAGGGCATGGAAGCCCCACGACAGACCCTTGTCCACGTGCGAAAGAGAAGAAAGCCGGAGTCGATGCGACGCGTCTGCGTTCGTCGGTCCGCCCCTGAAGGACCGACACGGAGCGTGCTTCGAACCCCCCTGCTCCGTGTCGCATTCTCGAAGCGTGCCGCACGGCGGACAAGAAATCGCCGACGTCTCGAACAGGCTGCGATCAGTCGAGCGTGGATCGATGGGCATCGGCCGGTCCGCGGCTATGGCGTCGCCGCTGGACAGCTTCCCGATTCATGTTTCATTCACGGGGCGTTCACGGCCCGTTCACGTGAGCCCCGGAAGCGTCCTCGTGCCCGGGAACTGCACCTCGAACGTCGCGCCGCCACCGAGGGTCGGGGAAAAAACGACATCGCCACGGTGGCCGCGCATGATGCTCCGGCAGATGGCAAGACCGAGACCATGGCCTCCGGTCGCCGTCACGTGCGATGGGTCTTCGCGGAAGAATCGCTCGAAGACCTCTTCGGCCCGGTCGGGCGGAATCCCTTGCCCATGATCGGTCACGCGCACCACGAAGCCCTCGCCGGCCCGCGCCATGACGACCTCGACATGCCCGCCGACGGGGCTGTACTCGATCGCATTGGCGAGCAGATTCACGAATACCTGATGGAGCAGGTCCGTATGGCCGACGACCACGGCGCTTCGGGAATCGACCTGCACGGTGACATGCCGTGCCTCGGCGAGCGACTCGACCTGCGTGGCGGCCTCCTCGACGATCGGCTCGAGGTCGATCTCGGCAAGCGACCCGTCCGCCGCGGATTCCGCCTTCGAGAGCGCCAGGAGGGCCTCCGAGAGCTTCTGGATTCGCAGGGCGAGCGTCCGGCAGTGCTCGACGGTCCGGGTGAGTTCCTCGGTCGTGCGCGGCCGCTGCTGCGACAGGTCGGCCTGGAGGAGGATGCCGTGGATCGGGTTGAGGATCTCGTGGGCGACGTCGGCGTTGAACCGGGCCTGGGAGATCCTGATCGCCTCGAGCCTGTCGAGCATACAATTGAGCGTGGTGGCCATGCCGACGAGTTCGGAGTCGGCTTCGGCCAGGTCGATCCGCGCCCCGAAGTCCCCCGTCGCGATCATCGCCGCGGTGCGGGAAATGCGCGCAAGCGGCATCATCATTCGCGACAGGATCCACCACATCGCAAGCGCCAACGGCGGGATCGCAAGCGCCACGGTCCACACGTAGAACCAGAGCACCTCCCGCATGGCCTGCGCGAGCGGCTCGAGAGGGGTGCCGACCAAGAGCACCGTCCCGTCGCTCCCCCGGCAGGCGGCCAGACGGGCACTGCCGTCGGATGTGGTCCAGATCGTCTCCAGCCGATCGCGCCAGGGCACCTCCCGGGAGACCCCCTCGGGCAGGCGCAGCGAAGCGACGAGCGCTCCGTCCTCCTGCCAGGCACCGGCAAACCAAGGGAATGGCCGGCCTGTCACCGCCGACGGGATCAGCAGTCGCATC
>Ga0209770_10001318_pt1 | contig 12972 bp, 10 predicted proteins | sample LauGreSu1BDMLBDD_2_FD_187572 | JGI IMG/M metagenome (GOLD analysis project Ga0209770, IMG submission 187572) | Freshwater lake microbial communities from Lake Michigan, USA - Su13.BD.MLB.DD (SPAdes) (version 2) | ecosystem: Environmental > Aquatic > Freshwater > Lake | place: Lake Michigan, USA...
ATCTGATTTCTACGCGGCCCGCGACATCGAGGAGATCGTCCGCCGCTCGGCGCGCATTCTCGATGTGCCGATGGACGAGGCGGCGGCGAAGGAAATTGCCGCCCGGTCGCGCGGCACGCCCCGCATCGTCAACCGGCTGCTGCGGCGGGTTCGCGATTACGCGCAGGTGCGCGCCGACGGCCGCATCACCGTGGAGGTGGCGCGCGCGGCCATGAGTCTGCTCGACGTCGATCAGTACGGATTCGACGAGAGCGATCGCCGGCTGGTGCTGACGATCATCGAGAAGTTCAATGGCGGCCCGGTCGGACTGGGCAGCCTGGCGGCGGCGCTCAGCGAAGAGGCCGACGCCATCGAAGACATGTATGAGCCGTACCTGATCCAGATCGGCTTCCTGGAACGCACACCGCGCGGCCGCGTCGCGACGGCCCGCGCTTATGAGTACTTCGGGCGCACCATGCCCGGGAGGGGGTTGTTTTGAACGTCCGCCGAGTAGAGATCAAGAGCCTGGCCACCTACGTGCCGCCACGCCTGTTGACCAACGCCGATCTCGAGAAGATGGTCGACACCACCGACGAGTGGATCATGCAGCGCACCGGCATCCGCCAGCGCCACATCGTCGATCCGGGCGTCGCGACGAGCGACCTGGCCGCCGAGGCCGCGAAGGAGGCCATTCGGCGGGCCGGCCTGACGCCCGACGACATCGACCTGATCATCGTCGGCACGGTGACGCCCGACATGCTGTTCCCGAGCACGGCGTGCCTGGTGCAGCACAAGATCGGCGCGCACAAGGCGTGGGGCTTCGACCTGTCGGCGGCGTGCTCGGCGTTCACGTACGCGCTGACGGTCGGCAGCCAGCTGGTGGCGGCCGGCAACGTCAAGAACGCGCTGGTGATTGGCGCCGACGTGATGTCGAGCATCATCGACTACACCGATCGCGCCACCTGCGTGCTGTTTGGCGACGGCGCCGGCGCGATGGTGCTGGCGCCCTCGTCCGATCCCAACGTCGGGATCCTTGACTTCGAGCACATGATCGACGGCAGCGGCGGCGGCGCGCTGTGCATGCCCGCCGGCGGCAGCCACATGCCGGCGTCGCACGAGACGGTCGACAAACGGCTCCACTACGTGAAGCAGGACGGCCAGACCGTGTTCAAGTTCGCGGTGCGCAACACCGGCGAGATTTGCGAACGGCTGCTCAAGCGCAACAACCTGACCGGCCACGATCTCGACTTGTTCGTCTCGCACCAGGCCAACAAGCGCATCATCATGTCGGCCGCCGAACGCATTGGCATGCCGGAAGAGAAGGTGGTGATCAACATCGACCGCTTCGGCAACACCACCGCCGCCACCATTCCGCTGGCCCTGAACGACGCCGTCGAAAGCGGCCGGCTGAAGAAGGGCCACCTCATCATGCTGACCTCGGTGGGCGCCGGATTTACGGTGGGGTCACTGCTGGTGAGGTGGGGTTTGGATAAGTAACCCTCGCTGTTCCGTTTAGATGCATTTGGTTGTAAAACACTACAAGCTGGAGTCTTGACGCGTTTGTAGCAGGCACAAGGGTATAAATTTGTGCCGATATGGCACATAGAAATTTCATCAGAAGACGCCCAGCGACGCACATTAAGGTTGTTTCTGTCATATCGAGTGCTATACTGCCTCCGCGCCGAGGCTAGATGGACCTTTAACGTTCCTTCCCGGCGCGGGGGCACGATTAAGCCGCCCAGGTTGAAATTTTTAAGTTTGTAACACCTTGAAGGGCCTCCCCGCGCCGTCTCGTGTGGGTGAGTTCAGCGACCTGGAATCGTAATGAAAATATTCAGCAACCCGCGCCGTCAGATCGCCGCTGCGTTGCTCGCCTTGAGCGCGCTGGCGGTGCCGTCTGCGGCACAGACGACGGATGAAGCGGTTCGCGCCGCGGTTTCGTCGGGCGCATCGACGCGCGTCATCATGCAGTTTGCGACCACGGCGGAACGTGATGCCGCCTTCAATCGCCTGCTCGATGATGGCGCCGCGGTCCGCGCTACCGAGACTGAAGCCGGCCCTGGGCTCGTGGTCGCCGGCCAGGCCGCCACCCTTGCCCGCCAATTCGGCAAAGCCACTCAGGTGTCCAGTGACGCCCCGGTGATGGTCATGGCCACCGCGCCCGCCCGCGCCACGAAAAGCGGGTCGACGACCACTACCACGGGCACAATTCAGGACGCGGCCTGGTATGGCACGCCCGCGGTGGCGGTGATCGACTCTGGCATCCAGCCGCACGTCGACCTGCCCATCACCCAGATTCGCGCGTTCAAGGACTTTGTGAGCGGTTCGCGCACCCCGGTTGACGGCTGCGGCCACGGCACCCACGTCTCAGGCATCATCGGCGGCACCGGCGCGGCGTCGGGCGGCGCCTATGCCGGCATCGCGCCCGGCGCGGCCATCGTCGCCTTGCGGGTCCTTGGCGCCGACTGCTCGGGGCGTACTAGCGATGTCATCGACGCGCTCGAGTGGGTCGCGACCAACCACGCCAAGTACAAGATCAAGGTCGTCAACCTGTCGCTCGGGCATGCCGTCCTGGAGTCGATCTTCACCGACCCGCTCGTGCGGGCCGTCGAGCGCCTGTCGCGCCGTGGCATCGTCGTCGTGACGGCGGCCGGCAACAAGGGCATCAATCCCAAGACCGGCCAGCCGGGCTACGGCGGCGTGGGCGTGCCCTGCAACGCCCCCTCGGCCGTCTGTGTCGGTTCGCTCAACACGCAGAGCACCACGAAGCTCACCGACGACGCGGTGGCCGACTCCAGTTCGCGCGGTCCGACCCGCTTCGACCTGCTGGCCAAGCCCGACATGGTCGCGCCGGGCGTGAACATCGTGTCGCTGGCCGCACCGGGCAGCTACCTGTTCGAGACCTACCCGCTCCTGCAGGTCAAAGACGCCTACGGCGTGCCCCGTTATTTCAACCTCTCGGGCACCAGCATGGCGTCGCCCGCCGTCGCGGGTGCGGCCTTCAAGTTGCTGCAGGCCAACAACCTCCTCGCGGCCAACACCGTGAAGATGGCGTTGCAGTTCACCGCGCGGATCCTGAAGCAAACCGACGTCCTGACGCAGGGCGCTGGTGCCTTGAATCTGGCCGGCGGCCTGAAACTGGCAGCCGCGATCGATCCCACCGTGAAACTGGGCGAGGGCTGGCTCCGCAAGAACGTCACCACCTCGAACAAGGACGCCTACGGCCAGAAGGTCGTATGGGGCCAGCGCATCGTCTACGGCGACCGTTTCGTGCAGCCGCGTTACGCCGGCATCCGCCTGTTCCGCTGGAGCGACGACATCGTCTGGGCCTACGACGCGATTGCCGACAACATCGTGTGGGGCAACGACGACAACATCGTCTGGGGCAATGCCGCCGACGACAACATCGTGTGGGGCAACGGCGAGTCCGACAACATTGTCTGGGGCATCGACGAGAACATCGTCTGGGGCAACGCCGACAACATTGTCTGGGGCAACTCGGACGACGACAACATTGTCTGGGGCAACGGCTACGTCCGCGAGATCTGGGCGGCCAACATCGTGTGGGGCTTCTGGGACGAGAACGTCGTGTGGGGCAACATCAGCCGCGACGAGGTCGACAACATCGTGTGGGGCAACGACGACAACATCGTCTGGGGCAACGGCTGTTCGAAGTCCGCGGCGTTCGACGACAACATCGTTTGGGGTAATGCCACCCGGACGAGCCTGGGTGGGAGCCGATAGCCATGGAAAAAATGCCGTACCAACCCGAACTGGACCGCGCCACGACCATGGCCTCGGCCACGTCGGCCGCGACAACCACTGGCTGGCGCGCCAGCCTGCCGGTTCTGGCCGGGTCGACCTTCACCCTGCGCGAACTTCGCCTCGACGATGCCGCCACGCTGCTGGCGATGCTGACGACCGAAGAGGTGTCGCGCTTCATCTCGCCGCCGCCCACCACGGTCGAAGGCTTCGGGCGCTTCATCGCCTGGACGCACCGCGAGCGGCTGACCGGCGGTTACATCTGCTTCGGCATCGTGCCGCAGGGCATGGAGCACGCGATCGGCCTGTTCCAGCTGCGCTCGCTCGAGCCCGGCTTCGCGTCATGCGAGTGGGGCTTCGCCATGGGCTCGTCGTTCTGGGGCACGGGCGTGTTCGCCGAAGGCGCCCGTCTGGTGGTGAATTTCGCGGTCGACGTCGTCGGTACCAAGCGCCTCGAGGCGCGGGCGGCGGTCGCCAATGGCCGCGGTAACGGCGCCCTTCGCAAGATTGGCGCGGTGCAGGAAGGCGTGCTGCGCCGCTCGTTCCTGCACCATGGCCAGCATCACGACCAGGTGCTGTGGTCGATTCTGGCCGAGGACTGGCGCCTGCAGCGACTGCCACTGCAGCCGGCAATCGTTCACTAGGACGCGGTTCTCGCATACGTCAGGGCCCGGTCGCCTCCAGGGGTGTCCGGGCCGTTTTTTGCGCATCGGGTGCGCAAAGAATATCCTCGAGAGACCGCGCACAACCACCGTGAACGTTGCTGATTTCGATTTCGACCTTCCCGAGGACCTGATTGCCCAGGACCCGCCCGCCGAGCGCGGCGGGTCGCGGCTGCTGATGCTCGACCGCGCCGGTGGCGGGGTCGAGCATCACCGCTTCGCCGAGTTGCCGTCGCTGCTGCGCGCCGGTGACCTGCTGGTGGTCAACGACACCAAGGTGTTTCCCGCGCGCCTGATTGGCCATCGCCTGCCGGGCGGCGGCGCGGCCGAATGCTTCCTGGTGCGGCCGACCGGCACCGGTGACGAGTGGGTGGCGCTGGTCCATCCCGGCCAGCGGCTGCGCGAAGGCGCCCGGATGGCCTTCGCCGGCGGCGGCCGCCGCCTCGACGCCGAGGTCGTGGGCATGCACTTCCACGGCCGGCGGACGGTGCGGCTCTGGACCGACGATGGCTCGAGCGTGCGCGAAGCGATCGACGCCATCGGGCACATCCCGCTGCCGCCGTACATCAAGCGCGGCGATGCGCCGGCCGATCGTGATCGCTACCAGACCGTGTTCTCGCGCGACCCCGGCTCGATTGCCGCGCCGACGGCCGGTCTGCACTTCACGCCGGCGCTGCTCGACGCGCTGGCGGCGCGCGGCGTCGCGCGCGCGGCCATCACCCTGCACGTTGGCTATGGCACCTTCCAGCCGATCCGCGTCGAGCGCGTCGAGGATCACCAGATGGAACCCGAGCATTTCGAGGTCTCAGCCGGCACCGCCGCGGCGTTGACCGCGGCGCGGCGTGAGGGCCGCCGAATCATCACCGTCGGCACGACTTCGACGCGCACCATCGAATCGCTGGCCATCGATGCCGGCGGCGCAGTTCAGCCGGGGCACGGCGAAACCGCGCTGTTCATTCACCCGGGCCACCAGTTTCGCCTCGTGTCGGGCATGATTACCAACTTCCACCTGCCGCAGTCCTCGCTGATCATGCTGGTCTCGGCGCTGGCCGGCCGGGAGCACGTGCTGGCCGCCTACGAGACTGCGGTCAAGGAACGGTATCGGTTCTATAGTTACGGGGACGCCATGCTCGTTCTCTGACGGGAAGACATTTCCTGTCGGGACGGCACCGCTGGACGGGAGGGAACCTCCCGCCGGGACCCAAAATGAAACTCCCATACGAAGAATTCGACTTGTCGGGCGTGAAGACCTATCCGCTGCGCTCGCGCGCGAGCAAGGTGTCGCTGGCGCAGTTTGCGACGCCGTACCAGAAGGGCAGCGGCCTGGCTGGCCTGTTGACGACGCTGCCGTCGTTGCTGGCGTCGGCCGACTTCAAGGACGTGGTCCAGGCGTTGCTTGCTGCGCGGCAGGGCGGCCGCGCCATCATCTGGGGCCTCGGCGCGCACGTCCTCAAGACCGGGCTGTCGCCGGTGATCGTCGACCTGATGGAGCGCGGGTTCGTGTCGGCGGTGGCCACCAACGGCGCCGGCCTGATCCACGACTTCGAAATCGCGCTGTCGGGCGCCACGTCCGAAGACGTGGATGCGACGCTCGGCCCCGGCACGTTTGGGATGGCCGAGGAAACCGGCACGCAGTTGAACCAGGCCATCATTGACGGCGTCGCGTCCGGGCTCGGCCTCGGCCAGGCGGTGGGCCGTTACCTGGCCGATGGCCGGGCGCCATTTGCCCAGATCAGCATTGCTGCCGCCGCCCATCGCCTGGGCATTCCCCTGACCGCCCACGTCGCGGTTGGCACCGACATCATCCACATGCACCCGCGCGCCTCGGGCGCGGCGATCGGCGAGGGCAGCCTCCGCGACTTCAAGTACTTCACCTCCTCGGTGGCCCGGCTCGAGGGCGGCGCGTTCCTCAACTGCGGGTCGGCGGTGATCCTGCCGGAAGTGTTCCTGAAGGCGGTCGCGGTGGCGCGCAACGACGGCCGCTCGCTAGCGGGGCTGACCACCGTGAATCTCGACTTCCTGCGGCATTACCGGCCGCTCACCAACGTGGTGTCACGGCCGACGGCAGGCACCGGCAAGGGATATTCGCTGACCGGGCACCACGAAATCATGCTGCCGCTGCTTGCGGCGGCCCTGATCGAGGGCACATAACGGCGGAGGCCGCCCCTGGGGTTTGGCTGGGTGCTTGCCCGGTTTACCGGGCCTGAAGTACCATCAAAGATTCGTGCCGGAGTAGCTCAGCCGGTTAGAGCACGCGTCTCATAAGCGCGGGGTCGGCAGTTCGAGTCTGCCCTCCGGCACCACAGTCCTACCGCAGGGTCACGGCAGATGTCGTCGTGGCCGACGTCGGTGGCACTCCTACCGTGTTTTCCAAGAGGACGGAATGCTCCACGTCCCTGTGATCACGTCACCGGCCAATAGCCCCGTGAAATTCAGTTTCCACCGTGGATGACCCCCCGCGATCGGTCCCGCTCGGCGGCGTTGACGAGGTCTGGCGGTAAGTGAACGTCACTGTACCGCCGGTGGCACCGGCGTGGCCGGCATCACGAACGGAAACGAGTTGCCGGTCTGTGGGCCGTTCGGACAGTTGGTCGAGCCCACCACGTTACGACCGTCGATGGTGGCGGTACCGCTGATGAGGCCGCCCTGGTTGGGGTCCAGCTTGATTCGCAGCGTTCCCGAATTCATCTCGGGACGAGTACAGGTCGGCGGCCCGAAGGGGAAGGTGAGGCTCCCGGAGAATTCGCCGGCATGCGTACGGCTGCTGTCGACCGGAGCTGCCCCGCTCCCGCCGACCTGGGTGGCGACGAGCGCGCCGCCGCCGATCGCGGCGCCACGGCGGTTTTTGGCTGGCTGATGTTTACGGCGTCTTCGCCCTCGAGGACGATGATGCGCAGGCGGGGCGTTTGCGCGGCCAGTGTCGCCGCGGTGGCCAGAAACCAAGCGATCAGAATTCGGAATCGGCGCACGCAGAGCCTCATCGTCGGGGAGCAGCCGGGGGTGACGGTCGCGCTAGGATGGGCATCGTACGCATATGATCCGAGTCGGTCTAGAAATCTGATGTCCCACTTGGTGGATCGCATCCGGCGCTACGCCGCGCAGCAGTTGCTGTGGGCGGCCGGCGCGCGCGTGATCGCGGCGGTATCCGGCGGCTCTGATTCGGTCGCGCTGGTGTTCCTGCTGCGGCAACTGGCCGCCGGCGGGGCCTGTCATCTCGCCGGTCTCGCGCACTTGCACCACCACATTCGCGGTGCCGGGGCCGACCACGACGCCGCGTTTTGCCGCGCCCTCGCCGAGAGATTGGGCCTGCCGTGCGTGATTGGCGATGCCGACGTGCCCGCCCTGGCGCGCGGAGCGGGCGTGTCGCTCGAGGTCGCGGGCCGCGACGCGCGCCAGCAGTTTTATGCCGACGCGATGACCGCGCTTGGCGCCGGGTGCGTCGCGCTCGCGCATACGCGCGACGATCAGGCAGAAACCGTGCTGCTGCGCCTGGCGCGAGGCGCCGGCGCCACGGGCTTGTCGGGCATGGCGCCGAGCCGTGGCCACCTCGTGCGCCCGTTGCTCGAGTTGTCGCGGGCCGAGTTGCGGGGATACCTCGAAGAGATCGGCGAACCGTGGCGTGAGGACCCGACCAACGCCGATTGCGCCATTCCCCGCAATCGCATTCGCCACAAGGTGCTGCCGCAATTGCGCGAGGTAAACGCGCAGGCCGACGTTGCGCTTGCTCGCGCGGCCGGGCTGCTGCGGACCGACGCCGCGTTTCTGGATGGCCTTGCCAACGAGGCGGCCGATCGGCTCGTCAGAATTGAAGAGGGTGCGGCGGGTGCAGCGGGTGCGTCAGGTGCTGCAACCCGGCGAGTGACAATTGACACCGCCGCGCTTGGGCGCCTTCCGCTGGCGTTGCGGCGGCGGGTGGCGCTGCGGGCGCTCGAAACTGCCAACCCGTCTCGCTCGTATGGCTTAGAAGAGGCGGAATTGCTCTGTGAGGTGGTTGCCGGCGGTGCCGGCGCCAGCCTCGCAGGCCTCGACATGGAACGTTTTGGCGCCGACGTTGTCTTAGTGAAGAGGGTGCCTAAGGTGCCTAGCGTGGCTGACGTGCCCAAGGTGCGAGGCGTCGATCAGTTCGAACTCCAGCTCGACATTCCCGGCGCCGTTGACTCGCCGCACGGGCGCTGGACACTCAGTGCCAGCGGTCCCGTTGCCCGGCACGAAGCATCGCTCGAAGCGGGACAAGTGATGGTGGATGCCGGCACCTTGAGCCGAGGGCTCATCGTCCGGCCCCGGCGCCCCGGCGATCGCCTGCATCCATTGGGAGCACCCGGGCGCAAGAAGGTGCAGGACGTATTCGTGGACCGGAAAATTCCCCGGGACGACCGCGATCGGGAGCCGATCGTGACCGATGACATGGGCCGGATCGTGTGGGTCGCGGGGCAGGTTTTAGCCGCGCCGTTCCGGGTGACCGCGCTCACGACGACCGTGGTAGTCTTGACCCTGAGGCGCCGGTAGCCGCGCCTGGAGGTAGTGTTGAACACGACAGTAAAGAGCGTCGTTTTCTGGGTGGCGATGATCGTGCTGGTCGCCCTGGTCTGGAACTTCTCGTCGCGCCTCCAACGCAACGAGTCGGTGTTCAGTTTCAGCGAGTTCCTCTCGCTGGTCGACTCCGGCCAAGTGGCGCGCGTCAAGATCACGGGCAACGAGCTGACCGGCCTGACGCAGGCGAAGGAACCGTTCCGCACTTACATCCCCTTTCAGTACGAAGGCCTCGTCAACCGGCTGATCGAGAAGAAGGTGATCGTCGAGGCGAAGGAGCCGACGGCCTCGCCGTGGGCCGCGTTGCTGCTGTCGTGGGCGCCCATCCTGCTGCTGATCGGGTTCTGGATCTTCTTCATGCGCCAGGTGCAGAGCGGCGGCAACAAGGCGCTGTCATTCGGCAAGAGCAAGGCCAAGCTGTCTTCGTCCGCGCAGAAGAAAGTGACGTTCCGCGATGTCGCCGGCGCCGAAGAGGCGAAGAGCGAGTTGCAGGAGATCATCGAGTTCCTGAAGGAGCCGCAGAAGTTCCAGAAGCTGGGCGGCCGCATCCCCAAGGGCGTGCTGCTGATGGGCCCGCCGGGCACCGGCAAGACCCTGCTGGCGCGGGCCGTGGCCGGTGAGGCCAACGTCCCGTTCTTCTCGATCAGCGGTTCCGACTTCGTCGAGATGTTCGTTGGCGTCGGCGCCTCACGCGTGCGCGACCTGTTCGAACAGGGCAAGAAGAACGCGCCCTGCATCATCTTCATCGACGAGATCGACGCGGTCGGCCGTCATCGCGGCGCCGGCCTCGGCGGCGGTCATGACGAACGCGAGCAGACGCTCAACCAGTTGCTGGTCGAGATGGACGGCTTCGAGTCGAACGAAGGCGTCATCCTGATGGCGGCCACCAACCGTCCCGACGTGCTCGATCCCGCGCTGCTGCGGCCCGGCCGCTTCGATCGCCGCGTGATCGTCAACCGTCCCGACGTGCGCGGCCGCGAAGGCATTCTCGCCGTCCACACCCGCAAGATCCCGATGTCGGACGATGTCGACATCAAGATCCTGGCGCGCGGCACGGTCGGCTTTACCGGCGCCGACCTCGCCAACCTCGTCAACGAAGCGGCCCTCAACGCCGCCCGCGAGAACAAGAAGCTGGTCTCGATGTACCACTTCGAGTACGCCAAGGACAAGGTCCTGATGGGCGCCGAACGGCGCTCGATGATCGTCACCGAGGACGAAAAGAAGGTCACCGCGATCCACGAGGCCGGCCACGCCCTGCTCGGCATCCTGCTGCCGCACGCCGACCCGCTGCACAAGGTCACGATCGTGCCGCGCGGCATGGCGCTCGGCCTCACCATGTCGCTGCCGACCGACGAGAAGCACAACTACTCGAAGAACTACCTGGTCGATCAGATCGGCATCCTGCTCGGCGGCCGCATTGCCGAGGAGATCACCAGCGGCAACATCACCACCGGCGCCGGCAACGATCTCGAGCGGGCCACCGACCTGGCCCGCCGCATGGTGTGCGAGTGGGGCATGAGCGAGGCGATGGGCCCGCTCACCTTCGGCAAGAAGGAAGAGCAGATCTTCCTGGGCCGCGAGATCGCCCAGCACACCGACTACAGCGAGGACACCGCCCTCAAGATTGACGGCGAGGTCAAGCGCATCGTCAGCGGCCAGTACGACCGCTGCACGAAGCTGCTCACCGAGAACAAGCACCGCCTGATCGAGGTCGCCGACGCGCTGCTGGCGCGTGAAGTGCTCGACGCCGACCAGGTCCGCCGGATCGTCAACGGCCATCCGCTCGATGACGCGCCGGCCGCCGAGATGCCGTCGGCCGCCGATGCGGCCCCGGCGCGCGAAAAGGACCGGCCGTCGCTCGTGCCGCCCATGCAGCCGATCCAGAAGCCGCTCACCCAAGAGTGATCGCGGCGCCGCGTCGTTCGTTTTCGATTCCACTCCCGGGCCGGGCGCCGTTGGCGCTCGGCCCGCGCACTTTGGTGATGGGCGTGATCAACGTCACGCCCGATTCCTTCTCCGACGGCGGCCTCGCCCTCGATCCCGCCCGCGCGGCCGACCTGGCCGTCGCCATGGAGGCGGCCGGAGCCGATCTCATCGACATCGGCGCCGAGTCGACGCGGCCGGGCGCCATCCCGGTGGGCACCGCCGACGAGATGGCGCGGGTGCGTCCCGTCCTGCAGGCCGTGGCCGCGCGCGTCCGGATCCCGATCTCAATCGACACCTACAAGTGCGAGGTCGCCGACCTGGCGCTGGCGGAAGGCGCGTCCATCGTCAACGACATCAGCGGCCTGCAGTACGACCCGCGCCTGGGCCCGCTGACGGCCGCCAGGGGCGCGCCGATCGTGCTGATGCACACCCGCGGCCGCCCCCAGGACATGTATGCCCACGCGGCTTATGGCGACATCGTGGGCGACGTCGCCGCCGACCTGCGGCAGGCCGCCGGCCGGGCCCTCACGGCCGGCATCGGCGCCGCGAGCATCCTGATCGACCCGGGCCTGGGCTTCGCCAAGCACGCCTCGCAAAGCCTGGCGGTGCTGGCCGGGCTCGACCGGCTGGCCGCGCTGGGTTTCCCGCTGCTGGTCGGGCCGTCGCGCAAGTCGTTCCTGGCCGCGGCCACGGGCGCCCTGGAGCCCGCCGAGCGGGACTGGCCGACCGCCGCCGCGGTCACCGCCGCGGTGCTGGGCGGCGCCCACATTGTCCGCGTTCACCGCGTCGCCGAAATGGTGCACGTGGTCCGCGTGGCCGACGCCATTCGGGACGCATCCGGGGCCTGACGCACTAAACTAGCTGGGCGTGTCTTTCCTGACCGAACTGCTGCAGCGTCCGCCGGTCACCTGGTGGGACGTGCTCGACATCACGATCGTCTCGATCCTGATTTACGAGCTGCTCAAGCTGATCCGCGGCACGCGTGCCGTGCAGATGGCGGTCGGCATCGCGTTCATGGCCGGGCTGTTCTATATTTCGCGTGGCTTCCAGCTGGAGACCGTCAACTGGCTGATCCGCAACATTGTCGGCTACGTGGTGTTTGCCGCGATCGTATTGCTGCAGGCCGACATTCGCCGCGCGCTGGTGCACCTCGGACGGGGGCGGTTGTTCCGCCGGCTCAACCGCCGGGTCAGCGATGACGACACCATCGAGGAACTGGTGGTCGCCGCCGCCACGCTGTCGGCCAAGCGGACCGGCGCCATCGTCGTGATCGAGCGGGCGATTGGCCTGCGCAACTACATCGAAAGCGGCATTCCGCTCGACGCCCGCCTGACTTACGATCTGCTGGTCAGCATCTTCCAGCCCACCTCGCCGCTGCACGACGGCGCGGTGATCGTGCAGCGCGATCGGGCGGCGGCGGCCGCCTGCTTCCTGCCGCTGACCGTCAATCCGCGATTGAACCGCGAACTCGGTTCGCGCCACCGGGCGGCCATCGGCATCACCGAAGAGAACGACGCCGTGGCGATCGTGGTGTCGGAGGAAACCGGGCGCATCTCGCTGGTCGAGGACGGCAACCTCGAGCACGACATCGATGCCGACCGCCTGCGGCGGCGGCTCAAGGCGCTCGTCACCCTGCGGCCGGGCACCGAATCGCCGCGCCCGGCGGGATACTCACTGAGCTGATGGCCTACCATTCCTTTCGCAACCTCGGGCTCAAGTTCCTGTCGACGTGCATCGCCGCCCTGTTGTGGCTGGTCGTCGCCGGCGAGCGGGTGGTCGAGCGCGTGCTGCGGGCGCCGGTGGAGTTCCAGAACCTGCCGAGCGGACTCGAGCTGGTCGGCAACCTACCCGACACGGTCGAAGTGCGACTGCGCGGATCGTCGGGGGCGCTCAGCCGGATGGCGGCGGGCGATTTGTCCACGGTGCTCGACCTGCGCACCGCGCGGCCGGGCCGGCGGTTGTTCCACCTCACCCCGAGCCAGGTGATCGTGCCCTACGGCATTGAAGTGGTGCAGGTCGGGCCCTCGACCGTGACGATGGAGTTCGAGGCGTCGGGGGTGCGGACCGTGCCGGTCGAACCGGACATCGAAGGCCGGCCGGCGCCGGGGTTCGA
>Ga0209770_10001319_pt1 | contig 12965 bp, 11 predicted proteins | sample LauGreSu1BDMLBDD_2_FD_187572 | JGI IMG/M metagenome (GOLD analysis project Ga0209770, IMG submission 187572) | Freshwater lake microbial communities from Lake Michigan, USA - Su13.BD.MLB.DD (SPAdes) (version 2) | ecosystem: Environmental > Aquatic > Freshwater > Lake | place: Lake Michigan, USA...
TACCAGGTCAACCCAGATAACTTGGCGCTAAAGATTGCTGAACTTGTTAAAGATGGAAAAATTAAAGGTATTGCAGATGTTCGCGATGAAGGCAATGAGCGTTTAGGACAACGCCTTGTCATTGTTCTGCAGAACAGCGCTATTCCAAAAGTTGTACTTAACAACTTGTATAAACAGACACAGCTGCAAGATACCTTCGGTGCAAACATGTTGGCACTTGTCGATGGTGTGCCACGCACGTTGCGTCTTGATGAATTTATTAAGTACTACATCGAACACCAAGTTGAAGTTATTGTTCGCCGCACCAAATATCGCCTCACCGAAAAAGAGAAGCGCGCACATATCCTCAAGGGTTACCTCAAAGCACTTGATGCACTGGACGCGGTCATCGCACTTATCCGTGCTTCAACAACACCTGAAGAAGCTCGCACGGGATTGATGAAACTCCTTGATGTTGATGAGATTCAAGCTAATGCAATTCTAGATATGCAACTGCGTCGTATCGCAGCCCTTGAACGTCAGAAGATTAACGATGAGTACGACGGCCTGATGGCAGATATCGTCGAACTTAACGCGATCTTGGCATCAGAGGCTAAACAACGCGAAATAATTAAGACAGAGCTTGCAGATCTTGTAACTAAATACGGTGATGATCGCCGCACACAGCTGGTTGCAAGCGAAGGTGATTTCTCTGCCGAAGACTTAATTCCAGACCAAGATGTTGTTGTCACAATTACCCATGGCGGGTATTCAAAGCGCACCAATGCAGATCTTTATAAATCACAGCGTCGCGGTGGCCGCGGCGTAAAAGGCGCTGCCCTCAAACAAGATGACATTGTTGATCACTTCTTTGTCGCATCAACCCACGATTGGTTGCTCTTCTTTACAAATGAAGGTCGCGTCTATCGCGCCAAGGTTCACGAGCTCCCTGATGCAGGTCGTGATGCTCGCGGACAACATGTTGCAAACCTCTTGGCATTCAAACCACAAGAGCAGATCGCCGAAGTTGTCTGGTTTAAATCTTACGACGTCGTTCCATATCTGGTTCTGGCAACAAAGAACGGTCTGGTTAAAAAAACCGCACTTAAGGAATTCGATTCACCTCGAAGCGGTGGTTTGATTGCAATCTCACTTAAGCCAGGCGATGAAGTTGTGGCAGCGGCGCTCGTTGATAAAGATGACGAACTTCTACTTGTCTCCAAGAAAGCAATGTCACTTCGATTCACATCAGATGATGAATCACTTCGACCAATGGGACGTTCGACAAGTGGTGTAATCGGGATGAAGTTCCGCGATGGCGATCAATTGCTTTCTATGTCACGAATTAATTCATCTAACGCCCAATCATTTGTCTTCACTGCAACAGATGGTGGTTATGGAAAGAAAACTCCGGTCGAGGAGTACCGACTTCAAGGTCGCGGCGGAATTGGAATTAAGGCTGCAAAGATTGATGAGAGCTCACGCGGCTCGCTGGTCAGCGCACTTGTAATTTCAGATAGCGATGAAGTTCTTGCAATTACATCTGCCGGAACCGTGATGCGCACACCAGCTGCCGAAGTTCGCCAGACCGGCCGCGATTCGATGGGTGTACGCCTCGTCAATCTCGACGAAGGAGTAAGCCTGCTTTCAGTCACACGTAATGGCGAAGATGAGATTTCTGAGGAAAAGCAGTAGTCTTCACGCCTGTAGTTATAGAGGCCGTTTTGGCGACTTGATCAATTTCAAGTAACCTTGCGCCTGCTGCACGCGGCTTATGTCGCATGCGGGCCTATAGCTCAGCCTGGTTAGAGCGCTTCCCTGATAAGGAAGAGGTCGGTGGTTCGAGTCCACCTAGGCCCACCCGTTCTAATACGGGGACCTAGCTCAATTGGTAGAGCACCGCCTTTGCAAGGCGGGGGTTAGGGGTTCGATTCCCCTGGTCTCCACAATCGTTTAATCACACCTCCCATCTCTCAGATTGGTTTCAACTATGACAACTGCAACTCTCCACACAAATCTCGGCGACATTGTTATTGAAATGTTTGAACACCAAGCACCAAAGACAGTTGCAAACTTTGTTGGTCTTGCAACAGGCACCAAGGAGTACACCGACATGTCAACTGGTGCGAAGAAGACTGGAAACTTTTACGACGGCCTCATCTTCCACCGCGTTATCGAAGGATTCATGATCCAAGGTGGTTGCCCAATGGGTAAAGGTTTCGGAGATCCAGGATATAAATTCGAAGATGAATTCCATGGCGAACTTTCATTTGATCGCCCATACCTACTAGCAATGGCTAATTCAGGGCCAAATACAAATGGTTCACAGTTCTTTATAACTGTTGGTCGAACACCACACCTTAACCGTAAGCACACAATCTTTGGTGAGGTTAAAGATGCTGCAAGCCAAGCAGTTGTTGATGCAATCGCAACAACACAGACTGGTGCTGGCGATAAGCCTGTTAAAGATGTTGTTATCAACAGCGTAACTGTTGCATAAGTTGTAATTCACATGAAGGCTCAGCGCTCTGCGACTATCGGCCTCATCACAATAATTTGTGGATTTTTTCTCTGGCAGAAAATTGATCCACTAATCATCAATAATTTTTATCTTCCACCTCTTGCAGATATGCAGAGCTATGGCCAGTGGTATCGACTCTTAACCGTTGCCTTGATGCACGATCAGACAAGTGATCTTCCGTATCACTTAGCATTTAATATGTTGGCGCTACATTCACTGGGCACTCAGATCGAATCACTCCTTGGTAAATCAAAGTTTCTTGTAATTTTCTTTATCTCTCTCCTTGCAGGATCGATCACTTCGGCCTACTTCTTGCCATTTAACGGATACTCAATCGGAGTATCTGGCGCGGTCTTTGGCCTCTTTGGTGCGATCTTGGTGATCTACAAGAAGTACGGGGCCGATCTCAAGAGCACCTTAATTACCGTTGCTCTCAACCTCGCCATCGGCTTTACCATCCCTAATATCGACTGGAGAGCCCACGTAGGGGGTCTTCTAGGCGGTGCTGTGGCAGCGAAAGTTCTTATCCACAAGTAAACCCACAGCTGTGGATGAATTACACCGTTGTAATTTAGCTCTTAATGTTACGGAGCAAGACTTGAGCAACATCTAGAACTTCAACATCTGATTCACGCGCTGTCATTCCATCACCGATCATGATGCGACAGAACGGGCAACCCACTGCAACCTCTTGAACTCCGGTTGCAATCGCTTCATCAACACGGTTGAGGTTGATACGTGTTCCAAGTTTTTCTTCCATCCACATTCGTGAACCACCACCGCCACAGCAGAACGAACGTTCTTGATTACGTGGCATCTCTTCAATATCACATCCAGATGCTTCGAGAAGTTCGCGAGGTGGCGCATAGATCTGATTGTGCCGCCCGAGATAACACGGATCATGGAAAGTAATTTTCTGATCAGCTTTATGTGGGCTCGTCTTCAAACGACCTTCGCGAACCAAAGTGTTCAGTAATTGTGTGTGGTGCAACATCTCTAACTCGTAACCGCTCTGTGCGTAATCGCGACCGATCGTTGTAAAGCAATGAGGGCAGGTAACAACAACTTTCTTCTTACCCTTAGGGCGATCACCGAATGTCTCTTTAAATGTTTCAATATTTTCACGTGAAAGAATTTGGTAGAGGAACTCATTACCGGCACGACGGGCGGCATCTCCAGTACAAGTTTCTTTCTTACCCAAGACAGCAAAGTTCACACCAGCCATATGCAGCAGCTCTGCCACGGCTTTTGTAGTTTTCTTCGCGCGCTCTTCATACGCGCCAGCACAACCAACCCAGAACAAATACTCAACTTCTTCTGGAAGCTCTCCTTCGACAAGACGTACTGGGAAATCGCACTCAGCAATCCAACCTTCACGATCTGCGCGGTTGGCACCCCATGGGTTGCCAGTCTTCTCAAGATTTCTAAATGTTCCACCAAGCTCAGTTGGAAATTCTGATTCAACTAATACCTGGAAACGGCGCATATTGACGATGTGATCGACATGTTCGATGTCGACTGGACACTCTTCAACACAAGCGCCACAGGTAGTACAAGACCATAGAACATCAAGTGAAATAGGGGCGTTATCGCCAACTATCGCTTCATTATCTACAACCTTTGACATCGCGTGATCGCGCATTGCCATGATCAGTAGTTTTGGTGAGAGAGGTTTATCTGTATGCCAAGCAGGACATTGCGATTGGCAGCGACCACATTCGGTACATGTGGTCATATCGAGCAGACCCTTCCAAGAAATATCTGCGCGTGTGCCTAAACCGAATACATCATCTTCTTTTGGATCTTCAAAATCGATTGGCTTACCGTGTGAAAGCATTTCAGGGAGAGCGCCAAGTGAGTTTGTGCCATCGCTATTGCGCTTATAGAAGATATTAAAGAATGCTAAAAAGCGGTGCCAGGCAATACCCATAGTGAGGTTGCTCGCGATAACGATAAACCAAGCCATCGAAGTAACAATCTTGATCGCAGCGACAATAACAATTGTTGTTTCAATAGCGCTGGTACTCCAACTACTAAAGAAAACTACGGCAGGCCAGGAAAGTGCGTAATGCCAATTCCAGGATTCTTCTCCAGCAAGTGCGCCTTCTAATCCGCGTAGAGCGATGACTGCAAAGACGATTACTAAAATTGTTGCTTCGACATAATACGCCTTACCCATTCCAGAACCAGAGAAACGATTTGCACGTTCTGGTTTTAAACGGGTAACTTGGCGAATTCCAATAAGCGTCACTATTCCGATGCCGGTAGCCCAACCAATAAGTTCTGACATAAATTCATAAGGAATAAAGTGACCAATAAGCGGCAGAGCAAACTCTGGCGAAATCAATTGTCCATAAGCAGTTACCAAAGTTCCAAAGAGTGCGCCGAAACCAATCATCACAAACCAGTGTGCAATTCCTGTGGCGGTGAAGTTGAGCATCTTGGTATGGCCCAAAACTTCTTTAAGCATGTTCGCTAAACGAGCATCCTTGTTGTTGCCTCGCGTTGGATCTGCTTGCCCCTTCTTATACGTGGCAATCAACTGGCGGACCCGGACCGTAAGTAGAACGAGAGCTACAACAGTCACCCCGTAGGCCAGTGAGGCCAAGACAATCTGAAAGGGCGACATGAGGGCTAGGTTATCTCCCAGCTTGGGAATAATTCGGGTGAGACCTCTGTTCTACCTCGTGAAAGCCTGAGTCGCATCGACTCAACCTCTTGTGTAAGATGGACTCAGGTTTAACCGCCTCGACCTCATAGCGAGCTCGAGTGAGTTACGAAAAGGGAGTCACAATCATGGCTAGAGCAGTCGGAATCGACCTCGGAACAACAAATAGCTGCGTCAGCGTCCTCGAAGGCGGCGAGCCAACGGTCATCGCCAACGCTGAAGGCGCTCGCACCACCCCATCGATCGTCGCCTTTGCAAAGAACGGCGAGGTTCTCGTCGGCGAAGTCGCAAAGCGCCAATCGGTCACAAACGTTGAACGCACCATTCGCTCAGTAAAGCGCCACATGGGTGCTAACTGGACTGTCGATATCGATGGCAAGAAGTACACACCACAAGAAATTTCTGCACGTATTCTGCAAAAGCTCAAGCGCGATGCAGAGGCGTACCTTGGTGAAACTGTTACTGATGCAGTCATTACCGTTCCTGCGTACTTCTCTGACGCAGAACGCCAAGCAACAAAAGAAGCAGGCGAAATCGCCGGTCTCAATGTGCTTCGTATTATTAACGAGCCAACAGCTGCGGCACTTGCATACGGTCTTGATAAAGCCGATCAAGAGCAGACAATTCTTGTCTTTGACTTGGGCGGTGGAACATTCGACGTTTCACTTCTTGAAATCGGAGATGGCGTTGTTGAAGTTAAGGCAACCGCTGGAGATAACCACCTTGGTGGAGACGACTGGGATCAAGCACTTGTTGATTACCTCGTACAAACATTTGGATCAAAGAACGGTATCGATCTCACAAAAGATAAGATGGCGATGCAACGTATCCGCGAAGCAGCAGAAAAAGCGAAGATCGAACTTTCATCTTCACAGCAAGCTGCAATTAATCTTCCTTACATCACAGTTGATGCAGAGAAGAATCCACTCTTCTTAGATGAGACAGTTACTCGCGCGCAGTTCCAGCAACTCACCGCAGATCTACTTGATCGTTGCAAGAAGCCTTTCCAGCAAGTACTTAAGGATTCTGGAATCGCAATCTCAGCAATTAAGAGCGTAGTTCTTGTTGGTGGATCAACTCGTATGCCAGCAGTTGTGGATCTTGTTCGCGATCTCACTGGCGGAAAAGAGCCAAATAAGGGCGTAAACCCTGATGAGGTTGTTGCAGTTGGTGCATCCCTTCAGGCTGGTGTTCTTAAAGGTGAAGTTAAAGATGTTCTTCTTCTTGATGTCACACCACTCACTCTTGGAATTGAAACTAAGGGCGGTGTGATGACACGCATGATCGAGCGCAATACAACTATCCCAACAAAGCGTAGCGAAATCTTTACAACAGCTGATGACAATCAGCCTGCCGTACAGATTCAGGTCTATCAGGGTGAGCGCGAAATGGCTGCCTACAACAAGAAACTTGGCATGTTCGAGCTTGCCGGTATCGCACCTGCACCACGTGGAGTTCCACAAGTTGAGGTGACATTTGATATCGATGCCAACGGAATCGTTCATGTCTCTGCAAAAGATCTTGCAACCGGAAAAGAGCAAAGTGTCACGATCAGTGGCGGCTCGGCGCTTTCAAAGGATGAGATCGATCGCATGATGGCAGATGCTGAAGCTCACGCTGAAGAAGATAAGAAGCGTAAGGAAGAGGCAGAGATCCGTAACACCGGAGACTCACTTGTCTATCAGACAGAAAAGTTCATCGCAGATAACGCAGATAAATTCACTGAAGGTGAAGCACTCGACAAGAAGAATGAAGTCGAGGCTGCCCTTGCTGAACTTAAGACTTCACTCGGTGGCGCTAACTTCGAAACAATTAAGAGTGATACTGAAAAGGTTTCAACTCTTTCACAGGCACTCGGTGCGTTGATGTATGCAGCAGCAGGTGCTGCAGCTCAAGAAGCTCCAGGTGAAGATGGTGTCGAAGATGCAGAGGTTATTGACGAAGGCAGTAACTAATGTCAGAAGATCTCGTTACCGAGGAATCTGAAGTCACTGAAGAAAGTATTGCGGAGCCGGGTCAGGCAACTGACCCGGTAAGCGCACTTACTGCCGACTTGCAACGTCTTCAAGCAGAGTATGCAAATTACAAGAAGCGAGTAGAACGGGATCGTTCACTAGCTCACGAACTTGCAATCAGCTCTGTACTTATTGAACTTCTACCCGTACTCGACGATATCGAGCGTGCACAATCACATGGTGAACTCACCGGTGGTTTCAAGGCAGTTGCAGATCAGATTGAAGCAACTACAGAGCGCATCGGACTTACAAAGTACGGCCAAGAAGGCGATCTCTTCGATCCACAAATTCACGAAGCTTTGCTTCATGACACATCCCCTGATGTAACAACATCTACTGCAACCAAAATTTTGCAGCCCGGATATAAATTTAAGGAGCGCATTCTTCGTCCGGCTCGCGTTGGAGTAACCGATCCAGAAGAAAGCCCGTCTGCGGAATAACTCATGGCTGCCAAAGATCTCTACGAGAAGGACTTCTACGCGATTCTCGGCGTGGATAAAAAAGCTTCAGGCGATGAGATTAAAAAGAAGTACCGTTCTTTGGCGCGCGAACTACACCCAGATAAAACTAAAGGTGATGACGCGCTAGAAGAGAAATTCAAAGCTGTCTCAGAGGCTTACGACATTCTCTCTGATTCAAAAAAGCGCGCAGAGTATGACGAAGCGCGCTCACTCTTTGAGCGCGGTGGTTTCCGCGCACCCATGGGTGGCCATGGTGGCGGAGGCGGAGATTTCTCTGATCTCTTCGGCGGCGGATCCCCTAATGACATCTTTGCCAATTTGTTTGGCGGCGGCGGAATTCGTCGCGGCCCACGTAAAGGACAAGATCTACAAACCGAAGCAACAATTAAATTTAAAGAAGCAATTATTGGAACAACGCTAGGCCTGAAACTTCCTGGCGATGATGGAAAAACACAGACCATTACTGCGCGCGTACCTGCAGGCGTAAACGATGGGGCAAAAATCCGCGTCAAAGGCAAAGGTGCTCCGGGTGAAGCTGGACCAGGGGATCTATTTATCTTGTTACATGTGAAACCACATCCAATTTTTTCACGCAAAGCAGAGAATCTCCTTCTTACACTTCCCGTCACTTTTGTTGAAGCGACACTAGGTGCAGATATTAAAGTCCCGACTCTTGATGGCGAAGAAGTAACTGTAAGACTTGCACCAGGAACACCCAATGGACGCACACTTCGCGTTAAAGGTCGCGGAATTAAGAAAGGTTCCGTCACTGGTGATCTCTTAGCAACAATTGAAGTGCAAGTGCCACAGAAGATTGAGAGCGAAGCTAGTGAAGCGCTTAAGAAATTTGCTGATGCAACTGCAAGCCACGATGTTCGTATGGAATTTAGAACGAAGGCATCACAATGAGTGAAGAAAAGCGCGAAGAAATTGATGAGGCTGCTGGTCTTTATGTGATTTCAGTTGCAGCAGAGCTATCAGGTTTACATCCACAAACCCTGCGCCAATACGATCGAATAGGACTAGTTTCGCCTTCGCGTACCGTGGGTCGCAACCGCAGGTATTCATTGCGTGATATTGCATCCCTGCGCACCATCCAAAGACTTATCGGCGAAGGGATTAATCACGCAGGTATAAAGAGAATTATTGAACTTGAATCTGCAATGGCAAATATGGCGCTAGAGGTTGCAAAACTTCGCATCGAAGTAGATGCGCTCCTTACAGAGAATCCACCAAAATCACTTGAGTTACGGAAGAAATCACAAGTAATTGTTTACAAAGAAGAGAATTAACTCTTAAAGGCGTTTACTCGCCCCTTCCAATTACTGAGGATTCTCTCGGAAGGTGCACCCAATACTTTCTCTAGAACCGATGAATACACATCTCTGAAATCTGTTGTGACCGCGAGGTCTCCATCTATAAGTTTTGAAAGCGAAGGCTGATCGCCATAGAAGCCACCAGTAACACGATCACCAATAAGAAAAACAGGACCTGAAGTTCCATGATCTGTTCCTTCAGATCCATTAGCTTTCACGCGACGTCCAAATTCACTGTAAACCAGGACGGTAATATCTTTTGACCGACCTGACGCCTTCATCTGACTTAAGAATGTTGAAATGCTCTTTGAGACGGTTCCTAAAAGAAGCGCTTGTGCATTTGCTTCATTGGCGTGAGTATCAAATCCACCGAGTGAGACTGACCAAGCACGCGTTGGAGCACCAGCAGCAATGAGCTTTGCCACAACATTGAGTTGTCGTGAAAGATCTGTATCTCCACCGGCATTACCACCAGCGACAGTTGGCAAATCTTCAGAGGCAGGGGCAGGTTTTGCCAAGATTGGTTGGACAGTGCCAGATACGTTAAAGAGATTTCGCATCGAAGTCGCAGCAGCCGCCATCAAAGGATTATCACTAGGTGATGGCACTGCTAAGCGTTGGCAAGCGGTTCCAATTACACCTTGGGGAATCGAAAGACCACCGAGAGGCAGTGCTGATCCACTTTGTTTTGCACCAACAAGCAGAGGAGGAAGAACTCCACCCAAACTAATTGCAGTCATTGGATCGATCGCCTGCGTATCAAGCCAACGTCCAAGCCATCCTGTATTTAAGTGCGCTCCAGGTGAACCTGTCTGCCAAATTGACATTGAAGAAAAATGTGAGCGATCAGGTTTTGGATAACCAACACCACGAACGATGGCAACCTTATTTGCATCCCATAAAGATTTAATTCCAGTCATTGATGCATTGAGAGCAAGATCTGAAGAGAGAGGAAGCAACGTCTCTGGTTTGTACGTTAAACCAGGACGTGCGCTGTAATACGCAGAATCTTTAAATGGAATGACGGTGTTGAGACCATCATTGCCACCGTAGAGCGTGACGACAACAAGGATTGGAGTCCCCAGAGGCAGAGGTCTAGTAACTGCTGCCGCTGCTATTTGATCAACAGTAAGCATTGGTGCTGCAGCTGCTGCCACAACGCCTGAGTATTTAAGGAACTGTCTGCGAGTAACCGTAGACATTCCCAACTCTTGGCCTGGTACGCGAGGTAGTTCGATCATTGGCTCACCACATATTCTGGGCTACAAACGGCGGTCACTAAAAGTTTTTGCGGATCATCACGAACGCCCCGCATCGCATATGCAGTGCGGCTGCTCCATTCGACTACGCCTAAAAGGTCCGCCAAATACGCTGGGCGATTTACAGGAGATACCGATGCAAGTTCACCGAGATTGGCTTCTTTAATGATCGATGTTGCAAATGCGAGTCGAAATTGTGCGCTCGCCGAGCTCAACCACGCCTGATCAACTGGCCACCCACCCACATTGGGAGGCGCGAACGGAATCTGCGAAAGAGTAGAAAAGTAATTGGTGAGCTTTGTAGGTGAAGGTAATTTAGAAGGTGTAGTTGATGTCGCTCGACAAATTCCAATAAACCATTCAACAGGTGACTTCACCATTGAATACTGTTGTTGCGATAACGCGGAACTTTCGATCAGTGACTTCATTAGAGCATAAACATCACGATCAGCAAAAGCTTTAATCATTGGGTGATCTTGTGGAAGCGGTTCTTGTGAGGAAACAAATCGATACCAGATTCGCTCCGCGATAAAGAGTGCAGAGTTGTTTTGAGCAACTAAATGTCCAATAACTTCTTCAGGACTCATAGCACCCGTCTTGCCTAAGACCGTTACTGGAGCAGTATCTCTACGGCGAGCGTTATAAGTGACAAGACCAGAGCTTCGTGAAACTTGATAACCAGTGAAAGCTCGTGCCAATTCTTTAACATCTGTTTCTGTATAACGATTTACACCAAGAGTAAATAACTCCATCATCTCTCTAGAGAAGTTTTCGTTCGGAGCTTTCGCTGTATTTTCTTGTCCGTCTAACCACAGTTGTAGTGCACCATCGGAGAACATAGCTTTTGCAAACTCTGAAAAATTGCCGAGCGCATACTTTCTCATCGTCACATTTTGATTAAACATAGGGAGCGCGTAATTAACTTTTCCAATAGACGTTGCCCAATGCCCATGCCAGAACCACGTCATCTTCTCTTGCAACGTATGTGGAGATGCGACCATCTCATCAAGCCACCATAAGAAAAGCTGTTGAGTTTGGTAACGCAATTGTTGTGAGAACTCCACAACATCTGGGCTGTTAGGTGATGGTCGTGGTCCCAAGTCAGTAAATGTAGGCGGAGTTACAAATGAAACTTTCGAAGGAGGTGCAAGCACTTTGCTGCGGGTAGATGCCACGCCGGCGCGAAGAGCTTCCGCAAACTCGCCTGGTTTCGGGCCAAAACCGGTGCGGTGAAAGAGGCGTGCAATCTCAAGCCGCTGTGTGTCCATTGCATCAGAGTAAAGGGGCGTTAGTGGCAATGTAAGGTGTTGCCATGAACCCACATGAACTTCTCCGAGAAGAGATCAAAAATAAGGCTGTTGTTCACGGAAAAGTCATTCTTTCGTCAGGTAAAGAGGCCGATTACTACGTCGATCTTCGCCGCATCACTCTTGATCATGTTGCAGCCCCACTTGTTGGTCAGGTCATGCTCGATCTCACCAAAGATTTAGATTTCGAGGCAGTCGGTGGCCTCACACTCGGTGCTGATCCTGTTGCCACTGCGATGATGCATGTTGCAGCAAGCCAAGGTCGGGCACTTAATTCTTTTGTAGTTCGCAAAGCTGAAAAAGCTCATGGACTTCAACGTCGTATTGAAGGACCAGATGTCAAAGGTAAGCGCGTCTTAGCTGTCGAAGATACGTCTACAACCGGCGGCTCTGTCTTAACCGCAGTCGAAGCACTTAAAGAAGCGGGTGCAATTGTTGTTGGTGTTGCAGTTATTGTTGAACGCGGTGCAAAAGAAGCAATTGATGCAGCAGGACTTGAATACCGCACCGCATATTCACTCGCAGAACTAGGTCTTTAAGACCAATCCTTCTTTGTTCGCCACTCGCGAAAGAGTTCAAAAATAATTGGTAGCGTTGTTATGAAGATTATCAATAACGTTATTGGCAAGAGATAAGTATCTAAAGAACCTTTTATCTTTTCACCTAGGTAGTACCCAGCTATAACAATTCCATCCACCCAAATAATTGCACTAATGGAATTCCAGAGAAAGAATTTCTTTTGAGAAATTCCAACAATTCCACACATTGGATTAATTAAAGTTCGAACAAATGGTGTGAAGCGAGCAAGGAAGAGCGCCTTACCAATTCCATACTTCTTCAACCACTTTTCTGTGGCTGCTACCTTAGATTGATTGAAGATTCGACTATTGGGGCGATCAAATAACTTCTTTCCATATTTGTGCCCAATAAAATATCCGGTCTGAGATCCGGCGATCACACAAAGCGGCCCACCAATCAGAAGACCAACTAGTGGAAGCTGAACCCCGCCCAACGCCTGACTCGCCGCACCCGAAGCTCCGACCCCTGCAAGAAAGAGGAGTGAATCTCCTGGAAAGAGCATTCCAACGAGTAGCCCCGTCTCAGTAAAGAGGATTGCAAGGACTCCAATAAATCCAAAAGTGGAGATCAACGTCTCCGGATGCAGGGAATTAATGAGCGAATCCATAAGTTGAGGATAAGGCTCTGGCGAGATTTGCCCCAACCCCTCGTCCCCACCACGCGGGAAGGCCAACCTTTTTGAGCGTAACCGTGCTGCGGAGTTGGCGTAATAAATAGGTATACACCTACAATTCCCGACATCTCGTGCCTACATAGAGGTGGGCCATGAATCTCCAACGGAGGAGAACCGATGCGCTTTAACGCCGCAGCTGCCAACGCAGTCGAAGTAGTAGGTAAAGAACTCAATATCACGTACGTGG
>Ga0209770_10001320_pt1 | contig 12962 bp, 13 predicted proteins | sample LauGreSu1BDMLBDD_2_FD_187572 | JGI IMG/M metagenome (GOLD analysis project Ga0209770, IMG submission 187572) | Freshwater lake microbial communities from Lake Michigan, USA - Su13.BD.MLB.DD (SPAdes) (version 2) | ecosystem: Environmental > Aquatic > Freshwater > Lake | place: Lake Michigan, USA...
GACAAGCCAGAACTAAAGATCATGGGTATCGAAACGACAAAATCCTCAACTCCACAAATTGTGCGTGAGGGGTTGACTAATGCCATTGATATCATCATGAATCAGGATGAACTTGCTTTGCGTAATTTTGTAAACGAATTTAGAGATGTCTTTAACAAACAAGATCCAGAGGTAATTGCGTTTCCTCGCGGATGCAATGGCATTACTGAATATGCCGATTCATCTAGAATCTATCGCAAATCTACACCAATCCATGTGCGTGGTTCTCTTTTGTATAATCATTATTTGAAACAGAATAAACTCACAAAGAAATACCAATTAATCAAAGACGGAGAAAAGATTAAGTTTGTTTATCTAAAAGAACCTAATCCCATCGGAGAGGATGTCATATCATTCATCAATACTCTTCCGAAAGAACTTGACTTACATCGTTTTATTGATTATACTTCACAGTTTGAAAGCAGTTTCATTGAACCGCTCAAGATTATTCTTGATGCAATTAAATGGAAACTAAAAGAAGAAAGCACTTTGGAAAGTGAAGAAAGCACTTTGGAAAGTTTATTCGTATGAATAAAGATGCAACACTAATTATTGAACAATGTCTGGACGAAAAGATAGAAGAGTATCGCCTAATTCTAAAAAGCGATCTGGCAAAACTATCATTATCCCAACTTGAAACATTCAATAACAAAATTGCAGATCTAGAATATGCCAAATCACAACTAAAAGGAGATAAATAATTATGAGTTTTTTGAAAAACATCATTAAGGAATCAATAATTATGAGTTTTTTGAAAAACATCATTAAGGAATCTAAAAATGAGTTTGCTTCAATCGTGGATGAAGGAATTGAAGGCAGCGATATCAAGGGGTTCGTTGATACTGGCAGTTACGCTTTCAATGCTCTACTCTCTGGTTCTCTTCATGGTGGCATGCCTGACAATAAGATCATGGCTTTGGCAGGTGAGAGTGCAACTGGAAAAACTTACTTCACGCTCGGTATCGTAAGCCAATTTCTCAAGGATCGTCCAGACGGTGCTGTGCTGTATTTTGATACAGAGCAAGCAGTCACTAGTCAAATGTTCAAGGAACGCGGTGTAGATCCTTCTAGGGTTGCTGTATTCCCCGTAAACACGGTGGAGGAGTTCCGTCATCAAGCAGTCACTATTCTTGATTCTTATTTGGCTCTAGCGGAGAAGGATAAGAAGCCAATGATGATTGTTCTTGATTCTCTTGGTATGTTGTCTACAAATAAAGAAATGGTGGACACTGCCGAAGGTAAGACTACAAAGGATATGACTCGCGCACAAGTAATTAAAGCCACTTTCCGGGTTCTTACATTAAAACTTGGTAAGGCAAATGTGCCACTTATTATGACCAATCACACCTACGATGTTGTGGGTTCGATGTTCCCAACGAAGGAAATGGGTGGTGGTTCTGGTCTAAAGTATGCAGCCACAACTATTGTCTATCTCTCCAAGAGAAAAGAGAAGGATAGTGATGGAGGTGTAGTTGGAAATGTGATACACTGCAAACTCTACAAGGGTAGAATTACTAAGGAGAACAAGATGGTTGATGTTCTGCTTAAGTATGACAGTGGATTGGATAGATACTATGGACTAGTTGATCTAGCCCTAAAGTATGGAATCTTTAAGAAGGTTTCTACTCGTATTGAACTTCCCGATGGCAAAACTGCTTTTGAGAAGAGTATTCGAGAGAATCCCGAAAAGTTCTTTACACAAGATGTAATGGATAGACTTGAACAAGCCGCTGGTGCGGAGTTCAAATACGGTACTCAGTCTGCCGGCGAGAAGACTGCTTCAGAGGACAATGATGAGTCTGATGAATGAGTGTAGAAAAAGTAATACTTGAAAACTTACTCTCTAACGAACCATATGTTAGACGAGTACTGCCGTTCATCAAGGATGAATACTTTCAAGAACGAACTGATAAAGCCATATTTCGTGCTGTTCAGGAGTTCTTCAATAAGTATAATGCGTTACCATCTCTTGATGCACTAAAAATTGGTCTATCATCTCGTACTGATTTAACTCAGAACGAGTTTGATAGTATTGATCAAAAAATTAAAGCGTTCGATACAACCACGAAGCAAGATGAAAATTGGCTTGTGGATGAGACAGAGAAGTTTTGCAAAGACAAAGCAATCTTCAATGCTATCCTAGAGTCTGTTCATATTATTGAGGGTAAGTCGAAGGAGAAGTCAGTCAATGCACTTCCGTCTATATTGTCGGATGCATTGGCTGTTTCTTTTGATAATAACATCGGACACGATTATCTACGAGATGCCGAAAAGCGATACGAGTTCTATCACACAGTAGAACAGCGTATACCCTTCGATCTTGATTACATGAATCAAATTACAAACAATGGTACTCCTCAAAAGACTTTGAATGTAGTGATTGCGGGTACTGGTGTGGGTAAGTCTTTGTTTTTGTGTCACCATGCTGCAAACTGTTTAATGCAGAACAAGAATGTGCTTTACATCACTTGTGAAATGGCAGAAGAACGAATTGCAGAAAGAATCGATGCAAATATCATGGACATCACTTTGGATGATCTCAAGCAACTACCAAAAGAGATGTACGCCAAAAAGTTATTCAATGCAACCCGTGGGGTTAGCGGTAAGTTGATCGTGAAGGAGTATCCTACCGGATCTTCAAATGTAAATCACTTCCGTCATCTTTTGGAAGAACTAAAACTGAAGAAGAAGTTTGTTCCAGATATTATCTTTGTAGATTATCTGAACATCTGTGCCTCTAGTCGTTTTAAAGCGGCTATGGTAAATTCCTACACTTATGTTAAGGGAATAGCAGAAGAACTTCGTGGATTGGCAGTAGAATACAATGTGCCAGTTTTTACTGCAACACAAACAAACCGTGATGGGTATACAAATACTGATCTTGGTTTGGAGAATACTTCAGAGTCATTTGGTTTGCCGCAGACAGCCGATTTCATGTTTGCAATGATCCGCACAGAGGATCTTGACAAGATGGATCAAGTTGTTGTCAAGCAACTAAAGAATCGATATAATGATTTGGCTTCTAATCGTAAATTCATTCTTGGTATCAACCGTTCCAAGATGAAGTTGTATACTGTTGAAGAATCTGCACAAGAAGGATTGATTGGTGTTGGTGCAGAGGATGAGGTAGCAACAAAGGATAACGGTTTTACTAGTAAGTTTAAGAGAAAAAGTTTTGGTAACAAAGCAAAGGATTGGCAATTTGAGGAGACACACGATGCCTGAATATAAGCAAGTACAATACATCAATGAAAACGATACTCGCACCTTTGAGCAACGACTTGCCGCTTTACCGGCAATCCGCGACGAGGATCTTCCAGAGTGGGAAGAGTGGGCAAAGCGCACATTTAACATTGAGTAATAATGTCATTAATTGTAGATAAAAAGTATATCAATCTAGTATCCCCTATGCTTGAGATGTTCAAGTGGAAGGGTGATACTTTGGCAAATTGTCGTTGTCCTATTTGTGGTGACTCCAAATCAAATAAGACAAAAGCAAGAGGATACTTTTATTCTAAAAACAATGATATGTTTTATAGATGTCACAACTGTGGGGCTTCTACAAGCATCTATAGATTTTTGGAAACCGTTTCTCCAGCATTAAGCAAACAATACTCTTTGGAGCGTTGGAAAGGTGGAGAAAATGGTCATTCAAATTATGAAAAACCAAAAATCAAAATGGACACTCCCAAATTTAATAAGATAGTTTTACCAACTATTAATGATTTGGATCGTTCACATGTTTGTAAATCTTATGTAACACGCAGAAAGATACCACAAGAACATTGGGAAAATTTGTATTATGCAGAAAACTTTGCGGAATTTGTGCATAAGCATATTCAAAAAGATGTTGGTGAAGAACCAAGATTGATTATTCCAATATTCGATAAGGACAATGAACTTGTTGGGTTTCAGGGAAGAGCATTGGATGACAATGCAATTCGTTATGTTACTATCAAATTTGACGAAGATACCAAGTTGTGTTTTGGTGTTGAGCGAGCAAATTTGAAATCAGTTGTGTATATTATGGAAGGACCCATTGATTCGTTGTTCATTCCCAACTCAGTTGCCATTCTTGGAATGAACCACGAAATTGATGCAAATTTATTTGCAAGTAGTAAGTTAATTTATGTGTTGGACAATGAACCTCGTAATAAGCATGTGGTTCAGCAATATCAAAAATTAATAAATACTGGTAAGACAGTTTGCATATGGCCTAATAGTGTAACAGGTAAGGATGTAAATGATATGGTGTTGAGAGGTAGAACACCAATCGAAGTAAAAAGAGTAATCGATACTAACACTTACTCCGGACCTGAAGCACTTATTAGATTCTCTCAATGGAAGAAGGTTTAAATGTCAAACTACGACGACTACGAAGATGAGGATGAATACTATGAAGATGACGAGATTGAATCAGATGATCCGGAAGAAACTCCACCATTCCCAAGTTACTCAGATGGAGGGTCCGAAGAAGATGATGAAGAAGTTATCGACTTGGACGAAATTGAAGTCGAATTCGACAACTTAACAGAAGAGCAACGCGCTTGGATTTTAAGCACAGAAGCCGTTGCTGAATTTGGTATAAAATTTGCAGAGTACATCAAAGCGATAGATCCCGAAATGTGGAAACGCGCAAAAGATTATGCTCTAGATTACGTTCAAATTGATGGTGTGGAATTTAATTTTGGTGATGATAATGAACAAAAAGATAAACCTACTTGATCACGGATTTGTTAACTTAGTTGATTACATGGGAAGCGATCTCACGGTAGTAAATGCCGCGAGAGTTTCCTTTAATAAGGAAAGCGATTGGGATACTGATCCCAATTGGACTGGTTATCGTGAACACAAATTGTCTGAAAAGGATCAGAAACTGATCTCTTATCTTGCAAAGCACAAGCACTGGACTCCCTTTGCACATCCTCAGATAACTTTGAGAATCAAAGCCCCAATTTTCATCCGAACTCAACTTTTTAAGCACAAGGTTGGATTCGTAGAGAATGAAGTATCCCGTAGATATGTTTCAGATACGCCAGAAATCTATTGTCCGCAGTGGCGTTCAAAGCCAACAAATGGCGCAAAGCAGGGTAGCGAAGATTTCGTTAACCCCGAATTAGTGAATTCATATAACACTGATTGGGAAAGGATCGCTAAACCCGCGCTAGAGGTGTATCATAAACTCATCGCAGAGGGGGTAGCCCCCGAGCAGGCGCGTTCCGTGCTACCACAGGGGACTTACACCGAATGGTGGTGGACAGGATCACTTTCTGCATACGCGAGAGTATATGCACAAAGAATTGATCCCCATGCACAATGGGAGGTTCGCCAGTATGCACAAGCCATTTATGATATAATCCAACCGCTATTTCCGCACTCTTGGAAGGCTTTGACTGGCAAATAAATAGAGATATGCTACCATCATTTTCTTCATTTAACACACCGGAACCGCGATTGAATTATGCCAATTTATCAAATTGGTACATTTCAGGAAAGGCTGCACCACGGAATAATAGATTTTTACTTACCCGTGATCTGGGAGAAATGAAGCAAGGATCAGTATTTAATATAATTCTTTCTGAAACATTTCAGTTTCTTACAGAAGAGGGCAACAAACCATATATTGTGAAATTAAACGGTATAGGTGAATATTGCTTTGTAGAAGAAGGAACAAACAGATTATTTAAAATCATTGGTGGTAATGACAAATATCCAGATGGTAAAGAATATAACATCATTGATAAGTTGTTTGTTGTTGCAAGTGAAGGTGTTATTGATGATTCTGTTGCTCAAGTAATTAAAGAAGAACCAAAACAACTTGAAGCACCAACTCCTATTATGCTTCCCGGTTTAAAGGGAGACAAGGGCGAAAAGGGTGATCGTGGAGAACGTGGATTTATTGGTGATCGCGGAGAGAAAGGTGAAAAGGGAGACAAGGGCGAACCAGGCGATATTGGTCCACAAGGTATTCAAGGTCCAAAGGGTGACACCGGAGAAAGGGGCACAGATGGATTACAAGGCGAAATTGGTCCTAAAGGTGACCGTGGAGATACTGGAGATAAGGGAGAAGTTGGCCCAATTGGACCGCGAGGAGAAAAGGGCGAAAAAGGAGATACCGGTCCCCAAGGGCCTATTGGGTTATCTGGTCCACCCGGTCCACGTGGTCCTCGCGGTGCTAAAGGAGACAGAGGTCCGAGCGGCGATAAGGGAGAAGCGGGCGAAACTGGTCCAAAGGGAGAACGCGGCGCTCAAGGTATACAGGGAACTCAGGGAGCAAAAGGCGATGTAGGTCCGCAGGGACCTGCTGGTGTAGCGGGAGAAGCAGGATCAATTGGTCCTAAAGGAGCGGGAGAAGCAGGATCAATTGGTCCTAAAGGAGATACTGGAGAACCCGGTGTAGTTGCTGCTACGTTTCCTTTGAAACTCGAAAAGAAAACTCTTTCGATAGAATCTAAGTATTTAAATGATCTTGTTGCACATGTAGGAAAACATAGCGCACAAGGCGGTGGTGGTGGAAACCTTATTGTTAAACATGAAGGAAGTAGACTTACTTCTGCCGCTAAAAGTATAAACTTCACAGGAACTGGTATTTCATCGGTTTCTTCTGATGGCAAGAATATCAACATCGATATCTCTGGTGGTGGAACTACGGTAGCAAATAGATTCACTTATGCTCCGGTTCCACCCGAAGGTGCAATCAATGGTGATAGATGGTTTAATAGTTTAACTGGTAGATACTTTGTTTACATTGACGATGGTGATTCATCTCAATGGGTAGAAATTTCTGTAGTACCCTCTATTAATTTGTCGCCTGTTTATCACACACAAGCAGTAACCACATCATCATATCAAGCGTCATCCTTAGATTATTATATTGGTGTAAACTACGCCGGAATAGTTACAATTACTCTTCCAACAACACCAGTTACTGGAGAAACTATTACAGTAAAAGATGAATCTGGACAAGCAGGATATGCTAATCGCTACATTGAAATTGTTCCTGGCAATACAAACGATTTCATAGATAATGAAGAATCTGCAATTTTAAATATTAGCAATGGTGCATTACAATTCATTTATAGAGATGGATGGAGAATCATATGAGTTACCTATTCAACGATCAAATACGATTTAACGGCGAAGCAATTGATGCTTTTGCTCGTCTTAAAGTAAGCACACCATTTACTCTGTTTGATTCACAGCACCGTTATCAAGAAAATGATAAATGGGATACTTTAACCACTAGTGGTGGTTCTACAGAATTCAAACTAAATGAAAGTGCGATTGATTTAAATCTAACAACCGCTTCGGGTGCGAAGGTTTATAGAGAAACAAAAAGAGTATTTGCATATCAACCAGGCAAATCTTTATTGGTATTAAGTACTTTCGTATTTGCAGCAAAGAAAGCAAACCTTCGTCAAAGAGTTGGTTATTTTGGTACTCAAAATGGAATCTATCTTGAGCAAAATGGAAATGATGTTTATCTTGTATTGAGAACATATGTTGGTGGATCTGTTGATGATACGAAATATAAAGTTGCACAATCTGATTGGAATGGTGATAAATTTAATGGCACTGGTCCAAGTGGCAGAACTTTAGATCTAACCAAGGCAAACATTTTGATAATGGATATTGAATGGTTGGGTGTAGGTGATGTGCGTGTTGGATTTTTTGTTGGATTTTTTGCTGATGGAAGACCTGTTATTGCACACACCTTCCACAACGATAATTTAAGAAATACAACATACATGACAACAGCAACTCTTCCAATGCGTATGGAAATAGAAAATTTAGCAGCAACCGCATCTGCATCTACCGCGAAACAAATATGCAATAGCGTGATGTCGGAAGCAGGATTTGAAGGATTCTCTAGACGGTATAATGTCGCAACGACTATAACATCTCCAAAATCATTGACAACCGCTGGTACTTTCTATCCTGTAGTTTCTTTGCGTTTAAAAGACACCAGATTAGATTCTGTAATTGTTCCATCAAATATAAGTGCATTGGTACTTGCAAATACCTCTGCACAATACAGAATTTTACTAAATCCCACATTTACTGGGGATGCTGTCACTTGGAGCGATCACTACAATGGAAATGTTCAATATTCTTTTCACGGTTCTGGAACATCATATACTGGCGGTACTGATATTATTGGCGGATATATTGAAATCAATGGATTGCTTACTGTATCGGATGTAAATAACTTTAATTTCCAATTAGGAAGAACACAAGCTGGAGTTTCAGATATAATCACCATTGCAATGGCCGGTAAAAGTAATAATACAGGTGTTGCCGTAGATTTTTCTTGGTTTGAAATCATATAAAGGAATAATAAATGGCAGGATTTCCAAATACACCATCAATTGGCAATACCTACACAGTAGGAACTATTACATGGGAATGGAATGGCACTGCTTGGACTGTGAAAAGTGCAGGAACAGTTGATATTTCATTAAGTGATTTAAGCGACGTAACCATCACAACACCGACTTCAAATGAAGTATTGAAGTATGATGGTAGCGAATGGAAAAATTCCAATTCGCTTGACGGTGGAGCATTCTGACAACTAAATATCGTACCAAAGGAATAAAAACATGACCTGCCCAACCACACCAAGAACAATTAGCAGTAAACTTTGCGACATAAAATCAGTAAAAGACTATGGAGCAACTGGAGACGGTGTAGCCGATGATACTGCCGCCATTCAATTAGCATTAAATGCCAATGTTCCATTGTTTTTTCCACAAGGAACATATAAAATAACAAGCACACTAACGATATCAAATTCAACTATACATTTGTATGGAACTGGTGATAGTTCCGTTTTAAATTTTTCTACGAATGGTGAATTAAAATTAGTATGCACACGAAGTTCTTTGCCAAATTTGGCATCGAATATACAGGCCGGCGGTAATGTTATTTCATTTTCTACAGCACACGGATTGTCTGAGGGTGATGTCATTGTTGCATACAATCCTACAGATTTTAGTTTTGGTCCTCACAGAGATTATTATAGAGATGGTTGTTTTTTCAAAGTAGCAGATCCAACAAATTCTACTAATATAAAAACATATTCAACGTCACCAGACACCTATGCTTCCGCCTCTATGACTATGACTAAACTGACTGGTGGTAAAGTTCATATTTCAAATTTAAAAATTATTCCACCAAGCGGATCATCAAAAGTTGCGTTAACTGTTGAGGGACACGAAGGAGTAGTTATTCGTGATATTTCATTAAACACTGGTGCTACAGGAACTGGTATAAAAATACAAACATGTTTTGATATTGATGTTAAAAATTTAAAAGCAACAGCAAGAAGAAGCGCGTCCTTCCCATCTAGTGATTCTTATCCTATAGTCTTTAGTAATTCGCAAAAAATTACGGTTAGTAATTGTTCATTGTACAGTGATCGTCATTGTCTTGCTATGGGTGGTGGTTTGGGGCCTCCTGTTAGAAATGTAATCATAGATCATTGTATTTTAGAAAATGATGGAGAATTGGGAGTGGGTGCCGCTGATATGCACGGCAATTCTGATGATGTCTTATATACAAATTGCATAATTCAACATGCGAACATGGCCGGTAGAAATGTTTCATACAAAAATTGTAAGATATATGGAAGACCAACTAGTACATTATTGGGTGCTGGTGATTTAGGATTGTCTGATGATGGTTCCTGTATATGGGGTAGCGAAGTGGTGGGTGGAACTTTTACAATACAAAATTGTGAATTAATAACATATGGTAATTGCAGTTCTGCTGGTTGTGTGTACCTTGATGTTGATAAAATCACTGAAGATTTTAAATTGATTATGCACAATAACACTATGGAAAATAAAGGTTCCTCTCCAAGCACCCATCGTTGTGTCATGCTTTATGCTGGTAATAGTTCTGCACCTACAGATAAAATCAATATTGATATACGTGGATTGAATCATAAAGCAGCCAGCGCATTTTCAATATTATCTTTCCTAGGAACCAATAACGTTTCCGCTAATCTTTCTATTATAATTGACGATATAATTGCCCCAAGCGGAACTACATTGGCTGTCTTTGGTTCATCTGCAAATGCCGCGGCTCCAATGAGACTGCAAAAACAACACTATACTGAACAATTAACTACCTCAACTAGTGACTATAAAGTTGCAAGTTCCACTTGGATATTTAGATATCCTTATCCCACAACTCGTTTACCAAGAATTATAGCAACAGCGGGTTCGTCTGATGGTACTTCAGTAACTCCAAATCGTGGTGGAAAAGTTAGTAGCGTTTTTGTTAATAGTTATTCAGCAACAACTGCACAAATAATTCAGCAACAACTGCACAAATAACAGTTGCTTCCGGTGATGGTAATAACTTTACATCAGCAGAAACAATTAGAATTTTTGCTGAAGCAAGCATAAACGAACTTTAATTTAAACACTAAATATCGTACCAAAAGAATTGACAAGTTAGTGTCTCGTACTATAATATTACCCATAGGAGATGTAAATATATGAAAAACTTACCAACACTTTACCAAGATTTTATTCACCTTTCTCGCTACTCTCGTTGGCTTGAGGAAGAAGGTCGCAGAGAAACTTGGGAAGAAACTGTGAACCGTTACTTTAACTTCTTTGATGAACATCTCAAGGGAATGAAAGTTAAGATTACAAAAGAAGAGCGCGAGGAATTGCGCCAAGCAGTTCTCAATCTTGAGATCATGCCTAGTATGCGTTCTCTTATGACTGCCGGTGAAGCATTGCTACGAGACAATACCGCTGGCTATAATTGTTCTTATGTTGCAGTTAACCGTGTGAGGGCTTTTGATGAAATTCTGTATATTCTTATGTGCGGTACTGGTGTGGGGTTTAGTGTGGAGAAACAATTCGTCGAGAAACTTCCAACAATCGCAGAGGAGTTTACTCAATCGGATACCACTATTATTGTACAAGACAGTAAGGCTGGTTGGGCTAAGGCTTATAAGGAACTTGTCTCCTTGCTCATTGGAGGTCAAATACCACAATGGGACGTATCTAAGGTACGACCTGCTGGTGCGCGGCTTAAGACATTTGGAGGGAGAGCTTCAGGTCCAAAGCCTCTCGAAGATCTATTCCAATTCACCTGTGATACTTTTAAGAGAGCGGCAGGGCGCAAACTTACCTCAATCGAATGCCATGATATCGTCTGCAAGATTGCGGAGATTGTCGTGGTCGGAGGAGTCCGTAGATCTGCTCTTATTAGCCTATCGAATCTCTCGGACGACCGCATGAGAAATGCCAAGACCGGTGCATGGTGGGAAGCAAATCCACAGCGCGCCTTGGCAAACAACTCTGCTGTTTATACAGAGCGTCCAGAGATTGGTGTATTCATGGAAGAGTGGTTATCACTTTACAACAGCAAGAGTGGTGAGCGTGGTATCTTCAACCGCGATGCAACAAAGAAGACTGTTGCTCGTCTAGGTGAACGCCGCGATCCAAACTTTGAGTTTGGTACTAACCCATGCAGTGAAATCATTCTGCGTGATCGTGAGTTCTGCAACTTAACTGAGGTTGTGGTTCGCTCAGAAGATACAGAAGAATCATTGAAGCGCAAGACTCGCCTCGCTGCAATTCTTGGCACTTGGCAAGCATCTCTCACAAACTTTCCATATCTCTCAAGTGAATGGAAGAAGAATTGTGAAGAAGAAGCACTCCTTGGCGTATCTCTGACTGGCATTCTCGATAACAAGATGATGCAAAATCCAAGCAGTGATCTTTTAGGCACATTGAAGCAAGAAGCGATCAGCACCAATCAGGAATGGGCAAAGCGTCTAGGAATCAATCCTGCTGCTGCCATCACCTGTGTAAAACCATCGGGTACAGTCTCGCAACTGGTAGACGCCGCATCTGGTATTCACGCCAGACACGCCGAATATTATATCCGTACTGTTCGTGCGGACCAAAAAGATCCAATTTGTAAACTTATGGTGGATCTTGGCTTCCCACATGAGCCATGCGTTATGAAGCCAGAACACACAATGGTATTCTCTTTCCCAATGAAAGCAGAAGGTTCTATCACCCGAAATGATATGACCGCCATTGAGCAACTAGAACTTTGGTTGGTGTATCAACGCAACTGGTGTGAGCACAAGCCATCAGTTACCATTACCGTGAAGGAACATGAATGGGTGGAAGTTGGAGCATGGGTTTACAAGCACTTTGATGAGATTAGTGGTATTTCCTTCTTGCCACATTCTGATCACAGTTACCGTCAAGCACCATATCAAGATTGCACAAAGGAGCAATATGAAGAAATGCTTGCAAAGATGCCAAAGAGTGTTGATTGGAGTCAACTCAAGAAGTATGAGAAGGAAGACAACACCGCTGGTACACAAACCTACGCTTGCAGTGGCGATAAGTGTGAAATCGTAGACTTGACTAAATGAAGGTAGGATCGCTATTCTCAGGAGTTGGAGGCCTTGATCTCGGATTCGAGCGTCAAGGTTTCTCCATTTCTTGGGCATGCGATAAGGAAAAATCTTGCAGAGAAATTCTTGCAAAGCACTTCCCATCTGCTATACTTTATGACGATGTTAAAACAATAGATTCCACAAAAGTTTCACCAGTTGATGTTGTGATTGGTGGATTCCCATGCCAAGATCTTTCTGTTGGTGGACAACGCAAAGGGCTTTCGGGGGAAAGATCAGGATTATTTTATGAGTTTATTCGAATCGTCAGAGACATGCCAACCAGACCAACCTTTGTGGTGGTCGAAAATGTCCCCGGAATGCTCTCAAGTAATCGAGGGGCAGATTTCGGAATTATCCTCAATGAAATGGTCAAACAGTGGAGTCCTAGATCTATCGCGTGGAGAGTATTGGACAGTAGATACTTCGGTGTTCCCCAAAGACGAGAAAGAGTCTTCGTTGTCGTTGATCTTACAGGAGAACGCGC
>Ga0209770_10001321_pt1 | contig 12958 bp, 7 predicted proteins | sample LauGreSu1BDMLBDD_2_FD_187572 | JGI IMG/M metagenome (GOLD analysis project Ga0209770, IMG submission 187572) | Freshwater lake microbial communities from Lake Michigan, USA - Su13.BD.MLB.DD (SPAdes) (version 2) | ecosystem: Environmental > Aquatic > Freshwater > Lake | place: Lake Michigan, USA...
CGAACCGCGGCTGCAGGATGTGACCCGCCGTATTGCCCTCGACCTGGAGCGCACGCCCGCGGCCGCCGCCACCGAACTGCTCGACCGGTATGGCGCGGAGTATCGGACGCGATTCATCCTCGTCACCAACGACGGCCAGCGCGTGGCGGGCGCGCCACTGGCCCTGCCGGACGCGGTGGTCGCCGCCCTCGCCGGTCCGCCGCCTGGGGAGCGCGGTCCGCGGGACGGGATGCGCCAGCCGCCGGGCGGCCGCCGGCCGCCATTCCCCGGCGGACCACCGGATCGGCTTGGGCCGCCCGACGACCGCACCGGTCTGCGGATGCCGCAGACGCCAGCGCGCGTCGTGTCGGTCAGCGGCGGTCCCAAGCGCTGGATTCTGCTGCGGACGCCGATCCGCTTTGCGGATACGACGGAGATCGTGCCCGGCTCGCTGATCCTCGTCCCCTACGCCGGGCTCAACGACCCGCTGCTGTTCCCCATTCGCTGGCTGTGGTGGTCGCTGCTGGCCCTGGGCGTCACGGCAGCCTGCTGGTGGCCGTTGCTGCGGGGCCTGACGCAACACCTGCGGCGCATGGAGGTGGCCACCTCACGTATCGCTGAAGGCCAGTTCGACACCAGGCTGGGGATTGCCCGCGCCGACGAGGTCGGCCGCCTGTCGGCATCGATCGAGCGCATGGCGGGACGCCTTGGCGCGCTGGTCGGCGGGCAGAAGCGATTCCTCGGCGACACCGCTCATGAACTGCGCTCGCCGCTGGGCCGCATGCAAGTGGCGCTCGAGATTCTCGATACCAGGGTGAGCCAGCCCGAACGCGCTTACGTCGCCGACCTGAAGGAAGACGTGGAGGCGCTGGCGCAGTTGACCAACGAGCTGCTCATGTACGCGCAAGCCGAGTTGCGCGATCGCGGGCAGGCCCTGGGCACGGTCGCGATCCAGCCCATCATCGAGCGCATCGTGGCCAGGGAGGGCCAGGGCGCCAGCATCTCGACTGACGTCACCCCCGGCCTCACGGCGAAAGGGGATGCGCAGCTGCTCGAGCGCGCGATCGCCAACGTGGTCCGCAACGCGGTCAAGTACGCAGCCGAAGCCGGCCCAATTGCCATTACGGCGGTGAGCGCGGACGATGTCATCACGATCACCATCAGCGACCAGGGTCCCGGAGTGGCGGCCGAGTCGCTGGAGCGGATCTTCGATCCGTTCTTCCGCGAGGATGCGGCGCGTAACCGCAAGACGGGCGGCACCGGGCTGGGCCTGGCGATCGTGCGCAGCGCCGTGGAGGCCTGCGGCGGCACGGTCTCGTGCCGCAATCGCCTTCCGCACGGGCTCGAGGTTCAGGTGCGGCTGCTCGCCGCCTGACGCGGCCGAGCCGCTCGCGTTATTCGGGTTCGCCGACGATTTCGAGCTCGTCGCCGTTCTCGGTGGGACCAGGTTCCGGGTCGGAGCCCGCGGCCGACGCTTTCTTCCGCCGCGGCCGGATGTCGTAACGCTTGATCATCTCGTTGAGCGTCGTCGGCTTGATGCGCAACAGCTCGGCAGCGCGCTTCTGGACCCCGCCGGCGGCCTCGAGCGCCGACTCGATCCACTGCCGCTCGTAGGCGACCGTGACTTCCTTCAACGAGACGCCCTCGACCGGCATCACCACGTGCGGGACCTGGAACGACGGGCTCTTGCGCACCTGGTCGGGAATGAGCTCGGTGCCGATGCGCTGGCCCGTGGCCAGCACCACCGCGCGTTCGATCACGTTCTCGAGCTCGCGGACGTTGCCCGGCCAGTCGTACTCCATCAGCAGGTCGAGCGCCTCGGGGGCCACCTCGATGTTCTTGCGGCCGTTCTCTTCGCCGTATTTCTCGAGGAAGTGGTGCACCAGCAGCGGGATGTCGTCGCGGCGCTCGCGCAGCGACGGCAGGTGGACGCTGATCACGTGCAAGCGATAGTAGAGGTCCTCGCGGAAGCGGCCCTCTTCCATCTCGTGCTTCAAGTCGACGTTGGTCGCGGCGACGATGCGGACGTCGACCTTGATGGTTTCCATGCCGCCCAGGCGCATGAACTCTCGCTCCTGCATCACGCGCAGCAGCTTGGCCTGGGTCTCGATCGGCACGTTGCCGATCTCGTCGAAGAAGATGGTGCCCTTGTCGGCCAGGTCGAACAGGCCCTTCTTCGGGTAGACGGCACCGGTAAACGCGCCCTTGACGTGGCCGAACAGCGTCGACTCGAGGAGGTCGGGCGGCAGGTTGCCGGAGTTCACGGTGACGAACGAGCGCTCGCTGCGCGCCGAGTTCTGGTGAATGGCGCGCGCCACCAGCTCCTTGCCGGTGCCGCTCTCGCCCGTGATCAGGATGGTCGAGCGGCTGGGTGCGGCCTGGATGATCAGGTCGAACACCTGCTTCATCCGGCTGCTCTTGCCGATGATGCCCGAGAACTTGTGGTAGCGGGCCTGCAGGTTCTGCTTGAGGGCGACGTTCTCGGCGACCAGCTGCCGGCGTTCGACGGCGTTGCGCAGCACCACCAGCACTTCGTCGTTCTTGAACGGCTTGGTGATGTAGTCGAACGCGCCCTTCTTCATGGCCGCGATCGCGCTTTCCATCGACGCGTAGGCGGTGACCATCAGCACCGGCAGGTCGTCGTCCAGCTTCTTGAGCTCGTCGAGCACCTGCATGCCGTCGATGCCCGGCATCATGACGTCGACAATCACCGCATCGAACGGCAGCGACCGGGCCAGCTCGAGGCCTTCGTGGCCGCCGGCGGCCAGGCGCACGCTGTAGCCCTCGCGCTCGAGGAGCGTGCCCAGGATGTCGCGCATCACTTCTTCGTCGTCGATGACCAGGACGGACGCATTACGTCGCATGGCTAATGTCCCCCTCGACTGACACGCGCGGATGGATCATCCGCCCGTGCTTGCTCAGGGCAAGCGGCGAATCGGATTTCGAAACGGGTGCCCGCGCCCGGGGTGCTGTCACACTGAATCGTGGCCTCGTGCTCGCGCACGATGCCGTAGGTGATCGACAGGCCGAGGCCGGTGCCCTGGCCCATCGCCTTGGTCGTGAAGAACGGGTCGTAGATGCGCGCCAGGTGCTCGGGCGCGATCCCGTTGCCGGTGTCGGCCACCTCGGCCACCACCTCGCGGCCGTCGGCGCGGGTCGAAATGGTCAGCCAGCCGCCGCTGGCCATGGCGTCGCGGGCGTTGAGGAAGAGGTTGAGGAACACCTGCTGCAGCTTGAACTCGAAGCCAATCACGCGGACCGGTTCGGGACTGAGCTCGCGGCGCACCTTGACGCTGCCCTTCTCGAACTGGTGCTCGAGCAGCGACAGCACGTCGGCAATGACCACATTGAGATCGACGACCGTCCGCTCGGATTGTTCCGCGGCGTTGGGCCGCGACAGGTTGAGCAAGCCATTGACGATGCGGGCGGCGCGGAAGGTCTGTTTCTCGATCTTCTCCAGCATCGGCGTGCGCGGGTCCGCCGGATCGGCGTTTTCGAGCAGCATCTGCGTGTAGCTGGAAATGCCGGTCAGCGGAGTGTTGACCTCGTGCGCCACGCCCGCCGCCAGCAGGCCGAGCGACGCCATCTTCTCCGAAATCCGCAGCTGTTCTTCCATCTGCGAGCGCTCGGTGATGTCCTCGAAGATCACGATGGTGCCGGCCTGGGCGCCCCCGGCCTGGGCCTGCAGCGGAACGGTCGTGATGTTCACCAGCAGGCGGGCGCCGTCGACGCCGTTCCTGGCCATCAGCGGCACGCGGAAGATCGTGGTGCCGTCGGGCTGGTCGCGGCGCGCGGCGCTCAGCAAGTCGATGACGTGCGCGTCGAACAGGCGATCGACCGGCTGGCCCAGCACGGCCGCGCGGCGGGGACCGTAGAGCCGCTCGAGGGCCGCATTCCATCGCACGACCTGGTCGCCGGGTCCCAGCACCAGCAAGCCATCGTCCAGCGACTCGAGGATGTTCTCGTTGAAGGCGTGGAGACGATCCAGTTCCGACGCCTTGAGGTGCAGTTGGCGGTAGAGCCGCCCGTTCTCGACGGCGGTCGCGGCCTGCGCGGCCACTGCGGTCACGAGCGCCGTGTCCTCGCTGCTGAGCGGCTCGCCGCTGGCGCGCCGGCCCAGGGCCAGCACGGCAATCGCGGCATCTTTCGTGAGGCAGGGGACAAAGTAGAAGATGCCGGCATCGCGCCAGAACTCCACTTCCTCGGCCGTGAACCGGGTCGCCGCCAGCGGGTCGTCGAGCCGTACGGTGTGCGCACCGGAGAGGCGCGTGCCGATGCCGGAGGCGCCGGCCAGCCGCGGCGGCGCCGACTCGAAGCCGGCGTGGCTGATGACGTCGAAGTCGCCCGCCTCGTTGGCCAGCAGAAACGCCATGCGATCCAGCTCGATGGTCTCGCGGACCCGCGTGACCAGGCGCTCGGCCAGGCGGTTGAGATCCAGGTCGCTGTTCAACTCGCCGGCAAAGCTCACGAGGGCGCGGCGATAGTCGTAACGGTCGCGGTAGAAGGCGCGATCGATGGCGCGCTGCAACCCGTCCTTCACCGGCTTGGCCAGCAGGATGACGACGACCGTCGCCAGAAACGCGATGATCCAGCGGTGCTGCGACTCGCCGCCGTCCAGCATCTCGGTGCCCGAGGCGCGGAGAATCAGCACGTAGATGGCCACGATGGCAGCCACGGCGGAGGTATAGACCAGCAGGCGCTTGAGGATGATCTCCACGTCCATCAAGCGGTAGCGGATGATGGCCGAGGCAAACGCCAGCGGGATGAAGCCGAGCGGAATCGCTGACAGCTCCATGGGAATGGAGGGGTCAGCGCCGAGCGCAAACGGCATGGCGTACCCGAGCGCGAACGGCACGGCGCCAAGCGCGGTGCCCCAAACGATCCAGCGCAGCTGGCGCTTCACCGTCACCGACCGCGCGCGCGACAGCGCCCGCAGCAGCACGGCCAGCCCGGCCGCGCCAAACCCGACAAGGTAGGCGTACTCGAGGCGATCGAGCAGCGAGACCACGCGGATGAAATATTCGGGGTCAACGCTCGACCGCAGCACCGCGAGCGTGCGCGTGGAGCCGAGCACCGCGCCCGGCAGGTAAATGGCCGGCAGCCAGCGCGCGAGCGTCGCCGAGTAGCCGGGCATGTGCGGACGCTCCGGGAACACGAGCGTGAAGTGCAGGAAGAGCGGCGGCAACACGCTCAACGCGATCACGTCGCCCCAGTAGAACACCCAGTCGACGCGATCGAGGCGGCCGCTGAACGAGAAGGTGAACACGCCGAAAAAGGCCACCGACAGCCAGAAGAAATGCAGCGTCGCCTGATCGGTGGGCCGCCGCGCGCGCACCGCCGCGCCGACGAGCAGCGTGAAGATGCCCACCGCCGCCAGCACGTAGTAGAACAAGCCGGTGCCGCTCGGCATGGGCGCCAGCGACACGGTGGCCAGTTGCTGCGAGCCCAGCCGCAACAGCGTGTAAGAATGCCGGTCGCCGGCCTTGCCCTGCTGTTGCAGCGTGAGCACGTCCTGGCGGCTGTCCACCGGCTGGTTGTTGACGGCCAGCAGGATGTCGCCAGGCCGTACGCCGGCGCGGCTGGCGGCGGAGGGCGAGGCAACCTCGGCGGCCACCACGCCGACCGCGCGCTCGACCCAGAGCACGCCGTCTTCAACTTCGGTGGAGGTCGCGCGCGCCACGACGTTGGCCAGTCCGAGCGCCAACAAGCCGAGCGTCACCGCAACCGGCAAGGCGGTTTGCCGCCACTCGCGCCACCAGGCTCCCGGGGCAGACACGGACATGGTCGTCGTTGCTTCAGTGTTACCTGACAAGGCAGATCAATCCGGCGGATTCAGAGCAAACCCCATACCACGAGCTCGGCTGCTTCAAGACCGCTAAACCGTTGATAAGTAAGGGTCTTCTCGTTCGGGGTTGGCCCCACGAATGTAGCTATATCCAACCTGCCGGTGGATCGATCCAAAACTTAGTATGTGCTGAAATTGGCCGAAAATCCTGAACTCTTGTTCAGGACAGGCCGAGGCAGGTCCCAGCGTCAACCTCGACAAGCCTCAATCAACATCCTCGCGGGTCACACCGTCACACTCCAGGACGAAGTCGGCGCCGAAGACCCGCGCCGGCGTTTCAAAGCCGGGGGCGATCGTTCCGGCCAGCGTCTTGCGCACCGCCGCGAGAGCAGCCAGGGTGGTCCAGACCACGCCGGCTTCGGGACCGTGCAGCCGGGAGGTGGCCCGCCGGCCCTGGCCGTCGATGACTTCACCCCAGACGTGGGTCGTGGTTTTCGCGCGCCTCGCCGCGTCGGGCCCAGGTTTTACGCCGCGCTTCAGCAAGTTGCGCATGAACTCCAGCCTGAAGAGCGGGCGCAGGTACTCCACCTTGGCCAGCTGCTGTCGCGTCGATTCGGGCACGACGACAAAGTCTTCGATGTTGGGAATGGCAGTCGTGTGGAAGGCCATGAACACGTCGCCCCACGTCAGGCGCGTCGCGGTGATCGGGCCCTGGCCAAAATCGATCTCGCGCGTCTTCACGCCGCGTTCGGGCACCACAAGGTGTCCGCCGCGCCGCACGCGGTTGCCGTACGGAATCAACTCGATCATCGTGCGCTGTGTTCCCGGGGGCAGACCGCCAGGCCCCTGTGTTCGGAAGGCGAGCGTGAGATGGGTCGCCGAGGGCAGGCGTTGCTTCAAGTGCAAGGCCAGGCAATCGGTGGGCACGACGTCGAAGCCGACACCCGGCAGCAACATCACGCGGCGTGCTTCCGCTTCGGAGTCCATCGCCGCCAGGCCCTCGTAAACGGGGATCTCGCCGGTGATGTCGAGGTAATGCGCGCCGGCTCGCAGGCACGCCTGCGCCAATGGCTTGAACGTGTGAATGAACGGTCCGGCGCAATTGAGCACGACCGTCACGCCGTTCAGCGCGCGATCAACCGCCGCCCCGTCGTCCAGGCCGAAGGCACGGGACTCGAGGCCCAGTTCGGAGGCCAGGCGGCCAAGCGTCTCGCGATCGCGCCCGCCCAGAATGGGCCGCAGGGCCGACGCGGCGGCGGCCCGGGCAATCGCGCCCCCGACGAAGCCAGTGGCGCCGTGCAAGAGGAACATGATGCGCGAATGCTAGCAGGCCTCGCGCCGGCACGCTTGTCCCCACGAGGCGGCGAAGCCGCTGGGCCCGCGAGCGCTGAAGCGCGAGCCCCGAGGCCCTTTCTAGAACTTGATGGTGAGGCCGCCGACCACGCGCTTGGGCGGCCGCACGACGAGCAGTTCGTCGTAGACCGAGGCGTTGGCGAGCGATTCGTGGAACAGGTTGCGGACGCCGACCAGCATCTCCCACTGTGACGCGCGGAAGTTCATGAACGGCAGCGCCTGGTTGACCTGCACGTCGAAGCGGGCGTCGAAGCCGGGGCTGGCGTCAGCCGCGCGCGAGGCAAACGCGGTGTTCAGCTTGTAGAGCACGACAACGCGCGTGGCCGTCATGGGGATCTCGGTCTGCAGCGACGTAGTGACGTCGTGAATGCGCTCGTTGCTCCGGACCGCCGACGGCACCCAGCGCGTCAGCACCGCGTACTCCACAGGCGAGGCGGGCGACTGCCAGGAGGCGTTGGCCAGCGAGTAATCGACCGAGCCGCGGACGTTGTCGAACAGCGCGTGGGTGAAGGTGACGCCCACGCCGCGCACGCCGGCATCACCGGCGGCCCCCACATGGTAATGGCCGAGCGTGGCCGGCGCGCCGTCGTCGTGCCGCAGGCCGAACACCGTGACGGTCTGGTCGCTGATGCGTTGCTCAAAGGCCCGCACGCCGATAGTGGCGCCGTTCAACAGCCGCTCGACGCCGACCTCGTAGCTCTGCAGTTCCTGTGGGCGCATGCCCGCGGCCGAGATGGTCGAGAAGGTGCGCTGCGGCGGGAGGTACGCGGCGCTCGTCGGCGGCAGGAATTCTTCGGCACCTGGCGCGCTGAACTCGCGCGCGGCCGAGAACCGCAGGCGCAGGTTGCGGGCCGGCGACAGGGTCGCCGACAGGCGCGGGCTGAACAGCGCCGGTCCGGCGGCCAGGTAATCGTAGTTGGCGTAATTGGCGCCGTAGCCGACCGACAGGTAGCGCGACACTTCCCACTCGTCGTACGCGAAGACCGAGCCGACGTTGCGGGCGGTGTCGGTCAAGGCCAGCAACGCGGCGGTGTTGCCACCTTCGTAGCGCTGCAGGCTGTACGACATGCCCACCTGGTAGCGGTGCGCGACCGGGGCGGTGACGACGTAGCTGCCGGCGAGCATCCACGAACTCAGGTCGTTCTGGTTCATGGCCGCGCGCACCGACCAGTCGCCGTGCGTGCCGACGGGCGCGCCCAGCGAGAAGAAGGCGACGCTACTGGTGCGGTCGAGCTGCAGCAGCTGCAGCGGGTTGTCGAACGCGCCGGTCGTCAGCAGGTTGACCTGGCCGCCAAGCGACAAGTCCGAGAAGAGCGCCGTGGCCGCCTTGGCCGACGAGCCGACGGCGCGGCCGAGGAGCTGGAACGAATCGGTGATGAACCAGTCATCGTCTTGCGGGATGCCGGCCATGGCTTCGGCATCGCGCAACACGCCGCGCTTCAGGTGACGCAGCCGCCAGGCGAAGTCGCCCACGTCGCGGCCGTCCTTCGGGGCCGTGGCGGCGGGCGCCGCGGCACCATCCGTGGCGGCGATGACGCCCACGCCGGCGTCGGTGACGCGCGGCGCGCCGGCGGTGCCCTCGCGGCGCAGGGTGAACGTTGATGCGCTGCGCGCGGCGGGCCGAACGTTGACCATCGCGCTGCGCGGCGCGAGGAAGCCCTGCAGGTGCGCGCGCAGCAGGTACGGCCCCGGCGGCAACTGGCGCAGCGTGAACTGGCCGGCCTTGTCCGACACCGCAAACGCGGTGGTGTTGCCGAGAGCGGAAATCACGACGCCATCGAGGGGCTTGCCGGCCTCGTCGACGACCGAGCCTTCGATGTGGCCGGTGCTGGCGGCGGCGAGCCTGGTGACGCGTTCGATCTGGGGTTGGGCCGAGACAGGGGTCGAGTGCAATGCCAGCAGGCAGAGCAACGAAACCGGGGCGAGCAGGCGACGGGTGGTGCCCATCTGAACATGGCCGCCCGCCCCCCGAAGGAGGGGCGGGCAGTTTGCTTAGTCTACGCCTTCGCCGGAAGCCTGTATAGGCTTCCGGCGGGAGTTGGTCGCTAGCCTTTGACGGTGAACTTCACGTCGCGGGTGATGGTCTTTTGGGCCGCTTTATCGGTGATCTTGATGGCCAGGCGGTACTGCCCCTCGCCAAACGACCCCAGCGGAACCGACACGCCGCCGGGAACCGGGAACTTGGCCGGGTCGAACTGGGGCGGCAGCATGGAAGCGTTGACCACCTGGGGGTTGGTCTTGTTGAAGAACTTCTCGGCGCCCCCCTCGGTCTTGTGGAACTCGTATTCGAGGGTCAGGTCGGGCTTGCCGCCGGCGTCGAGACCCGAATTGTAGACCTGGAAGAAAATTGACAGCTCTTCGGACTTCTTGAATTCCATGTCGGACGCGGGCAGCAGCTCCTGCGCGCCGAACACGAACGGACGCTCGCGCGCCTCGTCCGGGCTGACCGGGGCCGACAGGACGTTGACCTTGTCGGCGACCAGGATGGTGCTGGTATTCAGCTCGGCGTTGTAGAAGTCGGGCACCACCACCTGCGTCTTGAGCACGCCAATCTTGGCCACCGTGTTCTTCGGCGCCTTCTCGGGCAGGCGCTCCTTGAGCGCGATGTAGACGTCGTAGGTGCCGGCGGTCGCCATGAACACGCGGTTCAGCTTGGGCGCGTCACCCGCGAACTGCGCGGCGGGCACGAAGTGAATGTCGTCCCAGGGGTACTCGACCTTCTTGGCTTTCGGGTCGGGCACGGCCGACGGGTTGACCACGCGGATGTACAGCGCGGCGTCGGTCTTGGGCGCGTTGTTGATGCTCAGCACGAAAGGCACGAATGTGCGCAGTTCCTGCGACTTCATGAAGAACGGCTCGATCGACATCGTGATGTCGCCGGGCGCCGGCTGGCCGGCCATCACGCCGTCCACCGTTTTCACCAGCGTCTCGATCTCTGCCTGCTCTTGCTTGTTGCGCTTCTTCTCGTCCTTCTTCGGAGCCTGCTGAGCCACGGCAAAAGTTGCCGACACTACCAGCGCGACTGCCACGGCCATTGCACGCCGAAATACCATCATCAGTTCCCCCTCAAAACTTACGTTCCCGAACACCTGATCATAGGAGGCCGTCGCCGGCAAGTCAACCACGCTAAAGCGTTGTCACAGCAGAGGTTTAGCGCGAATCTCGAGACATCCGGTGATATGGTTCAGAAGGCTGCCATCATGCTGCGTGACGACGTCCTCGTGATTGTGCTGGCGGGCGGAGCCGGCGAACGGCTTGCGCCATTGACGAAAGACCGGGCGAAGCCGGCCGTGTACTTCGGCGGCCCCTACCGGATCATCGATTTCGTCTTGAGTAACTGCATCAACTCGGGCCTGCGCCACGTCTTCATCGCAACCCAATACAAATCGCTGTCGCTCAACCGCCACATCCGCCAGGGCTGGACCGTCGTGTCCGAGGAACTGGGCGAGTTCATCGAGATCCTGCCGCCCCAGAAACGGGTCGGCGAGCACTGGTACCAGGGCACGGCCGACGCGGTGTACCAAAACCTCTATTCCATCATTCGCGAGGCGCCGAAGTACGTCGTGGTCCTCGCCGGCGACCACGTCTACAAGATGGATTACCAGAAGATGCTGCGGTTCCACCTCGACTCGGCCGCCGAGGTCACCCTGGCGGCCATCGAGGTGCCGATCGAGGACGGCCCGCGCTTCGGCATCGTCGCCGTGGACGAACACGACAAGGTCACCGGCTTCCTCGAAAAGCCCGCCAACGCGCCGGCCATGCCCGGCCAGCCGGGCATGGCGCTGGCCTCGATGGGCATTTACGTCTTCGACAGCGCCGTGCTGATTCGCGCGCTCGAACAAGACGCCGCCAAGCCGCACAGCCATCACGACTTCGGCAAGGACATCATCCCGTCGCTCATCGGCGAGGGCAAGACCTACGCCTATGCGTTTTACGACGAGAACAAGAAGGCCGCCAAGTACTGGCGCGACGTCGGGACCATTGACGCGTATTACGAGGCGCAGATGGACCTGTGCCACGTCAACCCCGAGTTCAACATGTACGACCCGGAGTGGCCGTTGCGCACCTACATGCCGCAGGCGCCGCCGGCCAAGTTCGTGTTCGCCGAAGACTGGCGCCGCGGCGAGGCCCAGGACTCGCTGATCTCCCAGGGCTGCATCGTGTCGGGAAGCCGCATCCACGGCAGCATCTTGTGCCCCAACGTGCGGGTGCACAGTTTCTGCAGCATCGAGCAGGCTATTTTGATGCCGGGCGTGCGGGTGGGCCGCCACGCCCGCATCAAAAAGGCGATCATCGATCGCGACGTGGACATCCCGCGCGGGGCGATGATCGGGTTCAACGCCGAGGAAGACCGCCGGCGCCACACGGTGTCGGAGGGCGGAGTCGTGGTGGTGGCGCCGGGCGAGGAGCCCTACGTGGCGCCGGTCACCGAAGAAGCACTGCGTCTGGAAGCGGAAGCCGACCGGCGCGGATAGAATCTGCACATGAAGATAGCCGACGTTCGTGGCCGCGAAATCCTCGACTCGCGGGGCAATCCCACCGTTGAAGTGGACGTAACCCTCGCGGGCGGCGGACGCGGGCGCGCCGCGGTGCCGTCGGGCGCCTCGACCGGCGAGCGCGAGGCGCTCGAGCTGCGCGACGGCGACAAGGCGCGCTACCTGGGCAAGGGCGTGCGCAAGGCCGTCGCCAACGTCAACGGCGACATTCGCGCCGCCCTTGTCGGCAAGTCGTTCACCCAGCGGTCGCTGGACCAAGCGATGATCGCGCTCGACGGCACGGCCAGCAAGAGCCGGCTCGGCGCCAACGCGGTGCTTGGCGTGTCGATGGCCGCGCTCAAGGCCGGGGCGGCGGACGAGCGGGTGCCGCTCTACGGCCATATTGCCGGCCTTGCCGGTAACACCACCGGCTACACCCTGCCGGTGCCGATGATGAACATCCTGAACGGCGGCGCCCATGCCGACTCGAATGTGGACTTCCAGGAGTTCATGGTCATGCCGATCGGGTTCTCGTCGTTCAGCGAGGCCCTGCGCGTCGGCGCGGAGATCTTCCACGCCCTGCGCTCAATCTTGAAGGGCCGGGGCCTTGCCACCGGCGTCGGCGACGAAGGCGGTTTCGCGCCGAGCCTGAAATCCAATCGCGAGGCGCTCGAGTTGGTGCTCGAGGCCGTCGGCAAGGCCGGCGCCAAGGCCGGCGACAACGTCCACCTGGCGCTCGACGTCGCCGCCAGCGAGTTCTGGACCCCCTCGACTCACTCGAGTCCGCAAGCGGACTCCGGTTTGCCCAGGGCGGGCGGCCATTACGAGTTCAAGAAATCCGGCGAACCCGCGCGCGATTCGCAAGGCATGGTCGACCTGTACGTGGACTGGTGCCGGCAGTACCCCATCATCTCGATTGAAGACGGTTGCGCCGAGCAGGACTGGCACGGCTGGAAGCTGCTGACCGAGGCGCTCGGCGACCGGGTCCAATTGGTGGGTGACGATGTGTTCGTGACCAACCCGGCGATCCTGAAGAAGGGCATCGCGGAAGGGGTGGGCAACGCGCTGCTGGTCAAGGTCAACCAGATCGGCACCGTCACCGAAACGCTCGACGCCATGGCCATGGCCGGCGCCGCGGGTTACCGGTGCGTCGCCTCGCATCGTTCGGGCGAAACCGAAGATTCCACCATTGCCGACCTCGCGGTCGGCACCGCCGCCGGCCAGATCAAGACCGGTTCCACCTCGCGCAGCGATCGGGTGGCGAAATACAACCAACTGCTCCGCATTGAAGAGGAGCTCGGCAGCGCGGCGAAGTACGCGGGCCGGGCCGCGATTAAACAACTTAAAGGCTAACCACGAAGGACGC
>Ga0209770_10001323_pt1 | contig 12950 bp, 8 predicted proteins | sample LauGreSu1BDMLBDD_2_FD_187572 | JGI IMG/M metagenome (GOLD analysis project Ga0209770, IMG submission 187572) | Freshwater lake microbial communities from Lake Michigan, USA - Su13.BD.MLB.DD (SPAdes) (version 2) | ecosystem: Environmental > Aquatic > Freshwater > Lake | place: Lake Michigan, USA...
CTAATAACAAATCCACAATGTTCCTGTAAAAGGGGCGAAATTGTGCTCGTTTAGATTTCATATCCGCAGCCGAGAACCAGTCGATTTCTATCTTTTCAAATAATCTCGTATTATTAAGGGTTTCGTGGTTCATTCTTTTCCATAAAAAATGGTGATTATTGTTGTAATACTTGGGTAGGTTCTCATCATAGTCTATTAAAAATATATGTATATGGTATTTGTACTCGGGGTGAACACATTTGTAAACACCGCCATTGTTGTTGATTAATTTGCGTAGAGCCGAACTATCACCTAAAAACCCGGTTAATTCTTCCGATCCTTCGCGGAGTGCTGCGGTATATGGCGTCTCTCCGTTCTCCATTTTACCACCGAAATCAGACCACCCTTTTGCACTATCTTCAAGCGGGTTCTCTTTTCCAAATAAAAAATATAATTGATTTTTGTGTATTGCGACGGGTAAAATACTTCCTGCAACCATTATAACAACTCTATATATTATAATTTGATGATTTTCGTTGTATTAACTGGTTTATGTGTAACCTCCGTATATTTCTCCGGTTTCAACTCGGTTCCGCCGTCTAAGCGACTAACATCTATGTTTGGAATACTATTGTAAAATGCGATTACTTTGGGGTTTGCTGCGATTTTTTCGCTATGGAATGCAGATAGATATAGTCCGTCTAATGATTTAATTCGTGAAAGAGCTACATATGTTTGACCGTATTCAAATATACTTTGCCCAATGTCCATTTCCGCCATTGTAAGTGTAGCGCCTTGTATTTTATGAATAGTAAGCGCCCACGCCAAGCATAGAGGATATTGTCCAATGGCGAGTTTGGGATAATCTTCGGATTGCCAATACTTGGGTTGAATAGTTTTCGTAATACCATTTGAAAAGCGAACCACGGGCATTGGCGGATTACACGTATCTATAATATCTATTACTATCCCCTGAGAACCATTGCATATTCCGTTATCCATATCTAAATTTACTGTGCACATTACGGCTGCGCCGCGTTTCAATCTCAGCACTTGATTACATTGAATATTGCTCAACATATGTTCAAGTTCCTGTTCAATGTCCTTTTCGTTCAAATATGCACAATTGCGTATTTCCTCCGCCGTAAATGGTTTGGTTGTATCCAAATGACTGGTGCAGTCGGTTTTGCGAATTGCGTGAAAGACGAATTCCTTTTCGTTGATTTTTTGAAACATCATAGTATTCACATAATCCGTTTTAGATCGCAATGCAAATAATTTGGTCGGAATACATCCATTGTTTGCGGCTTCGTCATATTTACGATGAACATATTGTTGTAATATGGCAATTTTGTCGGCATCTATACTACCACGTCGGATTTGTTGTAATATATCTATATATAACGGGTCACTTTGCCGAAACATCGTTTTTAATTGAATATGATTATGTGGTTTAAACACCGCATTCCATAGAGGTGTTTCAAAACAAAACTTGTTGGTGTCCGGGTCGCCGTGCGTTCCAACCGGCGGCAATTGAAAGAAATCCCCCGTAAAGACAACTTGCATTCCACCAAAGGGCATCGGATTATGTTTTGCGCGCCTAGCGATTTCTTCCACTATTTCAAATATTTTTTTTGATAACATACTGACTTCGTCCAAGATTAGCCCCTGTGCGGATTTCCACACTTTTAATGCGTTTTTATTTTTTAATACCGATGAAACTACCACGTCATTTGGCTGTTTTGCCAACTTAATACCACTCCAAGAATGTAGCGTGCGTGCATTGCATTCTAATAATACGGCGGCACAACCAGTCATTGCACATACAGGTATATTTTTATTGATGGATCTTGCATAGTCTATCAAGTGTTTTACTAATCGGGTTTTTCCAGTACCTCCTGGTCCCGTTATAAATAGGTTTTCGCCTTTTGTAAATTGTATATAAGCGTGGCGTTGCTCTGGCGACAGTTCATTCATATCAAGTGATGGAGTTCTTACAGGACAATGTGTGGATGCGTTAAGAGATATCCGCCGTGTTCCATCGGAACTTTCATTGCAACTATCCGCCTCGGCATTGTATTTAAACGAATCAAATGAATTTCCAAAATCTGACATTTGCGTATTGTTATTGAATTCAAATGGGAAATAATATGAATTCAATTTTATCCACTATTCGTGTTCAATTTCTAAACACAAGGAATAGTCGGAGCCATTTAACGAAATCGGATTGCCGATCTCATTTAAGAGTTGGAAGTTAAGTTTTTGTATGTCAACTTTACCAGAGTACTTGCGGATATCGCTCAATAATAGACCGTTTAATCTGTTTGCCGGCATTATTGTGCCAAACCCGTAATTTGACTTGTCCAATGAGATACGTGCAATAATATTTTTATTGACTAGTCCAGCGGATACCGTAGAAATAAACGAATTCTTATTTCCATTATGAAACTCTTCCATTGCCAAGTACAAATAACGAGGTCCGTTTAGGTCGGTTCTAAAATCGGCATTTACTGGATTTCTTATGTTATATTCGGATTGACGGAACCCCAACATCCATCCCAGCTTGGATTTTATATTATATTTCTCTGGCACGCCTTTGTCATTTACTGCGAAATTGAAAGAACAATCCGTGTTTGATGCTACGGTAATCATATCACCGCTCGCAGATGATGTAGTTAAGTTAAATGATATATCGGACGTGACGCCGGCGATCAGAGTATTCAATTTGGTTTTTAAACTAGTAGCAGTGTATTCTCCGTCGGGAACAACAATCACGCGCGTACCAGCCTGGAAACTATTATTACCGATGCTAGATGAAATGTTATAAAAAGACACTGGCAGTTCTATGCTGGATATTGAAATGCTTTTTACATCATTAATTCGTTCGGGAAGAGTAACATTACAGTTTGCAACCGTTAAATAGTTGTACTCATCACTAAATCTCGTATCAATATTAACGAACTTACGCTTGGACGGTTTATGTACATTTGTCATCACCATATGACTTCCGTGTTGTGTAGTTTTGGGTTCTAAAAATAATTCGTTTTTATCAAAAAATTGGCTCATTCCCTTATATAATATTACACGGGATAAATTATATATTGGTTTTACGGCATTACGTGGCATACTTGTTAGAAGTTATATACGCTAGCTATTTGTTGTTGTTTGCTAGTTTGAACTGGTTCGGCTGGTTTGCTAGTCTTTTCACTTGTGCCGCTGTTCTCCAACCCTTCGTACAATCCCATATATCTTAAACCATTCACTATGGTAAACAGAAGAATCAGCGTTATCAAAATTGTCCATATTTTATTGTTAAATAACACATCCATTAACATGGTTTATACTATAAATAAGTATGATAAATTATTTGCTGCCTTTACAACTATCACACGACGTCGCCCCCTTTATACGGTCAACCATATTCATCTGTAAAAACATCCGAGTTTGGGTATTATCTGGCGGCGGTACATATTTGATTTCTGGGACAGGGTTACGAACTTTACGTATGACTGGCGTATTTATGCTAAATATCATCTTCATTATAAAATTGAAGCAATGAATATACTATTTCACAATATAGAAACCTACGACAAAATGCTAAAAAGCGGCAACTATCATCATTGTAATTTTTGTAATAAACAATTTCATCAGAAGTTTAACTACGACCGACACGTATTATGCTGCGAATTTATTTCAAAATCGAGTAAAGAACGGGAGAACGAGATTGATATTACACAACAACTGCCCACTCCGATTGAAATGTATCAATTGATGCAGCATATGATGGTGCGAATACAAAAATTGGAAAATGAAAATACCAAATTACGTCGTTTTAAGCGGGGCAAGATTACCGCATTAGATTGGCTGAATGACGCAAGTAAATGTCCTCCGCCTACATTCACATTCTCCGATTGGATTAGAAATGATATTTTACCAAATGTGAAGGATTACCTTGAAACGGTATTTCACCAGAATTTACTGACTGGGTTAACTAGTGTATTTGAGAATTCTATTTCCAAATTTGCCGGCGTCGACTTACCGATATGTTCATTTGATACGAAATTGTCGGATATATATGTATTCAAAAAACCCACAAATGAACCCAATGATAATGGATCCAATGAACCGAGATGGATGAAAATACCAAATGTAGAATTAGATAAGTATTTACGCCGCGTCGCAAACCAATTTACATATGATTTTAAGTCTTGCTGGTATGAAGTACATAAACAGGAAATTGAGACGGATGAAAAATACAGCGAGATGTATGTTGATTACTATAAACAGATACTTGGCGGTAAAATGTCGGAAGACACCATATTTCATAAATTACGACAATACTTATCTTCCCAAGTAAAGCGGAACCTAAAATCCGTAGTAGAATATGATATCGTCTAATCGTTCCTACGTAAAATTGAATACAACTATTCTTTTTATCTGTATGTATAACAAATCAAGTGTTAATGACCGATTTAAATAAAATGGAAGCACCCAATTATCTTGCGATACTTAATGCCCACCCGCGTGATAAGGATATCTCGTTTGAAGAAGGGCCTCATATATATACTGTTTGCGGGGATCGTGGTGGATATACCTCTGTAACCACCTGGAACCATCATCATTTTAGTGACTTTGATGCAGATGCAACAATTACAAATATTATTAAAAGTAAAAAATGGGATACTGATCCTACCTACAAATATTACAAAATGTCTCGGGATCAAATCAAAACTATGTGGGATAATAAACGTGACGTTGCTGCCGGGGCAGGAACCAAAATGCATTATGACATTGAATGCTATTATAATAAACAAGAGGTTTCAAACGACAGCATTGAATACCAATATTTTAAGCGGTTTGTATCAGATTTCCCGCATCTTAAACCATATCGCACAGAATGGATGGTTTATTACGAAGAACTTAAAATATCTGGCTCAATTGATATGATCTTTGAAAATCCCGATGGTACACTTCAAATATACGATTGGAAAAGATGTCAAGAAATTCAACACGAGACTGCGTTCGGTAAATATGCAGTGACCTCGTGTATTTCGCATTTGCCCGATACGAACTTTTGGCATTATGCATTGCAATTAAACGTTTATAAAATGATTTTAGAACACAAATATGGCAAAACCGTTACCAATTTGTGTTTGGTGTGTTTACATCCAGACAATGGCTACAAAACATATGAACGCATCGAAGTGCCGTTCTTGGAAAATGAAATGAAAGATTTGGTAAAACTTCGTTTAGCCGAAGTAGCCGCAAAACAAAAACATACTTGAAATAAACAGCATAAAAATTAAGGTTCATATTATATTACACAATGTTGGGGATAACTAATTCTTTTTTTAATGACCGTTATTCTGGGGCAAAGTTTTTTTTACTATACAATATCCCATTTTTATTACACCGTTTGTACAAAAAATTATATCCTTCACCAACACCAAAAGCGGTTACCGTGCTATCTCAAATGGATGAGTATATTCAACTGAATACCTCTCGTTTTTTACGAACATATCAAACAAACAAGAGCAGTGGATTAAACCGTAATATGAATGAGGAATTCTATTCAAAAGATGCGTATCAGAATATTATTAAAAATGAAAACAATGGTCTTGAACAAGAATGGAAGCGTCGTATATTGTTTGAAAATACGCCGCGTGGTAATGTAATTATGTATTACGACCCGTACAAATTGGCATTTGCTTATTATTGTGATACGAGTAGTATGCCATATAACCTACTCAATGCAGTTGCGATGAAATATGTGTTATCTTTTCATTGTATGCATTTATTTGTCGATAATGAAGTTACGCCCGCCGACAGTGCATCTCCACTAATAACTGGTGTACTCGCAGATACACCTGAAAAATCTAAAAAGAAAGACAATGTTGGGGGAATTGATATGAAGAACGCACCTTTTGCCAAATTTAAGAAAGCCACGGCCAATCCTGGTAACAAGGAAATCGATAAAAAACCAGTTATAAACTATAATCAAAATAAGTTTGTGTGTGTTGGTAAGATTATCAATTTTAGTTTTATTCGCAAGGTCAATACATCGAGCAATACAGTAAATGGGTTTCGGTCTAAATTATTAGACAACTTGGCTGCGGAAACCACGTTGCAATCACAGGTAATGAGTTATAAGGATTTCAAGAATAGGGCGTTGAGCTAGTTTGGTTTTTCGGATCGCTTCTTTTTCCACTCAATAAAACTATTCGTTTTTTCATATTGATATGTCATACCCAAGTGGGATTTTGCAATATGATATCCTTTCAGTTCTTTTGGAGTAAGAGTGGCTAGATATTGCGCGAGTTCACTGTCTTGATCGGATGGATTTGACATTCTAAATAATATATTTACTTGACTATATTATTTATTATTCATTCAATTTTTAGTTAAATCCGAAGAAAGGGGTTTTATTTACATTTGTTGGAACCGTTATATCGTCCTTTGTGCAACTCTCGTTTATCTTGATTATATATTCGCCAGACGATACTGGCAAGTAATCGCTTTCTGGCTTGGTTAATGAACACACAGGGCGTTTGTAATTTACATCGTAATTTCCACAGTTACCGCGTACTGCCACAAATAAATTCTTACACGTAGTATCCAGCGGATCTTCTGCCTTCTCTATTTCAGATAATGTCTTTTTGGCAAGTCGTGTAATATAATCACTTTGCGCATTTCGGTTGTTATTATAATCAGGTTTCACTGTGGCATAAGGTTCAGGACGTCTAATCCATCTATATTTGGTACTTAACATTCCAGACGTATTGAGAGAGGATTGTTTTACGACCGCGGAGTTTTCTGTGCTGGTTACGCCAGACTGAACGATGGGTCCGACCGTAAATGTTCCGCAACATCCACCATGTCCACGTACTGTATTCCCGCGCATTAATGTTCTCGGCAAAGAACGGGATAGACTAGTTTGTCCTACATAACCTTGGTTGCGATGTGTGCCGTTAATAGAAAACCCAGCCTGACCTACACTCATATTGTTGTATTTAGTTTGGGTTTTACGTTTTAGAGTTGCGATTGACATTATATATATTTATTGTTATATTTTTATTATCGGGTGGTTTCTAAGATTTGCACCCGGTCTTCTAATAATTTTATAGTTTGGTTCAATTTCGGTATTGTTTCTTGTTTTAGTTGCTGTATTTCGTGTATCAACAGACCGATTAAACTCGTGTAATTCACCGACTGTATCTCATCGCCGTCCTTTTCGCCCGATACTAAAAAGGGGAAATGTTCTTGAACTTCGTGCGCAATGAGACCAATATCTTGTTTGTCGGTCACCTTATTATGGTAAGACACGGGCCTTAATTTGTCAATCGTGAATGAGCAATCTGATAATGAGGTGACGTAATCTTTGATACGATAATCGGATGATGTCGGAAACGAAGAAGCAGTTACATTGCCTACAACGCTTACCCATCCGGGAACGCGAACTACTTCTGATGCAGTACCCAGCGTGATTTGATTGGATGCGGTGATTTTGGCGTTATATCCGATTGCGGTGGAACTTGACCACGTAGTGCCGCTAGTATCCGCGAGGCTACCCAAGAATGTGTTATTTGAACCAGTTGTATTTAAATCACCTGCTTGGTAACCAATTGCAGTGTTGTTGTTTCCGGTAGTATTCAGCAATAAGGCTTGGTAACCAAATGCACTATTTTGATAACCTACCGTAACCGAATTTAATGCTTGGTAGCCGATTACACTGTTTGTACTTATATCGGCATTTACAGTTCCAATAGTAAGACCGTTAATTTCCATTTGTCTGTTAATGGACAATTTATTAATGGGAGCTTGTATTTTATAGACATAAATGTGACTGCCACCAAGCGAAATATTAGACCCCATAGCAACAGTTGTACCATCCTTGCTAATCGATACTTCACCTGATTTATAACTTCCACCTCCGCTATTAATATCAGTGCCAATTTGGATCCAAGTGGTGCTGCCATTATATTGATATATACGAACGTGCCCACTGTCTGTACCATTGCCATCATTATATGGTGCGCCAATAGCAACGATGGTACCATCACTGGTCAGCGAAACTGCATAACCAGATTGGTCGGAAGCTGCTTCACCGTCAATATCTTGACCAAGTTGTGTCCAAGTGCTGCTAATATATTTATAGACGCGCACGCTGCCGCTTTGTGAGCCATTACCTGCATTGCCAGGAGCTCCAATAGCAACAATAGTGCCATCACTACTGAGTGATACGGAATAACCAGAATGGCTAGAATAATTTTCGCCATCAATATCACTGCCGAGTTGTGTCCAAGTGGTGCTGCCATTATATTGATATACACGAACGTGACCGCTTTGTGAGCCAGTGCCAGTATTATAAGGAGCCCCAATGGCAAGAATTTGACCGTTACTGCTTAGTGAAACTGACTGACCAAACCAGTCACTACTACCTTCACCATAAATGCTTTGGCCGATTTGTATCCAACTACTGCTGCCATTATATTGGTAAATACGAACGTTGCCCGTACCGCTATTGTAAATAGACCCAGCAGCAAAGATATTTCCATCAGCACTGAGTGATACAGAGCTACCAAACCGGTCCTGTGCAACTTCACCATTTACAGTTTGTCCTACCTGTGTCCAAGTAGTGGTGCCATTATATTGGTAAACCTGTACGGCGCCGCTACTTGTTCCATTAGTTGAAGCCAGAAGGTATCCAATGGCAATACGTGTGCCATCATTATTCAGAGATAATGACGCTAAATTGCCGATGCTAGAAATAGTTTGCCCTAGTTGTGTCCAAGTTCCTGTGATACTATTATATTTATAGACATACACGGTACCGGATCCAAACGCAATGATACTACCATCATAGTTTAATGATACTACACTACCATAAGTATTTACATTCATATCTTCGCCTATTTTCACAGGTGTATTGTATATGTAATTTTTCCCAGTATAAACAGAATTTAATAATACATTTCCCCCAGTACCACCAGATATGTACACATTGCCATTGAAGTTGGGATTAGCAACATTTGCTTTCAAGTTCAATGACGCATCAACCAGAGTGGTTGTTGCTTTCAAGTTCAATGACGCATCAACCAGAGTGGTTGTTGCTTTGGTAGATACAGCAGTCGTAACAAATGCAGTTGTTGCCAGTTGTGTCGTATTTGTGCCAGCAGTGGCGGTTGGCGCAATTGGAGTGCCGGTAAATGATGGGGATGCGAGATTGGCTTTGGAAGATAAAGCAGTCGTAACAAACTCAGTTGTTGCCAGTTGTGTCGTATTTGTACCTGCTGTCGCTGTGACTGCAAAAATATTACCGACAATGTCTACGCGACCATTGAAGGATGCGTCGCCAATCATTGACAACTTTCCTGGCACGCGAACTACTTCTGTTGTAGTTCCCAGCGTGATTTGATTGGAGGCAGTGATCAATGCGTTGGCGCCGATAGCAGTGGAATTTGCCCATACTGCATTGGTAGGAGAAATATTTGTTCCGGAACCCAAAAATGTATTAAATGTACCGGTGGTGTTATTATATCCTGCCCAGTATCCATTCGCAACATTATTATTGCCCGTTGAGTTAGAATATAACGCTCGGTTTCCATACGCAACATTCCTATTGCCCGTTGTGTTAGAATTTAACGCAAAGGTTCCATTCGCCGTATTATACTCGCCCGTTGTGTTATTTAGTAACGCGTGGAACCCAGTCGCAACATTCTGAGCGCCTATTGTGTTAGAATATAACGCTTGGAACCCATTAGCAACATTAGCAGCGCCATCTGAATTTGTATATAACGCTTGGTATCCATTCGCCGTATTAACATAGCCACTTGTGTTAGACCTTAACGCCTGAAACCCAAAAGCGCTATTTTGAAAGCCCGATGTGTTAGACCTTAACGCCTGAAACCCAAAAGCGCTATTAAAGTAGCCAGTAGTATTGGATAATAGCGACTGATAACCAACCACACTATTCGTACTAATATCGTTAGTTCCGCACCCGATTGTAAGACCATTCACGCTAATGTCGTTATTTAAATTAATGCTACTTCCACCTCCGCCAATAATTGCACTTGACGGGATAGACGCCGCTGGATACTGCGCATAGAAGTTTCCGCAGATATCTACGCGACCATTGAAGGATGCGTCGCCAACCACAGATAGTTTTCCAGGAATGCGAACAACTTCGGATGCAGTTCCCAGCGTGATTTGATTGGAGGCGGTTATCAAAGCATTGGCACCGATCGCAGTAGAACTTGACCACGAATTGTTGCTACTATCTATATCTGCACCATAACCTAGATACGTGTTAAATGTACCTGTTTTGTTAAAATATCCTCCTCGGTAACCTAGTGCAGTGTTACTTGAAGAAGTATTATTAACTAACGCTTGGTATCCATTCGCCGTATTATTATTGCCCGTTGTGTTAGAAAATAACGCACTGCTTCCATTCGCAACATTCTGACCGCCCGTTATGTTATTTCTTAACGCTCCGGTACCATTGGCTGTATTCAGATAGCCCGTTGTGTTTGCGTATAACGCTAAGGCTCCATTCGCGCTATTACCATTGCCCGTTGTGTTAGAATATAACGCATAGGCTCCATTCGCCGTATTCTGTTCGCCCGTTGTGTTAGAAAATAACGCTTGGTAACCAAAGGCAGTGCTACTTCCAGTGCCGGTATTAGTTGCTTGTAATGCCTGGTATCCAACTGCGGTGTTATTACCGAGATTGCCTCCGCCACGACCAACCGTAAGCGTATTAATCGTTCCCAATATATTCACATTTGTCGCGGCAACACCAAGCGTGATTTGATTGGATGCAGTGATTTTCGCGTTGGCGCCGATAGCGGTAGAACTTGTCCACGAATTTCCGCTACTATCTATATCTGTGCCGCTACCTAGATACGTGTTAAATGTACCTGTTTTATTAAATTGTCCTGCAAAATAACCTAGCGAAGTGTTATTGTCAGCAGTATTATTAAGTAACGCTCCGGAACCATTAGCCGTATTATTAGAGCCGGTTGTGTTATTTCTTAACGCAACGGTTCCATTCGCCGTATTAGACTGGCCCGTTGTGTTTATAAATAACGCATAGGCTCCATTCGCAACATTAGAATTGGCTGTTGTGTTAGAATATAACGCATAGGATCCATTCGCAACATTATTAGCACCCGTTGTGTTAGAATTTAACGCTTCGCGTCCATTCGCAACATTATCATAACCCGTTGTGTTACTTTTTAACGCAAACATTCCATTCGCCGTATTAGAATTGCCCGTTGTGTTCAAATATAACGCCCAGAATCCATTCGCCGTATTATAATAGCCCGTTGTGTTAGAATATAACGCTTGGTAACCAAATGCAGAGTTCCGTCCGTTGCCGGTATTATTTGCTTGTAATGCTTGGTATCCAACCGCACTGTTACTGCTTAGATTGCCTCCGCCAAGACCAACCGTCAGAGTATTCACGCAAATATCCGTGGCGAAGGTACTGCTACTTCCGCCTACTCCCCCAATAATAGCACTTGACGGGATAGACGATGCTGGATACTGTGCATAGAAGTTTCCGCAGATATCTACGCGACCATTGAAGGATGCATCGCCGACCACATATAATTTTCCTGGTACGCGAACTACTTCTGTTGCAGTTCCCAGAGTGATTTGGTTGGAGGCAGTGATTGTTGCATTGGCGCCGATAGCGGTAGAACTTGACCACGATGTACTATTAGCGTTTGCGCCATAACCCAAATATGAGTTATACTCACCCGTTTCATTTGCGCTTCCTGCCCAACGACCAACCGCAGTGTTATACCTACCTGTACTAGTATTAAATAATGACTGACTACCAATAGCAGTATTCTCTCCCCCAGTAGCATAATGTAACGATAAAGCGCCAACAGAAGTATTATCGTATGCATTGGTCATTGTACGTCCCGATTCTGTTCCAATAGCAGTATTATAGTTACCGGTAGTAATACTACGTAATGTACGATAACCAAACCCAGTATTGTTACCTCCGGTAGTAACACTTAATAATGCATCATTACCAACCACAGTAGTTGTATTTGAACCAGCACTACCACGACCGAATGACAGGTTGTTAATTGTTCCCAATATATTCACATTTTCTGTCGCAGTACCCAGCGTGATTTGATTGGAGGCAGTAATCTTGGCGTTGGCGCCGATCGCGGTGGAATTTGACCACGTTGCATCGGTAGGAGAAATATTTGTTCCGGAACCCAAAAATGTATTAAATGTACCGGTGGTGTTATTAACTCCTGCTTGGTATCCATTCGCAACATTCCGATTGCCCGTTGTGTTATTCCATAACGCATCTACGCCATTCGCCGTATTAAACTGGCCCGTTGTGTTATTCTGTAACGCTCCTACGCCATTCGCCGAATTAAAAATGCCCGTTGTGTTAGACTTTAACGCCCAGGTTCCATTCGCCGTATTAACAACGCCCGTTGTGTTAGACATTAACGCTTGGTATCCATTCGCAACATTCCGATCGCCCGATGTGTTAGAAAATAACGCTTGGTATCCATTCGCAACATTCTTATTGCCCGATGTGTTAGACATTAACGCCTGAAACCCAAAAGCGCTATTTTCATAACCAGTAGTATTGGATAATAATGCTTGATAACCAACCACACTATTCGTACTTATATCGTTAGTTCCACACCCGATTGTAAGACCATTCACGCTAATGTCGTTATTTAAATTAATACTGCTTCCACCTCCGCCAATAATAGCATTTGACGGGATAGAACTCGCTGGATACTGTGCATAGAAGTTTCCGCAGATATCTACGCGACCATTGAAGGATGCGTCGCGAACCACGGATAACTTTCCTGGTACGTAAACGGTTTCCATCGATGTTCCCAGCGTGATTTGATTGGATGCGGTGATTTTCGCATTGGCACCGATTGCAGTAGACCTTGTCCACGAATTCGCACTACTATCTATATCTGTGC
>Ga0209770_10001325_pt1 | contig 12942 bp, 21 predicted proteins | sample LauGreSu1BDMLBDD_2_FD_187572 | JGI IMG/M metagenome (GOLD analysis project Ga0209770, IMG submission 187572) | Freshwater lake microbial communities from Lake Michigan, USA - Su13.BD.MLB.DD (SPAdes) (version 2) | ecosystem: Environmental > Aquatic > Freshwater > Lake | place: Lake Michigan, USA...
CGGCACAATGAAAGTACCGTTGAGCGTGTAGCGTGTCGGGTTATCGAACACGCGAACCATCTCGCGTGATAACTCGATTTGCGCTTGCTGCGCTGTCTTGTTGATCGCGTATGACGTTGCAAACGGTATTTGATCCTTAAACAACACGCCGATTTGCTTGGCGAAGTCGTTTGCATTAACGCGAATATCAATTTGCATAGTTACCCCGGTGGTCGGCCTGAATGCTAAATAACCCTGTGCAGTGTGCCGGTCGGGGTGTTTTTGGTTGTGGGTAGGTACACCTAACCCCATTGTGGCCGCTTTTACGTGCTTTTTGGGGCATGGTCAAGACTCAACAGCGTTCGATATACCTTCTGCTCGGCGTTACCTACTCGGCGCATGAATGTGCGTCGGGTTAACTGAATGCGTCCAGCCTTTAGCCACACTGGGCCATTCGTCGCATAGAACGCTGTTAGCAGTTGTTTATCGTGTGGCGTTAGAGAGCAAATCACCCGTTCGATAACGGCGATTTCATCGGGTATGGCGTCGTCGTCCTTTGCTGCTCGACTGCCCATGTTGGCGAACATGAACGCGCTAGCCATTGGGTATCCCGTGCGCGGCTTGCCTCTGCACCATCGGCCCCATTGCGACAGCAGAACCCGTGTCCACTCCAGCGTCATCGTTGATATTCCGGCTTTATCTTCGCGTTGTATCGCTCGATCAAGTCTTTAACCGTCTGCTCCGGTGTGCGTGCCTCGATCCATTCGCCGCGCGGTTCCCATACGCTGCGCGCTATCTGCTGGATTTCAGACAGTCGACCGTGCTTGCTCTTGATTTCCAACCAGCAAATGAAGTGATACGGGCCGGGGTATTCGCCGGGTTGCGGTAATAACTTCATGGCGAGTTTGTCGGGTATGCCTAGACCCGCTTTCGTGTAGTCGATGACGCTAAACCCTGCCGCTTTAACGGCTTGCGTTATATCCGCATCGTTCAAGTCTTTACGCATCGCGTAACGCATCTATTTACGCGGGTCCTGACCGATTAGCCATGTCAGCCACCAAATCGCTTTTTGTGCGTCCTGCTCGATCGGGTTATCTGGTTTGCGTCCAGCCCTTGCGATGTAACCTAACGCGGTTAGTCGACAGAATTCTAAAAAATGTTCGTCACTCTTTGCGTTAACGCGCATGAAGTCGACGGTTTCGATGTCTTGTTTGTAGTGCTGCGGGTTTATGTGGTCCATGTGCTTACCATGTAGCCGATATGCGGCCTAGGTCGACCGCGTGTGAAAGTTGTTCGATCAATGGCTGGCATCGCTTACGCAACCGCTTTTGCTCTTGCCATTGCAATATTCGGTAGTAATGGCTTGGTTTCACGTCCTTAACCCACAGCGTATTTGCTCGCGCATTGGGGTAACCCATCTTTGCGGCTCGCTTGCAACTGCGGCAGACAATCCCCCCTGTGGTTTCAATTCCACAGTGCGGACAACCCTTAATCGGCTTGTGGGCGAACCTGTAATCACTTACTGACACGGTGTGGCTTCGCCTTGGTGATGCTAACGGGTCGGCATTCCTGCAAGTCAATGATGCAAGACGCTACCGAATACGCATCCTGTCGAGTTAGGAATATGCGCGCGCGGTCAATGCTACGGGTCCACATTGGGCCATGGCCGACCCCGACATCGAGTTCCCCCGTCCAATACAACCCGCCCGATATGTTCTTGCATAGCGCATAACCATCGAACCCGTAATTCTTACGCATAGCCTTTTTGGGGCCTTCTGCGTCCTCACCAATACCTGTGCCGCACCCCGGCGGTTCAAACGTCATACAGCGTCCCTCCGTTCGTCTAGCCCTATTCCGTACACCCTAGCGAACAGTTGTTCGTAGGTTTCCGGTTTTCTTGTTTGCGAATTGCGGCCAACGATGACCGCACGTAACCCATGGTCGAGAATGCCACGCCGTACACGTTCCCGGCGTTCGGTTTCGTCGGTCAACCCTGCCGTCACGCTTGGTACGCCATGTTCGCGTAACCGTTGCGACAACCACAGTTCGACCGCCAGCCGTTCCGTCCCACGGATCACCCCGGTATCACCCGTGCTAGCAAGTTGCTAGCAGACTGCGCGCCTAACGACTTGCCCTTCCACGTCGACAGGTTCGGCAATGCCGCTACCGTCGACAGTTTGTCGGTCGTCGCTTCGTAGTGTTCGGCGAATCGCTTTTCGGCGAAGTGCAATTTGTCTTCGTCCGTAAACGCCAGCACTCGCCAGCCGCCCATACCCTGCACGGCCAGTTCGATTGCCGGGTCAGGGTGTTGCGCGTTGCGCCACGCACCACACGCGACGTGTGCCAATGCGCTAGCAAATGCCTCTCCGCTTGTCGGCTCGCCTGATTTCAACAGCGCGTTGAAGTCATACGGCGTTGGCATGAATCGACACGTCGTCGCCAGTCGGCTAGCCGCTGCACGAAAGTCCTCGATGGACCACTCGCGCATTGCGCCGTACCAGACTTCCAACGCTTCCGGCGTTACCTTTGCGTTCGGCATGATCGCCGCCAGCCCTAACAGGATGCGCGACATTTCCGGTTTGTCTGCTGGTGTCACTTGGGATACCCCCCAATGGCTAGAATTTCATCGCGCGCCGTCTTCGCGCACGACTCCGTGGTAAATCGGTTGTACTCGATCCACTGGCCGCCAACCTTCACGTTCACATACCACCACGGGATATGCGGTCGTTCGTTCCACAGTCGGATACGCACGTCGTCTACCTTCACGAATTCAGTTTGCATTGTCTTGCGCCAACCATTGCTGCACGGCCAGTACGTTTTGGTCCTGCTGCGTTTCTGCTCGCGTCTTCGGTGTCGACCACGGCAACGCAAACGCCTTGTCAGGGCCAAGAAACGATGCGGCTTGCTTCACGTACTCGGTACCTAGTTTGCCTGTTGCCCTGCAAAACGCTTCGTACCGTTGCGCGCCTTCGATGAATTCGTCCGGCGTGTGGCCTTCCGCCATTCTGGCGTTAGCCGCCTTCAGCGCGCGTTGCCAGCCTTGGTCCCCGGCTCGATCCGGGTAAGCGTCACGGAAAGCGTCGAACCAGTCGGGAGTGGTCCTAGCCTTTTTCCGTTTAAGGGGGGTAAGGGGGGATATATCTGTTTCTGTATCTGTCTCTGTATCTGTCTCTGAAGTAGCAAGTTGCTTGCACGTTGCTAGCGTGTTGCTAGCATCCTCGAAAAACCCGTGTTCGATCAACGGCATTAGCGCCGACATGAAATCCTTTTCGGTAAGTCGAACCCGGAACGCGATTCGGCTCGCTGGACCGTGAATCTCCCCGTGTTCTTCCTCCGCTGCTAGCAACCACAAAAAGGGTGCTAGCGCCTTGCTAGCAACAGGCAAGCAAGCAAATTCGTAGTCGTCCAGCAAATCCCGGTGCAACTTAATCCATGGTGGACGACGGCCCTTATAGTGTTGGAACCGTCGCCAGTTCTTCGGCGTAATGATCATAGGCGTTTACTCCAAATCGAAAAGTCGATACCCCATCGAATCCCGAAAGCGGAAAGACTACCGGACCGGGCCGGTAGGAGTTAACCGGCCTAACCGGGGGTACGGCTAACGGACGATCCAGTAGCCTTTCCTATTAACTCTCGGAATTCGTATACCCGACGGGTCGGTAACCGATTTGTTCGGACCCAATAATGGACGGCGTATCGCGTTACCCCGAAGGCGCGCGCCGCTGCTGATTGGGAACCGCCGAAATAGTCGATCACGTCTTTAACCGTAGGCATGGCGGAATGGTAACCCGGCCCGATACCCCCTGTGTGACCGCACAATGGTCGTTGTTTAAATTTGTTGAGTTTCCTACACAGATGGGATTATGATTGCTCCATGGCTAGCGCGGTGCTGGCCGTAACTAGGGAAACACAAATGAAAACTCTAACAGTCAACACGCCAGTCGGTTTGTTTACTCGCAAGACTAATACGGCTTACACGCACATCGTTGTGCGTCGCTCGCCGCGAGCAATGCAAATTTTTGAAGAATCTAAAACGCAAAAATTTATCAGTAGCATTGACAAGCGTTTCGCCAAAGATAGCGGATATGCGGTGACATATCACACCTCGCTAAAAGCGGCTGCAAACGCCGCCGAATCAAGATACCGATGGGATAACGAAACAACAGTTATCGGCATTTATGAGGTGGCCGCGTAAGCGGCCCCTTCCTAGGGAGCAAACATGAAACGCAAATACTCACGTTGGGATTGGATGCCGCAAGCAATCGGTCTGGTGCTGTTGTTCTTACTAGCCGGGTTAATCGAGTCAGCAATACTCGGGTGACGTATGAACGATGACGAATTCTTTTTGAACCTGTCGGAATTTGTCAGCGTAGTAGATGAAGACGGGATAACTAGGGTAGTTTCAAAGTATGCGTTATATCGTGCCTTACTTGATCGTCGTGCTAGTGCTAGGGATTGCACTAATAGCCAAACGGAACGTGCGGACAAAGGACCGTCTGCACGATCCCAACTGGAACAGCGTTCCGCCTCCGAATGTCCGGTCGAGTCGCAAAAGAACGGACGGTGAGTACGCATGAAAACTAGATTGTTAGATGTGCAACAGGGTAGCGGCGACTGGGTAGCCGCGCGCGTTGGCCGGGTTACGTCGTCACGACTCAAAGACGTTTGCAACTTCCGCAAGGACGGCAAGTCGTCTGCTGATCGTGAAAAGTATTTGTTGGAGATTGTCACGGAGCGATTGACCGGTCAGCCGGTGCCGCATTTCGTCAACTCTGCAATGCAACACGGAACCGATAATGAACCAGTCGCGCGCCTTGACTACGCTTGGACGCGACAAGTGCAAGTCGAGGAAACAGGAATCTGGGTTGCCGATGATTTGCCGTTCGGTGGTTCTCCCGATGGCTTGATCGGCGACGGCGACGGGATCATCGAAGTCAAATGCCCATGGAACAGTTGCGTTCACGTCGAAACGCTGCTTAACGGAATGCCGGACGAACACAAGTACCAGATACAGGGTAACTTGCTGGCGACGGGTCGCATTTACTGTGACTTCATTAGTTACGATCCGCGCATGGTCGACGGCCTTAAATTGTATGTACAGCGCGTTCGGCGTGACGACGACATGATTAAAACCATCGTCGAGCAAACCGAAAAGTTCCTTGCAGAAGTCGAAGCGTTACTCATCAAACTACGGGAATTGAAAAATGTCTAATCTTGTTTCAGTGGCCGACATCGAACGAATGTCGATGGCCGTTGCGAAGTCTGGAATGTTTGGGGTGCGTACCCCGGAACAGGCCATGTCACTTATGCTCATTGCACAGGCTGAAGGTTTGCACCCGGCAATCGCCGCGCGTGATTACCACGTTATCAATGGCAAACCCGCGTTGAAAGCGGACGCCATGCTGGCACGGTTTCAAACTGCTGGCGGCAAAGTCGAGTGGCTGGATTTCACGGACGACAAAGTGTCTGCACGGTTTACGCACCCACAAGGCGGTTCAGTAGTAGTCGACTGGACGCTGGAACGCGCCCGACGTGCCGGGGTGTCTAATAATCCGACGTGGGCAAAGTTCCCACGCGCCATGCTAAAGGCGCGCGTAATCAGCGAGGGTGTCAAGACGGTGTATCCCGGCGTTGCGGTCGGAACGTACACGGTTGAAGAAGTACGCGACATGGCTAGTGCGCCAATGGCGTACACCGATGCTGATACGGCAAGTGATCCTGTCGAGTCGATCATGCAAGCGGTCGACATGGATGCGCTAAAACGCGCGTATATGGATGCCGTGAAAGCGGCGAAAAAAGCAAAGGACGCCGAATTGGAAAAGCGGCTGCACGATGCGAAGGACCGTCGCAAGGCGGAATTGGAAGCAATAACGGTGGAAACTGAATAATGGAACGCAAAGACAACAGCGGCGCGCTTTTTAAGAATGACCGCAAACGCGAAGGTAAGAAGGACGCGGATTATCGCGGCACGGCGTTAATTGCTGGCGTCGAATACTACGTCGACGCATGGGTTAACGAATCAAAGGACGGTCGCAAGTATTTTGGCGTGAAGTACAAACCGAAGGGAGAGTCTGCGCCAGCGCCGATCCCGGCTGCGGCTCCGCAAGTGGAACCCGACTTCAACGACGAAATTCCCTTTTAATAATTCGTGAACGCGCCACGCCCCCTAGCGGTGCGCCGACCCCGTGCGCGTAGTCGGCAACCTATGAATACAGAAATAAAAGACAAGACAGCAGCATTTTTTGTGGCTATCGGCGGAATGATTGTGTTCGCCATCATAACCGGGATATTCATTGGCGTTACGTGGAAGGTCGCAACATGGATAATCAACTGATTTGGGGTGACGCTACGATTAAGCGTCAGCGCGAGGAAATACGTTACCTCAATGGTCGTGTGGCCGATTTGGAAGAACAGAACGCCATGCTTCGGCAACTGCTCAAAGACTGGCAATCCGGGCAACGTGTGTACAACGGTCAGGTTGTGCAAACGCGGTAATGCTGGTCCAACTGTCGCCACAGGAAATTATGCTGGCGGCTAACGCCGGGGTAGTGCGTCGAGTGCGCGCTATCTCGGCAAACGCCAAAAAGACGCACGGTCAGCCCGATAGCAATAGATGGGAACAGGACATCGAGGGATGCTGTGCCGAAATGGCGGTGTGCAAGGCATTAGGGATTTACTGGACCGGTGCTGAACGCATCCGGGCTAATGACGCTGGCGACTTTGACGTAAGATACACGCCGCACCCGAATGGGTGTCTGATACTGCACGACGACGATCCCGACAGACGATTTGTTTTGGTGGTCGGTAAGTACGGGGTGTATCGTCTAGCCGGTTGGCTGGACGCTATCGATGGCAAGTCACAACGATATTGGGGTGACAAAGGACATAACCGACCGGCCTACTGGATACCACAGGATGATTTGAAACCCATGGAGTCGTTATGAAAGACAAACTAGTTAAGTTTTGGAATTGGGTTAAGTGGTTGATGGCTGAAGAACCGCCATTGCCGCCACCTCCGCCGCCATCTAAACCCGCTCGCCGTCCGCCCGTGCGTAAAATCGGGAAGAAATAAAACAGCGACCGCCGCACTTACAAACGCCGTCCAGCACGGCGTTGATTTCTGGATGCGTACAGCGAAACGCGGCGTTGCGGTATTTGAAGAAATGGCAATTCTGGCAAGTGTCGTGTTCGCAATATGCCAGTTCGTCTAGTTCGTCTTGGGTAAGGATACCCATTCCGTCTTCACTCCGGTTTTGCTGCGCTGTACGAATATCGGCATACGGAACGTAATTCCGTGGTCGGGATGCGTAATCCACATGGCTTGCTGTGCCGCTTCCACGTCGAAATTATTTGCGTCGGCGTATTCGTCGTAGCCTTTCAAACTACCGTTAACGATAAAGCGGTTTAGATGAATGTATTGGTGCCAGTGGCCTAGCAACATTACGTCGAACGATCTATCTGTCTGCCCGTTGCGCGCGCGCTTCTTTTTGTCGCCACGGCTGATCGGGCCTAGCGCGCCGATCATGCCGTCACCACCTCGAAACTGGTCACCATGGGTCAGCAAATACCGCGTGTTGTAAATCATGTAATAGGCGTCCGGTCCTTCTGGAACCAGAAACGTCACGCGCTTGTCGTCTTCGAAAAAGCGTTGCAACAGTTGGTACAACAACCAATCGAAATTAGTGTGATTGCGCCGCTTTGCGCGCGGTTTACGGGACGTGCGGCCATGGTTGCCGGTAACGCACGGCACGAATACCTGTCCAAATTCGTCCGCTAACGTGCGGATACACCACGCCAACACGCCAACCAACTCTAGCAACGCTGGCATGGTCGGAACCTCGTTCGTCTCCGACAGTTCTTCGTGGATGTCGCCTGACAGCATATCGCCGCCTAGGATTAACACGACGCCGGGATACTTACCCTTTAGATGGTTCCGCAACAGGTCTACGGCGACGGTTACAAACGTCCGGGCGCGCTCTTTAGCGATGGCGATACTGTATTCGTTCACGCCGCCAATCTCGGCGGGTCGCACGATTTCGCCGAAGTGCCAGTCACTAGCAAACAGCGTCGGAACGCCCATAAAGTCCGTTGCTGCCTTTTTTGGCTGCGTCAGCCACGCTGGCGGCTTCGGATCATGTGCGGCTACTTTGAAAATTTCAGCACGTACCGCTTCATCGGTAAGTTGCCGCTTCTGGAAGTCTTTTACCTGTTGTCGGAGTGCGATTAGTTCCGCTTCGGTGTTTGCTTGCCGTGTTGGGGCTTCTTCAAACTTGCCAACGTGCAGAATAATCGTTCGCCGGTCTACATTCAGTTCACGCGCTGCCGCTTGTGCGTTGCGGTGATTGCGAATGTAACACTGGTAAACGTCTTCAGAGTTTAGGTTTTTTCGTTGTGTGTTGCTCATAATCACTTGGCGCAAACGTAGTAAGTGCTTGCGCTAATAGATGGGCTATAGAGTCGATAAATACTTCGTCGCCTGACAATTCGTTGTATCCCGCAATGTCACACAAACAGTGCATCATTTCGTGGACGAAGACTTGTTGTCTGTTCGACCCTTTCAGCGTTCCCAAAATCTCAATGCGGTATTGATCCGGTATCCAAATGCCGACGCAATCTTTACCGTGCTTCCACTTTGATTTTGGCACGGTAGCAACGGTGATTGTGTGCGCGGCCACTTGGAACGTGGCTGGTATGCCGTCATTACGCATTGCTAGCCCCCTAGATATAACCGTTGTTCGTCCAATCGCCTCTTGACCAGCCCCGGCAGGACGCGACCGCCGCCCTTTGTCCACTTCATGAATTCTTCTGCTGCGCCTTCGAAGTCGCCTCGATTGTTTTTCATGCGAAGACTGGATCGCTGGACATTACCCAATCCGATGTTGAAGGACAGACTTACCAGCCCGTCAAACCGGCCTTGATTATCAATAACATTAGGGCAATATCGGGCCACGCCACGCTCAAATCGCGCAAGGTCCGAAGCAAGTAAAGCGTTAATTTCGTCATCGGTCCATCTTCGATCATGTTCGGGCTTCAACTTAAACTGTAATCGTTCGGATACAGGCAACTTGGCCTGTTCGGGATATAGCACATGGCCTATCCCGACGGTGAAAAGTTTAGCCGGGCATAGGTAAGGAATATTCCTTACCCCCTCATGGTGGCGAATCATCGCCATAGCCCGGTCGCTAGTCTTCATTTTTTAGCGAACGCTTGTCCACCAAACCAGAATGCTATCAACGAAGCAAGAATCATCATTTCATCTTCGCTAAATACGTTTTGCATTGCTTCAGCAAACGGAATACCCGTCGTGTAGGCGTACCACACGCCAGCGACGTTCAGCGCGACCAGTTCCAAAACAAAAATATACGTGACAACCGGTCGGACGCTAGCGCGAAGGTTAATCATCCACTGGCTTGCACCCTTGCCGATTTCCATGTCGTGCTGATACAGCGCGACCCGTTCTTCGGCGGCAGTTTGCATAGCGATTTGTTCGGTCTTGATTTCTTCAATCTGTGCCTGTGCTGCAAATCCGCGCGCGGCTAGTTCTAGTTCACGCTCCTTTTGCATGGCTAGTATCGCCAGTTCATGCTTCTTATCTTGCCGGTCCTGCACAAACTGTAGAATTTTTGGCAGTCCGCCCGCGAGAAACGATAGGAATGTCGATAGCATTGTCATCATTTGTTTCGTTCCTCCATCAATTTAACGCGCACTTGCAAGTCATGGATGTCTTCCATGATGTCGTCCTTTAGTTCTTGGCGTTTAGAGGCGCTTAAGGGGCTATCAGTCGGCACCCCCTCCTCGGTGATGAGAATGGGTATTTTGGACTCAATGGCGATCAGCCGATTGTTAAACGAAGCAATCTCAGTCAGAAGCCAGCCAACAGCGGCCAGAAGAACCGGAAACAGCATATCAACAATCTTTTGCATATTCATTTGTCAGACTTCTTGTTAAGCAACTCAAACAGCGTTTTGATTTTGTCTTCGAGTACCGCAACGCGTAAGTCAAGTTTCGATAGAACAATGATTAACGTAATCATCGCAAGGATGACCGGCCATGCTCGCGTAAAAATCTCGAATAGTTCCATGGTTCGCCCCCTTGGATTTAGCGTCGTTCTAGTACCCTGTCTAACTTCGTTTCAATGCTCTTTAGTCTTTCGGTTTGACTAGCCATCTGCGCCTCAATAACGGCAATGCGTCTGTCCGCTTCCGGCTGAATCTTGACTGCTTCGACGGCTTCCAAACGCTTCGATATACCTTCCAGACGTTCGGTTATTTGCCCCATGGAGTAAACCAAACCAAATACGAGTGCCACATCGAGTACCAACGATCCCGGCGGAACCTTAAAACGCGATATATCCATGGCTAGCCCTCAATCGAAATAACAAACGTCTTTTTTAGATACGGCCACGGGTCCACTTGGAACACGTAACCACCCGGACCGGGCAACGAAATACTAAAAGTCTGGCTAGATTGAAAGACTTGGTATTCCGCCGGATATGTAACACTGATAATCGCGCCGTCAGGCAACCCTGCCAGCGTTACCGTGTTCCCGTCCACGGTATGCGTGATATTGCATACCGATTTGTCGACAAATTCGTTGCCGTTCCAATACGCATTTGCTTGGTTAGCGTCCGGGCATTCAATGAATACAGCGTCGTCCGGCTTCGGGCGCAATGGCAACAATGCCGGTTCTGTAATGAACGTCCCCAAAATGCGCCCATTTGGTGCAACCGTCGCGTATCTCATCGCTTAAATTCCGTGGCTACTGTGATGATGTCTTCGTAAATGTACGTCGTGCTGCCGCCTAGGGTCGGCTCGACTTTTATGTAATACGTGTTGGTTGCTGCCGATGGCGAATCCAACCATTGCAACGGCACACGATACGTGCCGCCAGACGCAAGGCTAGTCAGCGGAATATCGACCAACAATGTCGACCCGCGATAAATCTTGTAAATGTTAATCAGTGCGCCAGTCGCCAACGTGAATTTAAAGGTTAAGTCGCAACGAACCAGCACCTTCGACCCCGTAACCGTCGTAATGCTTACGGTCGATAAAGTGTTGTCGACGCCGCTGTTAGCCGATGTCAGCGTAATATCCGCCGGACTATCCGACGCGCTTGCCGTAATGGCGTTCGTCGCCACGCTATCGGTGACGATGATTCCGCCATTTACGGTCAAATCGGAACCGTCCCAACGGATGTTTTTTCCGCTTGGGTTGCCGAATGAGAATCGCGGCGTTCCGCTATCGTTGCCAATGTAGAAACCGGTTCCGGTGTTGTATGCGGTTTGACCGGATCGGATGAATCCGCCAGACGGCAACACGATAGTACCGGCGGTGATGCTGCCCATATCCGCGTTGATTGCGGATAGATTGGTTACGCTGATTTTGGCTGCTGTAACGGCCCCGGCCTGTATCTTATCGGCAGTAATCGCGTTTGCGGCTACCTTGTCGGCGATAACTGCGCCGTCTTCAATCAGCACAGAACCGGACGCGCGAATCATACGCACGTCATCGACGTAGCAAGTGCCGCCGGTAATGTCCGAAACCACCTCGACATTTACCCCGACCACGTTTGCCGGAACCGTGAACGTACCGCTTGACCTTGTGTACGTGGTAGTTGCGGATGAAATTATATTGGCGGCTTGTGTACTAATTTCTGACCCGCTAGCGTCTAATCCTCGCAAACGAACGTATGAACCTGTGCCGCTGGCGCCACTATGTTTCAGCCATCCTTCAACATAAAACACTTCGCCGGATATTGTCTGTACAACCTGTGCGTTTCGTAACGCCGACGGTGACGTAGACGTACAGGCTGCCGACCAAGAACCGGTGCGCGGATTATTTGCATTGATAGACCAGCCGCCGCCCTTGTTCCAATCAATGTCGCCTTCTTCAAATCCAAAGTTTTTAGCCTGTACCGTAAAATCGCCAACGGCAATTTTTGCAGACGTAACGGCATTGGCGGCTAATTCATCTGTGCTAATCGCGCCGCTTGCGATTTGTCCAGCAGTGATACTGTTAGCGACAATATCCGTACCCGGAACCGTTGCGATATAGGCGGAACCATTCCAACGATACAGTTTCCCGTCGCTAGTGTTAAAAATTGAATTGGTTGATTTGGTGCCGGGTACAGAAGAAACAATCGTAACCGGCTCAATGCTCGACGCAAACGCTGCCGTTTGTAGAGTACCCGCCGTAATGTCTCCGCCGCTAACCGCTGCGGTCCATGCGCTACCGGTGTACCTGTACAACTTATCGTCAGTTGTCAGGAATACCATTCGACCCTCGAACAGATTGGTCGACGGCAGAGTGCCGACGATTTCGTACCCAACCTTGTTTTTGGATGCGCTGAATGTGGCTGTATATGTTACGGCGTTATACAGGACCGTAAAGGTAAGCGACCCAACATCGCCGGTCATGTTGGTTATGCGGTAATAGCCTTTCGGCTCGCCGCTAACCGGCGTATTGGTCGCGGTGTTGATAGTGCCAGTCACGCCGCTGCTGGCCGATGCGGACAAAGTAGCCGATGCGGTTACATCGGTCGCGCCGCTGTAGACAGTCAACGTGCCAGACGCGCTGCTGTAATCCGGTACGCTACCATCGGCGTAACCAAACAACTGAACAGCCGTACGCGACAACACAATCGAAACCGCGCTAGTGCCTGTGCCGTCTGCACCCGCTTTAGCCTTGGCAACGGTGAAAACCTTGGTGATGGTTTCGCCACCGTAAGTAGCCGACATGGTGAATTGGCCGGTGTCCGCGCTCAATGCGGTGACCCGATAATACCCACGTACAAACCCGCTAACTGGCGTGTTGTCTGCCGTGTTAATGGTCGCGGTGCAGTTGACAGCCGAAACCGCTGCAAAGGTCGTGCTGGCGGTTACGTCATTCGGACCGCTAAACATCTTGAAGTATCCGACCGCATCGGCATAACTGCTAACCGTACCGGACGAATCAGCCGGTACTA
>Ga0209770_10001327_pt1 | contig 12922 bp, 15 predicted proteins | sample LauGreSu1BDMLBDD_2_FD_187572 | JGI IMG/M metagenome (GOLD analysis project Ga0209770, IMG submission 187572) | Freshwater lake microbial communities from Lake Michigan, USA - Su13.BD.MLB.DD (SPAdes) (version 2) | ecosystem: Environmental > Aquatic > Freshwater > Lake | place: Lake Michigan, USA...
CTGATATGTCTACCCCAGAGTTGCCAGCTGCTTGACGCTGACATACGCTGACGCCGCATGAATCCTATTACTGTTCATCTCACCGACATCGAAGCGCAGGCGATCATCCAGTTCGTTGAATTGGGAATCAAATCAGTTGGCGGCCAAGCCGCCCGCATCGGGCTCCCGATTCAAGACAAGATCGCACTGGCCATAGACGTAGCTAAGAAGGCTAACGACGCAGCCAAACCAGCCCCAACCAATGCCGGAGGAGAACCTACACAACCTTGAGGTACGTATCGTGAGACTGGAGACCATCATCGGTGATAAAGACGCCGGGATGGTCTCCGACATCCACGGAATCAAAGCCACCCTCGAAGGCCTCAAGCAGTTCCAATGGAAGCTGTTTGGCGGCCTCGGGGTTTTGGTTGTACTGGCTCAACTCATTGGTAGGATCGGACTGAAATAACCACCAAAGATGAACGACTCCATCAAATCCATCGTCCGCCACGGCCTTTCATTCGGGGGCGGGTTCCTTGTCGCCAAGGGGCTCGTCACCGTTGACCAGGCCAACGAATTGGCAGGTGCCGTGATCACAGTCATCGCCGTCGCTTGGTCTGCCTGGAACAACCGGAAGTCCAAGACTCCGCCGGCTCCTTGAACCCATGTTTGGCATTCTCTCTTCACTAACGAAGGCCACACTCGGTGTCGTTGTTGAGACTCCGGTCTCGATCGTTCACGACGCCGTAAATAAGGGCGTCATGTTGAGCGATGATGACTGGCGCACCGAACAGGCGATCAAACGAATCCTCGAAAATCTTGAGGACGCAACGGATCCCGATTGAACTGGATCTACCAACTGGTGAAGGCGTTCCTGGACTGGATCCGGGAAACGCCTGCGCCGACAGTCCAAGACGGAAATGCACCCAAAGCTCTCAAGTCTGATCTGGCTGATCGCATTGCCCATCTTCCTGGGCTGCCAGACCAAGGTGATCCTGGTCCCAAACGGTGACCCGGTGATGCTAGCAGAGCCCGTCCGCGCTCGCGTGTACGCGTTCGACAAGGACGGGAAGCTCTCGGGCCCGGATAAGGTTACCCTTCCAGCTGGGTGGTACGTGCTGCCCAAAACCAAATGATCACGTACCGAGGCCAGAAGTTCGCCGGCTACAACAAGCCCAAGTCAACCCCGGGCGCGTCCAAGAAGTCTGCCGTGCTGGCCAAGGAAGACGGCAAGGTGCGACTGGTTCGCTTCGGTGATCCCAAGATGCCGATCAAGAAGCACATCCCGAAAAACCGGAAGAGCTTCCGTGCGCGGATGAATTGCGATACCCCCGGAACAAAGCTGTCAGCGCGATTCTGGTCGTGCAAAGCGTGGTGACTCTATGAAAACGAAGTACGCCAAACTGGTCACGAAACTCAAGAAGCAAGGCGCTGATGATCCCCGTGCTCTCGCGGCCTTCATCGGCAGAAAAAAGCTCGGCGCGGAAGAGTTCCAACGCCGAGCCGCTGCTGGCCGTAAGGCCGCCCGTTAGTACGCTGACGGCAGTTCGTCGATCGCGTCCTCCGCGTTCTTAGGTGACACGCGGGTCGCCGTCGAGGTGCCTTCGCCCTGGCCGGGTTCAGACGACCGGACCTTGCCGACCTTCTTTTCAAGTTCGGCCACCTTCTGCTGGAGGCGGATCACCCGCAGGCGCTCGCGCCCGTAGGCCCGCGCCCGAAGGGCCACCTGAGCCTGAGCCTTCGTGATGAGGTCAACCTTGTCGTCGTAGCCCATGTCGGCGTCGATGCCTTCACCTTTGAGGGCGATGCGCACCAGGCGATCACTCTCGTCCAGGAGCTTGTTGCCATCTTCATCACCCTCTTCCCGGCCGAACAGCTGGGCGTGAGTCTTCTCGTAGTCAGCGAACTGCGACTCGAACAGGTCACGCGAGCGCGTCTGGCGACTCTCCAACTGCTTCTTTGATTCAACCTCACGCTGGGCGCCCTTCTCCTTCCACTCGGCGATGGACTTGTCCCGCGCCTGGGTCAACTCGATCAACCGGCGACGGTGCGCCATGATCTCAGGCGCGGCCGGCCCGAAGGTCTCCTGAGCGATGATAGCAGCCTTGGCCACCGGCACGTTGAGGAGCGCCATGATGTCCTGATGATTGGCGTCACGCTCCGTGCCGTCTTCATCTGTGACGCGGATGCCCTCGATGTCGCCCAGGGCGGTCTGCCAGGCTTCACGCAGCGGCGTCTCGTACTTCTGCTTGTACTCGCCGGAGCGAGTGTAGTTCAGGTAGCGGACCTCGGTGTCGAGTTCCTCTGCATTCTTGCGGATCGAATCCATCTCGGCCTTCAGGGCCTTAGTGGCTTCTTCGACCTCCTTGCGGGTGCCCTCAGACTTGGCGCGCTCCAGTTCGGCGACCTTGGCCGCGAAATCGTCGCGCTCCTTCTTGGTCATCTCGTACTGCTCGCGGAACTGCTTCAGCGAGGCAGGCTCATTCTTCGGGGCCGGATCCGGCGTTTTGGCAGGTGCAGCAACCTCGGTCTTGGGGGAGACCAACTTGTCGAGGTTGAACAGGTCTTCGTTCTTCTGAGGGGCAGCCGGGGCAGCCGGAGTGACGGCCTGGGGTTCCGGCGTAGGAGTGGGCGTGGGCGCCGGAGCCTGAGGAGCCACCGGTGCCGGCGACGCTGAGCCCATCGGATTCTCAAGGCCCTGCCCTTCGATGGCGTCGATGCCAGCAAAGGCGTCGGTGTAATCTGCGCCCCGTTCAGTCGGGGCATCTGGTGATAGCAGCAATTTCATTCGAGGTTCTGAGTAGTAGTCGTTTTCTCTTTCCGCAGTTCGACCAGGCCGTTGAGTTCCTCAATCAACGCCTTGGCGCCCTGTCGCCGACAGTTGGCGTTCCAGCCGTGTTGAGGGTTCTCTGAGGCTGGAAGGTTCCAGCAGAAATTGTTGAACGCCGCGAGGAGCGCCGCCTGGAAGTCCGAGGAATCCAGTGTGCGCTTCAGGGCTTCCATACGTTGGGAGTTCCGTTGGAACTCTTGCTTGGGGGTTTGGATCATTGGTTAAGGATGTCTGCCTGAGTCTTGAGATCCATGGCCGCGATATCAGCCCGGGTCATGGCGCCCTTGCGCTGGGCCTCAGCGATCGTGCTAGCGTTCTTGCGCTGCTGGTCCTGATCGAAGGCGACCTGCTTCTGGATGCGCTTCTGTTCGGCGTTCGCGGCGGCAATCTGGGACTTGGATTGCGCGGTGATGATCATCGACTGGATCTTAGCTGCCGTCTCTGCGTCCATTCCGTTGCCAGCTGCACCGGCTTCGGCCTGAGCCTGAGCCTGCTCCTGGAGACGCTGCACGTAGCCCTTGATGTAGTTCGACGCCTGACCGATGCCGTCGTTGTAGAGCTTGATGTTCTGCTCCTGACCCGGGTCCTGAGAGATCAACTGGATCTGTTCCTGGATGTGCTGGATCACGTTGGCCAAGCCCATGACGCGTTCCATGGTCGGCATACCTCCGGCCTGCTCGATCTTGCCGATCGCAGCGCCCAACATTTGCAGGAGCGTCTGGATGTACTCGGGCCGATTGATCGCGCTGGCGATAACCACCGGCTGACCGTCGATGAGCGTGCCCCAAGCCAGCGTAGCGCGCTCGACCGCCGGGGAGACCGGCTTGTTGTCCACCGGTGCGAGCCGGTTCGCCAGGAGCGGATCGTCCGTGTTGGCCTCGACGTACATATGGACCACCTCGGCCTGTGAATCCGGTGCCAGCAGCGGCCGGATAGCCATGAGCCGGTCGGCCTGCGCGATCTCCAGCATCTTGTTGCCGGAACCCATGACGCGTTCGGGCATGATGTCCCAGCTGTCCAGGTTGTTGAACACGGACGGATCGACGCCTTCGACCTCGCACTTGCGGCGGAACTGAACGCAGTCGGGGTGGTCGATCGTGCAGAAGCGGCGAGCGATCTCGCGGTACTGGAAGGTCTGCTGGGTGTAGGCGCGGGTGAGCATCGAGCCCATGAGCGCGTTGGCGTTGTTCACGCGAGCCATCACCTCGGTAGCGGTCAGTTCCTTGGAGGAACCGTCGTTCACGTCTTGGGTGTAGGCCGCGCTGGACTCAGCCATGATCTGCCGGTGCATGGCCATGGCTCCGGAAAGCATCGTATAATCCACGACGTGGCGCTCAGACTGCGGAACCCAGGAGAGGCCCTCGGGGATCACGCCCATGTTGAACAGGTCGATCTTCTCCATCCGTTCAGCGTCACCGTCGGCGACGTTGCGGAAGAGCCAGAGCATCTGCTCGAACACGGAGTCGGTGAACTTACAGCGGAGGCGGTTCTGAAGGTGGCAGACCGCATAAAGCAGGTAGCCCAGTGATCGCACCGAGTGCCAGCGGAACGGAGGGACGACAGCGCCGTCGGCAAACTGGACGTGCATCAACTCGAAGATATCCCGGCCGTAGCACCGGTCGCCGGCATCGAAGAGCCACTGGCCGGCGGTCTGCATATTTCCGATGCCGCTGTTGTACTGGTCCACGATGATTCGGCGGCGCCAGGAGGGGTCGTCGCTGGTCGTGTCTAGGAAGTAAAAATCGTAGCAGCGCAGCACCGGCGTCGCGTCGGAACCCCAGTAGCCAGAGTTCTCTTTGAAATCTTCCTCAACCTTCTCGGGGAAGTATTGGCCGGACCAATCGTTCACCTGGAGACTGGTCGCCTCGTTCTGGATCATGTTGGCCAGCAACTCGTTCACGAGCTTCAGATTCCAGCCGGGGTCCACGTTCTCGCCCCGGGTCATTCGGATGAGGTCCGCTGCCGTGAAGGACGTGTAGATCGCGAAGTGCGACAGGTTCTCCATCGTGGTCAGCGTGTTTGTTGGAACCAGGATGTCCTCGGTGCCGCGAGCCGATGGGCACCAGTCGCGATCACGAAGCCAGGTGACGGGGCCGATACCGTGAAGCACGGTGGCCGCAAACTGAGACTCCAAGACCGTGGAGTATTTCGGAGACCGCTTCATCACGCGGTTCAGCTGCTTCGTGATGATGTTGCCCCACTGGGTGCGCTTGTCGCGTGGGCCGATGTCGAGACCCACCGAGAAGTAATTCTGCGGTTTCAGGAACGCGTTGGTAAACTGCTGGCGCGCCGCGTGAATGATCCGCGTGCCTTCCAGGAAGTTGACATTGGTCTGGATCCGGTTGTCTCGCGCCTCCTCTTCGCTGTAGGGAGGGTTGCCATTGAACGTCGCGTTGATGCGTGCGCGATTGCGGGATCGAGGCTGTTCGGCCTCAAGCATCGCACTCACCACATTCCAGACTTTACTCGGTTCTTTGAAACTCATATTGACCTCAGATTGCGTTTCGTTCCTGCGAAATCCAGCATTTATCGGGCATTTTCGTGTCTCCGAGGTAGCTCAGGGGCACCCAAACCTTGAGCTTCAGGTAGCAGCCGCAAACGTCGCAGGTGCCGGCCAATCCCTCGCCGTGGAGATACATGGCCATATCGTTTCGAGCCTGCTCCTGCTCCAGGATCACCTCGGCTACGGTCTTCGTGACCGAGCGTGCGTCGGTGGGTTTGTTGTGTAGGCAGCGGTTGCAGGTATCAATGCGATCCTGCGCCTTCTGGCGATCGACAGGCGTGCCACCTTCACCTAGCCATTCTGCCAGGATCCGTGCTCCCTGAGCCGTCTGACGCAATTTAGCGGCCGCACGAGCGACAGCCTGAAACCCTTGGTTGTACATTCGTTGTGTGGGATGGAGTGGCTGCAATCTGAGGGAACCGCGCCCGAGTGTAGGCTTCCAGGTCGGAGATCGCCTGCTCGATCGTGGACGGAATGCTGTTGGCAACCCGGTGACTGTGGATCAGGCGAACCATCTCATAGAAGCCGTAGTTCAGGACATCCTTGGGACTCCAGTTGGTCTTGGGTTCGTAGAACTGCCAGCCACCAGGAGGAAACGTATCGCGATTCATGAGCGAGGTTTAGAACGGCAGGTCGTCCGCGTCCAGATCAGGCTTCGGGGCAGGTGCCGAGGCAGGCTCGCGTCGCGAGGCTGGCGCGGCACCTTCATCGCGTCCCTTCAGGAACTGGAAGGTCTCGATCATAATTCGAGTGGTGGACCGCTTCTCGCCGGTCTTCTTGTCGTCCCACTCTTCACGGGTCAGGCGACCCTCAACCATCAGCGGGTGCCCTTTCTTCACGTACTGCGCGATCGTTTCGGCCTGCTTTCCAAAAGCCTTGCATTCAGCAAAGTAAACATCCTCCTTCTCCTCGCCGGCTTCGTTCTTCCAGCGGCGATTCACTGCCAAGCTCAGGTTGCAGACCGCCGTCCCCTTCGGGAGGTATTTGAGTTCGATGTCGCGGGTCAGGTTGCCGATCAGGATGACTTTGTTGAATGAGGCCATAAGGTTATGAGTAGGTTAGCGAATGTTCAGACTCCATCGTGCGACGCTTATCTGACAGACGTGTCAGCCACTTTGGTGTCTGTCGCTTGACAATACCAACACCCTGCCCGCCTGCAATCTCAAAACCCGTTCTGCGCGCCATTTCGAGCGCAACAACAAACGAATCCCAGAGGTCAGGCGACCGACCCATGCGCTCCTTGGTCTTGTTCTTGGGCTCAACGTCGATCAACCCGGTACGTGCGATTCCCCACTCGCGCATCGCGCCTTCCTCGGCCACTTCGCGGGGCAGTTTCCGCAGCTGCTTAGATTCGATCAACAGGCGCGACGAGTACCACAGCGCGGTGACCATCTTGCCGTAGGCTTCGCGCTCAGTCTTCGGATCACCCTTGCGCACCGGGCGGTCACTGGGCTTACCACCGAACTCGATCGGAACAACCTCTGGCGACCACAGGCGGGCAAACGCCGACATCAGTGTGCCGCGTCCCGTGGAGTCGAACCCCACGCGCTCCGGCGGGATGTTGCGCTGCTTGCAGTACAGCAGGACGTACTCGGCAATCTGCTCCTCGGCCTGCTGGGCTTTGATGGCCGTGACCGGGATAACGATCGGAGCCTCGCTGAATGCTAGCACGATGCGCCCCGACGAATCTGGCCCGAAGGTCAGGTCAGTCATAACGCAGCGATCGCCGCCGACGCCCGAGTACGCCGCGTCGATTCCGATGATCCTGGTCAGCTTGTCAGAGCGTTCCCACACGGGGTCGTCGAACGCTTGGTTCTGCTCGCACAGGGACATGGTGACTACGCGCCTGGTGCCTCCATCCCGTGGCAGGAGCCCCAGGTTCATCATCGAGAACTGCAACGAGTCCCGGCCGTAGTAATCGAGGTCCGCCTGAATCTGCTCTGGCGTGATGATACCCTTGTACGGGTTGGTGCCCTTGGGAAACTTCGCGTTCGGCGTGTCGTATCCACACAGCTGGACGGCCACACCACCGGGTGCCCGCGTTCTCCAGGTGCGCGTCTTTTCAAGGTACTCAAGACCTTCCCATCCGCCGATCGACGGGTGAGGCTCGCAAACCACGCCCAACGCGTCGTTGCGGTCCTTGGGGTTGCCCATCGCGATCAGCTTGAACACCGGGTTCTTGCGGAGGTTGGCGACAGAATCCAGAAAGCCGCGCCCCATCAGCGACGCTTCATCTGCGATCAGCATGACCCGGTCGTTCTTCAATCCGACGTAGTTCGACAGACCCACAAACGTGCCACCGACCTTGCACGCCACACCGATGATTCCATCACGGAAGTCCTGCGCCTCGGCATCTTCATCCGAACTGGTCAGGATGAACCGGCTTTCGATCACGCGCCCGGGGAGCCACTCCCGCTTGGCCTTGGCCTTGTTGTGCAACTCCTTGATCGAACCCCAGATGCGCAGCTGGAGACCTTCGCGGGTTGTCGATGACATGATAATCGAGGTCCCGGTTGGGTAGATGTAAAACGTGCAGAGCCCGAACGCAGCGGAGTCGTAGGTCTTGCCCGAGGATCCTGGCCCCATGATGCCGACCTCCTGGTTCTCGACGAACGTCTGGATCAAAAGGTCCGACCAGTCGTGCCAGTCGAAGTGTGGCCAGAGCGCAGTCATGGCCTGCCGGAAGTGGTAGTATTTGCCGCGCCCGTACTTCACGCCGGCGTGCATGATGTACCCATCCTTGCGCACCATCTCAGCCTCGATCAGAAAGCGGTCTTTTGTACGCCACGGTATGGACAAGTAATCGGGGCTTTCATTCATCTTGCGGGAATCCTGCGATGGCCTTTCAATCGGTTCAAGCGTCATGGTCGCAGAAAAAAATCGCATCGTTGATGGCCTCCTCACCGCTGAAGGCGGGGTGGATAGCGGTTTTTCGCCCTCACTCATTCAGCCCAACCAGCTGGCGTGGGCGGTCAACACGACGGTGCGCGGCGGGTTTCCGAAAGCGCGGCCGGGAATCTGGGTGAAGAATCTGACGTTTCTCGACCCAGAGGCGCTACTCAACAACGGCTACTACAACGCCGCTGTAGAATCCGCGTTTAAGACGGGCTACTTCCAAGGCTGTGGTTCCTACACCAACGATCAAGGGGAGCCATACCTGTACGTTGCGATCAGTGGGAAAATCTTCCAGATCGACATCGGCAACAACTTTTTGGTGACTGACCGGACGCCTATCGGGGGGACGTTCTTGGTCAACACGCGTGGGCGAGTATCAAACGTCGCCACCTATGTCACCGCAGCGCCGCACGGCCTTGCGCCAGGCATGGTCGTTCGGCTCACTCAGCCTCCAGGTGCGCTTTATCCCGAGGGTTTCTTCGGCGATTTCGTGGTGCAGACAATTCCGTCCCCCACGACGTTCACGACGTACTCGCCTGGCATCGACGCTGGCCCGCTGCTTGGGCCTCAGTTTACTGCGTACTGGCTTCAGGCAAACAACCCGTTTGCGACGCACGTCTACTTTCAGCAGGCGGAGAACTGGCTGATTGTCCAAGACCAGCAGAGCGCACCGTACCTCTACAACGGCATGGTGTTTCGCAGGGCTACCAGCGATGAGGTGCCAGTCGGAGGCCCGATGGCCTACGGCAAGGGGCGCCTCTGGGTTGCCAGGGGATCCGAATACTACGGTGGCGACTTGGTCTACGGAGACCCAATCTACGGTCGCAACTCGGTCATTCGATTCACCGAAAATACGTTTCTCAATGAAGGTGGCGCCTTCGCGGTTTCCAATGGCCCGATCACCGGGCTGGCGTTTGCTGCCAACCTGGACACGTCGCTGGGAGACGGCGACCTGCTGGTATTCACGCCCACCGCAACCTACGCGTTCAACGCCCCGGTCGATCGGGATGTTTGGAAGGATCTCAATTATCCGATCCAGCGATTCGCCCTTCTAAACTTCGGGTCGTTCAACCAGGAATCCATCGTACCGGTCAACGGTGACCTATTCTTCCGTGCGCAGGACGGTATTCGATCGCTGATTTACGCTCGCCGCGACTTCACCGAGTTTGGCAACACGCCGATAAGCCGGCAGGTCGTCCGGGCGCTGGCCTACGACACTGAGTTCTACCTGACAGCTGCTAGCGCGGTGAACTTCGACAACCGGATGCTAATGACCATTCAGCCAGAGAAGGTCAACGGACGCGGTGTTGTCCATCGCGGTATGGTCGTGATGGATTTCGATCTCGTCTCGGGCATGGGCCGGAAACTGCCGCCGGCGTGGGAAGGTGTTTGGACTGGGGTTGATATCCTCCAGATGCTGACGGTGCGAATCCAGAAGCAGGAGCGATGCTTTGTCTTCGGACTGAATCAAGGTGACATCGGCCTTTACGAGGTAACCAAGAACGGCCAGTTCGACTTCGATGGGTTCGATGATGCGCCGATCGACTGGACGATCGAGACGCGCTCGCTGACTTTCGCAGAGCCCACAAACAAGAAGCGCCTGGTGAGCGCCGAGCAGTGGTATGACCAGGTGATGGGCGACATCGAATCCAAGGTCTACTTCAAGGCCAACGAAGGCGAGTGCTGGCAGCCGTGGGCCGAGTTCAAGGACTGCGCCAAGTACCGCAACTGCGAGCCCGGTGAGATTTCCTGCCCTCCGGCGGTGATCAACTGCCAGGAGGTCAAATACTACCAGCCGCCTACGCGCTCGCGCATTGCCCTTCCGCAACCCCCGGACAAGTGCGACGTGCAGACCGGTGGGTTCACCAGGGATGGCTATGAGTTCCAACTCCGCTACGTCAACACAGGCCGGTTCCGCCTCAAGCGCGTGGCAATGGTTGCTCAGCGCCTTCAGGAGGATATTTACGGCGACCTCAGTCGCGTCGCCTGTCCGCTACTCTCAGCATAAAATGCCTTCCTCAAACCCAGTCGATTACGGTGCCGATCCCTGCGGGCTGCGCAACAGCGCCTGGGCGATCAACGAATGCTTGATCGCGTCTGGCAGATGCGATTTCCCCGTTGGCACATTTTTGCTGGGATCGAGTCCAGGGGCGAAGATTACCAGCCGATTTAGGATCGGAGGGGTCGCAAGTTTTACGACAGCTACACCGCACGGCCTAGTGGTCGGAGAGAAGATCACCCTTTACGGGTTCACAGATGGCACGTTCAACGGCACCGGGGCTGGCCAGTTTGGTTTCCGTGTCGATGCCGTTGTCAACCCAACGACATTCACTGCGACTGTTCCAGGGCCTAACTCCGGCCTCGTTGTCGAAGACGGATGGATCAACCTGATCGGCGGCGGATACACGTCTTCGATCGTGATCGGGTATGCGCCCGTGATCGACAACGTCGCGTTCACTGGCAAAGGGGTTGGAAAAACGATCCTGAAGTTTGCCAACAACACTTCCACGAAAAGAGGGGACACTTTTGGCTTCAACATCCAGATGCTGAAGACCCTTGGGAACTACATTGGAAGCGGTGCGGTGGGCGCACCAGGTGCATACCCCGGAGTTCCGGTCAACGGCGTGAACTGCAAGAACACGTTGATCGAGGGGATTACGTTCGACGGCAATTACGCCAACAATTCGGTCGCGGATATCAAGATTGTTTCGGTGCAGCGCACAAACGGTGTCAACACGTACACCGTGGACAAGCCGTTGTACGCGCCTGGGATTAACGGCACTCAGTTCTATTCCGTTCCCCCTCCGGCCTACAGTCCACCTGTTTTACCTGCCCCGTACACCAACATCAGCGCGATCGGACAGTACATCACCAACGTGGTGACATCCGGCTCTGGCAACGATGCGACGTTTGTCGGATTTGGTAGCATTACGAACGTCACCGCATTGTCGTTTCAGCGCGATTTGCGGGTGGTTCTTCGCCAGGCGCGAAGAAACGCATTCAACTTTGCCATCTACACCAAGCATCCTCAATGGAACTTTGGGTTTACGATAGGTGATTCAATCACGGTTACTGGATTTTCGGATGCCAGTTTCAACGGCACTTTTACCGTCTCCGGCTTTCTTTCAACCGAAGAGGTTTACTGCGTCAACGTCGGCGCAGCTACTACTCGCGAGATTAATGGATTCCAGCGAAACCTGAACGTCGCTACCTACAACACTGTTACACCGCACGGATTCGTTGGCGGCGAAACGGTGATGATTCAGAATCTTTCGGACGCGTCGTTCAATGGCACGTTCACTGTCAGCGGAATCCCATCCCCAATCCAATTCACCTGCGCAAACATTGGTACAAACGTTGGATCGACGCCGGATCTAGGATATTACGGTGTCGTTGAAAATGCCCGCGCCTGGAGCGCTCCAAATGTCTTGCTAACGCCGCAAACCAAAGCGGGCGTCAACTCGCTCTACACGGTCGCCGGCATCAACCATGTCGGAGAGATGGCTCTGATTCAGAACAACCAGTTCTACGACTTCGGCGTGGGTGTCGCGGATGCGGAGACGTTCCTGGTCAAATCGTTCCTGCCGATGAACGTGGATGACCTGACGGCGGGCGCCAAGGTTCTCAACAACGACTTTAGTTACCAGGGGCGCAACTCGATCCAAAGCTCGCTGTACCCGGGTAACGCTGAGGCCAACACTCAGTGTGCGATTGGCGGTTATTCGAGCTTGGTGAACCCCATCAACGTGGTGTCCAGGTTAGCTGGAGTGGCGACCTACACCTGCGTGATGAAGCACACGTTGCGGGTTGGGGATGTGGTGCAGGTCAGCGCATTCTCAAACCCCACCTTCAACGGTGTTCTGACCATTATTTCGACTCCAGACGCATTCCGATTCACAGCAAACACAGGTGGCCCAGACGTGCTCCCCGGCCTCTACCTCGACGGCCAGGTGATCATGCTCCGCAGCCAGCGGATATTCGCCTCAGAGTGCGAGTTCAAATACAACCGCGTCCAAGGGGGCCCTGACGTGGTCAACCAGCAGAGCCCAGTCCATGCTATCACGGCCCGCGAAACCAGCGGGATGGACATCAGCTACAACAACTTCGATGGATTTAGGGGCACTTGCTTCTACGTCGATTCGTACCAGCACAAAGGCACCCATATCCATCACAACTCAGCGCTGAACGTCTCAGCGTTCATCTCGCTGGTGGTTCAAGATTGGTACTCGCTGATCAATGCAACTGGAGATCCAACTGCGCCCCTTTACTCGACGTTGATCGCGGCTCACAAGGATATGCTGATCGAGAACAATGACGTTCTCCTGACCGGCCCCGATTCCTGGTTCTACCAGACCGCGTTTCCTCCGTTGAATGCGGTGTTTCTGATCAACAACCACGACGTGAACAAGTCCATCTGGTACTACCCGACGGACTACCAGATCCCGATCACCAACGTCACGCGATCCACAGGAATCGCGACCTACACCACCGCTTCGCCGCATGAGCTTCAAACGGGCATGGAGATTTCCGTGGCCGCAGTACCTGACGGCACTTTCAATGGCGTGTTTACGGTCTTAAGCACACCGTCGCCAACGACGTTTACGGTTACCAATGGCGGCACTCCAGTTGGATCAACCCCAACTACCGGCTTTGTCGGAATCAACGACCCTGTCAATTTCCCATGGGAGATCCGCCCCATCGGATACCGCCGCACC
>Ga0209770_10001330_pt1 | contig 12917 bp, 11 predicted proteins | sample LauGreSu1BDMLBDD_2_FD_187572 | JGI IMG/M metagenome (GOLD analysis project Ga0209770, IMG submission 187572) | Freshwater lake microbial communities from Lake Michigan, USA - Su13.BD.MLB.DD (SPAdes) (version 2) | ecosystem: Environmental > Aquatic > Freshwater > Lake | place: Lake Michigan, USA...
ACGTGAATGTAGTCGCGCAGGCAGGTGCCGTCGGGCGTCGGGTAATCCTCACCGAAGACCTTGAGCGGCGTGCCGCCGGTGGCGGCGCGAATGGCGAGCGGGATCAGGTGAATTTCCGGATCGTGGTCCTCGCCAATCGTGCCGCTGGGGTGCGCGCCGGCGGCATTGAAGTAGCGCAGCGCCATCCACTGCAGCCCGTAGGCCCGCTCCAGGTGCGGCAGCGCGCGCTCGATGGTCAGCTTGGTCTCGCCGTAGGCGTTGATCGGCCGCGTGGGCAGCGTCTCGACGATGGGCACGCGCTCGGGTTCGCCGTAGACCGCGCAGGTCGACGAGAACACGAAGCGCTTGACGCCGGCGTCGCGCATGGCTTCGAGCACGCCGAGCGTGCCGGTGACGTTGTTCTGGTAGTAATCGATCGGCTTGTGGACCGACTCGCCCACCGCCAGCCAGGCGGCAAAATGCATCACGGCGTCGGCGCGATGTTCCACCAGCAGCCGACGGACCGCGGCGACGTCGTGAATGGCGGCGCGCACGAGCGGCACGCCCGCGGGCACCGCCTCGGGGTGGCCGGCCGACAGGTCGTCGAGCACCGCGACGGCGTGGCCCGCATCGACCAGGGCGCGCACCGCGTGGCTGCCGATGTAACCCGCGCCCCCGGTCACGACAACGCGAGACATGGCTACCGTCCGATCGAGAAGTACGTGAAGCCTTGCGCCTTCATCTGGTCCGGCTGATAGATGTTCCGGCCGTCGAATACGACCGGGGTCCGCATCAGCTTCTTGATGCGCGCGAAGTCGGGTTCGCGAAACTCTTGCCACTCGGTGATCACCACCAGGGCGTCGGCCCCCTTGAGGGCGTCGTAGTTGCGGGCGGCGTAGGTGAGGCGGCTGCCAAACAGCCCCTTGGCGACCTTCATCGCCTCGGGATCGTAGGCCTGGACCTTGGCGCCCTTGGCCAACAGCGCCTCGATGATGGGAATCGCCGGCGCCTCGCGCATGTCATCGGTCTTGGGCTTGAACGCCAGGCCCCACACCGCAATGGTCTTGCCCTTGAGGCCGGCGCCGAAGTGGGCTTCGATCTTCTTCACCAGCACCCGCTTCTGGTTCTCGTTGACCGCGTCGACCGCCTTCAGGATCTTGAAGTCGTACTTCTTGTCGGCCGAGAACTTGGTGACCGCCTTGACGTCTTTCGGGAAGCAGCTGCCGCCGTAGCCCACGCCCGGGAACAGGAACGAGGTGCCGATTCGCCGGTCGGATCCCACCGCCTGGCGCACGCGATCGACGTCGGCGCCAAACAGGTCGCAGACATTGGCAATCTCGTTCATGAACGAAATCTTGGTCGCCAGGAAGGCGTTGGACGCGTACTTGGACAGCTCGGCGCTGGGGCAATCCATCACCATGATCGGCGCGCCGGTGCGCGTGAACGGCTTGTGCAGCTTGACCATGAGGTCCGCGGCGCGCGGATCCTCGGCGCCAATCACCACGCGGTCCGGCTTCATGAAGTCGTCCACGGCCGCGCCCTGCTTCAGGAACTCGGGGTTGCTGACCACGCTGAACGGATGCGTGGTTTCGCGGCGCACGACCTCGCGCACCTTCTCGGCCGTGCCCACCGGCACGGTGCTCTTGTTGACGATGACCTTGTAGCCGTTCATGGCGCGGGCAATCTCGCGCGCGACGCCCATCACGTGGCGCAGGTCGGCCGAACCGTCTTCGCCCTGCGGCGTGCCCACCGCAATGAACACCACCTCGGCCGCCCGAACGGCTTTGGGGAGTTCGGTCGTGAACATCAGCCGACCTTCGGTCTTGTTCCGCTTGACCATCTCCTCGAGGCCGGGCTCGTAGATCGGGACCTTGCCGCGGCGGAGCATGCGAACCTTGGCCTCGTCCTTGTCGACGCAGGTGACGTCGTTGCCGGATTCGGCCATGCACGCGCCCAGCACCAGCCCCACATACCCGGTTCCCACCACTGCAATCTTCATCGCGCCCCCAAAACAAGAAAGCGTATCATCCGGCATTTATGCTGTCAACATACTGAACCACAAGGACTTGCTGGTCTTGTGGTACTCTCTTCGCCGTGCGGATCCTGGTCGACTACCGTCCGGCGCTACGCGAACGGACGGGCGTTGGTGAGTTCGTCCATGAGTTGGCCAAAGCCCTGAGTGCCAGGACCGATGTCCCCGATTCGGTAACGCTCTTCAGCAGCTCCTGGAAGGACCGGCCGGCCGCATCGCTGGCAACCGAGATGCCCGCCGCGCGCATGGCCGACGTGCGCCTCCCGGTCCGCGCCCTGGTCTGGGCCTGGAACCGCCTCGAATGGCCGCCGGTCGAGTGGCTGGCCGGCGACCACGACATCGTCCATAGCCAGAGCCCGATGCTGATCCCAACCACCGCGGCCGCCCGCGTGGTCACCATCCACGACCTCGATTTCCTGCGGCATCCAGACCAGATGGCGGCGGAGATCCGGCGCGACTACCCGCGCCTGGCGCGATCGCACGCGGCCCGCGCCGATGCGGTCGTGGTGTCGTCGCACTACGCGGCCGGCGAGGTGACGCGCGAATTGGGCGTCAGCCGTTCGCGCGTGCACGTGTGCCCGCCCGGACGCCCCGACTGGTCGGCCGCGGTCGCGGCACGGCGCACGGCGCGGCGCGGCACGCACATTCTCTTCATGGGCACGCTGAACCTGCGGAAGAACGTGGGCACCCTGCTCGAAGCCTACGCCCGCTTGCGCGCGCAGGTGCCCGACGCGCCGAAGCTGATCCTGGCGGGCCACACGACCCCGGCCTCGGCGCGGTGGGAGGCCCGGGCCAACGAAGCGCCACTGGCCGGTCATGTCGAAATCACCGGGTATGTCGACATGGCCCGGCGAATCGACCTCTACACCAACGCGCGCATGCTCGTGCTGCCGTCTTACGAGGAAGGCTTCGGCCTGCCGGTGCTCGAAGCCATGGCGTGCGGTGTCCCCGTGGTGGTGTCGTCGCGCGGGTCGTTGCCGGAGGTCGCCGGCGGCGCCGCAGAACCCATCGATCCCGACGATGCCGAGGCGATGGCGGCCAGCATGCGGGTGTTGCTCGACGACGCCCAGGCCGATGCCGCGGCGCAGCGCGGCCTGCTGCAGGCATCGCAGTACAGCTGGGCGGCGTGCGCCGTCGCGGCGCGGCACGCCTATGCCTCGGCCATGGAGGTCCATGCGCATCGCCGTTGACGCGCGAGAACTCTGCGGCCGTCCCACCGGCGTCGGGCGCTACCTGGGCGAGTTGCTCACCGAATGGGCCCGCGCCCCACGGGCCCGGAACCACGAGTGGACGCTGTACGCGCACGCCCAACCCCAGGTGCCGGCGGCCTGGCGGCCGGCGGTGCGAGTGATCGAGGGCGGCGGCGGATCGGTGTGGGAGCAGTGGTCGTTCCCGCGGGCGCTGGCCGCGTGGCGCCCCGACGTCGTGTTCGCGCCGGCCTACTCCGCGCCACTGACGGCCCCGGCGCCCGTGGTGCTGACTATTCACGACGTCTCGTTTTTCGCGCACCCCGAATGGTTCTCGGGTCGCGAAGGCACCCGGCGCCGCCTGCTCACGGGATGGTCGGCGCGGCGCGCCAGGGCCGTGCTCACCGACACGGCGTTCTCGCAGGGGGAGATCGCGCGGCATATCGGGTTACCGGCGTCGCGAGTCCAGGTGATTCCGCTCGGGATGCGCCGGCCGGCGGCGCCCGCCACCCCGCAACCGCGAGAACCAATCGTGCTATACGTGGGCTCGGTATTCGAACGACGAAGGGTTGATCGATTGATGGCGGCATTTGACGCGGTGGCGGACCAGGTGCCGTCGGCGCAGCTCGAAATCGTGGGCGAGAACCGGACCCGGCGGCCGCGTCTGGACCTGGACGAGCGGCGCGCGCGGTCGCGCCATCGCGACCGGATTCACCTGCGGGCCTACGTGGACGACCACACCCTGGCGGACCTCTATGCCCGCGCGTCGGTGTTCGCGTTCCTCTCGGAATATGAGGGCTTCGGCCTCACGCCCCTGGAAGCGCTCGCCGCGGGCATTCCGCCCGTGCTGCTCGACACGCCCGTGGCGCGCGAAACCGCCGGGGCCGCGGCGCTCTATGTCGCCGCCTCGGCCGGCGACGACGCCGTGGCCGCGGCGCTCGTGGCGGCGCTGACCGACCAGGCGCTTCGCCGCCGCGTGCTCGATCAGGCTCCCGCGGCGCTGGCACCATACGACTGGACGAGGACGGCCGCACGGACGCTGGCAGCCATCGAGGGAGCGGCCATTGGCGGATAAAGTTTCGTCCCTCGCCATCATCATCGTCACCTACAACTCGGCGACCGAGATCGGCCCGTGCCTCGACTCGTTGGCGGGAAATACCGCGCCGTTCCCGACCACGATTACCGTGGTCGACAACGCCTCGACCGATGGCACCGCCCAGCTGGTGCGCGACCGCTGGCCCCGCGTGCAACTGATCGAGTCGCCCGGCAACGTGGGGTTTTCGCGGGCCAACAACCAGGGCATTCGCGCGACGAGCAGCGACTACGTGTTGCTGATGAACCCCGATACGGTGGCGCCGCCCGGGGCCATCCAGACGCTGGTGCGCGGGCTGGCCGGCCACCCCGACGCGGCCATTGCCGGGGCGCGGCTGCTGAGCGACCACGGTTTTCCGGAGTTGTCGTGGGGCGACCCGATTGGACCGTGGAACGAACTGAAGCGCAAGGTGTTCTCGCTCTTGTACCACCGGAAGGTCAGGTCGATCGTCCGCAAGGTCGACAAGCTGAGCCGCCAGCCGCGCGAGGTGGCATGGGTGAGCGGCGCGTGCATGGTCATCCGGCGCCCCGATCTCGAGGCCGTGGGCCTGCTCGACGAGCGGTATTTCATGTATACGGAAGACGTGGACCTGTGTGTGGCCATGGCCAAGCGCGGGCGCAGCGTGCTGTATGTGGCGGGCGCCGAGGTGTTGCACCATCGCGGCAAGTCGGCCGCCCGCAATCCCGAGACCGAGCGGCTGTATCGCAAGAGCCAGCTGGCCTACTACGAGAAGCACCTGCCGCGCTGGGCCGGCGTGCTGCGGGCCTATCTCAAGCTGACCGGCAAGGCCGTGGCGGATTGACATGCGGATTGCCATAGACGCGCGCAAGCTCCGCGACTTCGGTATCGGCACCTACATCCGCAACATCCTGATCGAGCTGTCGCGGCTCGATCAGGCCACCGAGTACGTGGTGCTGTGCCGGCCCCAGGACCAGGATTCCGGCGACATCCTCGGCCGCAACTTCCGCATGGTGCCCGAGACGGCGCCGACCTACTCGATTGCCGAGCAGATTCGCATCCCGCTGGCGCTGGCGCGCGAACGCGTCGGCCTGGTGCACGAGCCGCATTACGTGCTGCCGCCGGCGATCCGCTGCCGCTCGGTCGTGACGATTCACGACTGCATTCACCTGATGTTCCCGCAGTACCTGCCCGGCAAGCTGGCGTACGTCTACGCCAAGGCCTCGATGTGGAGCGCGACGCGGAAGGCCGACCGCGTGCTCACGGTGTCGGAGGCGTCGAAGCGCGACATCCTGCGGTTTTTCGACATCCCGCCGGCGAAGGTCGAGGTCATCTACAACGCCATCGACGAGCGGTTTCTCGGCCCGGCCGACCTGACGCGCATGGACCTGACGCGCCAGCGCTACCAGCTCGACCACCCGTTCGTGCTCTATGTCGGCAACATCAAGCCGCACAAGAACATCGAGCGGCTGGTGGAGGCGTTTGCCATCGCCAGGCGCAGCGCTCCCGACGACCTGAAGCTGATCATCATCGGCGACGAGTTGTCGAAGTATCCCGTGCTGCGCCAGTCGGTGCACCGCCACAAACTGGACAAGCACGTCCGGTTTCTCGGCTTCCAACCGCAGGAAACACTGGCCGCGTTTTACCGGCTGGCGCGGGCGTTCGTGTTCCCGTCGCTGTATGAGGGCTTCGGCCTGCCGCCGCTCGAGGCCATGGCCTGCGGGACGCCGGTGGTGACGTCGAACGTGTCGTCGTTGCCGGAAGTGGCGGGCGGCGCCGCGCTGTTGGTGGATCCGCACGAGTCGGAGGCGATCGCCAGCGGCATTGTCCGCGCGGTCACGGACGAGACGCTGCGCGCGGACTTGATCACCAAGGGCCTGGCGCGCGCCCGCGACTTCTCGTGGAAACAGAGCGTGGGCAAGATTCACCAGATTTACATGGACGTGGCAAGGCGGTAGTCGTCACCGCCAGCAAAACGGCTGAGCCCGTCACACCCGGCAGTGAAGGTGGACGGGCTCGAAAGCCGATTGCATCACGCGCTAGATCGGACGGAAAGTGCTGCCTGAACTCGACCGGCCGCCCGGCGAGGCCGGATTCGTGGCGGACGGCGTGCTCGACGATGTCGAGGATGGAGCCGGCGTCGCGCCGCCCATCACCTCGTCGGCCACTTCCCTGGCCTTTTCGGCGACGGTCTCGCGCAAGTCGCGCGCGGCGTCCCCGGCCATCTCGACCATCGAGTCGCGCGTCTCCCCGAGGGTCCGGTCTTCAAGGCGGGTGCGCGGCACCGCCAACCCCACCGCGACACCGGCGGCAATCGCCGCGACGCCAACCGCGAGCGGGTTGTCGGTGATCCAGCGCTGCGAGGTGTAACCGGCACGGCGCCAACGCTGCTGTATCTGGCTGGTGGTAGTCGCGGCGACGTCGCGCACCTGACTGGCCACCTCGCGAGTCTTGTCCTTGGCCTGGGCGACGTAGCCTTCTGTTCCAGGCATGTCGGCGCCGCGCCAGTCGTTGACGTGGTCGGGACTGCGCGTGCCCTGCCACTCGGACTGACTGTTCCTCGTCAGCAGCCACGTCACACCGGTAGCGATCAACGCGACTTGCACGGGATGTTGCCGCACATAACTCGAAGCGGTGTTGGCCGTCCTGCGGGCCGTCCCGGCAACAACCTGCGCCGTATCGTTGGCCGTATGCATAATCGTCCTCACTTTTTCTGCTGCCGCCTCCTGCACGCTGTCCTTGGCTTGTTGAATAAGGTGCTCGGGTGTCAGCCGGTCTTGAATTTCGCTGATCGTGTTGCTCATCTCGTCGCGGGTGCGGGCGATCTCCTCGCGGATCTCACCGGTTTCGTCAGCGACGCCTCCCGTTACCGGGTCTCGTTCTTCAGCCACTGGGTCGTCTCCTTGATGGAATGAATGGTCTGGTCGGGGACCAGGCTTCGGCTGGCAAAGGCCGAGAGGCCGGCCCGCACCAGCGCGATGGCCGCGATGGCCATGATCGCCATGCAGATGGCCGCCGCGACCCATGGGGTCAGGCCGAGGTCGATCAGCAACAACGTCAACGCCATTGCCAGGGTCATCAATGCCGCAAGCGCGGCCGCCGCGCCGGCCCCGATGAGCATGGCGGGCCGGCTGAGTTGCGAAACTTTTTGGCCCAACTCCGCCTTGGCGAGCCGGACCTCCTGACGAATCAGATCGGTTGTTTGTTGAGATAGCTCCGAGAACAAACTGCCGAGTGAGCGGTCGGACTGTGATGCATCCATGTCGCCTCCTGTCAATACTGCGCGGCGTCGCTGAAGGCCGCGCCGCCGCGGTCGCCATAACCCGGGTCAACGTAACCCTGGTCGTCGTACCCGCTCGGCGCGGAACTCTTCAGGAATCGGGCAAGACCCAGGCCGATCAGTAACGCGCCGCCGATGAACACGGTGGGCCGGCGACGTCCGAACGCGGCCACATCGTCCATGAGATCGGCCACGCCGCGCGTGCGAATGTGGTCCGCAAATCGCCTGAGCTGAGTGCTCGCGCTGTCCACGACCGACGCGAGCGCTTCATTCTCCGAACGCAAGCCGTCGCCGGCCTGGTGGATCACATCGGCGATGCTGCCGAGGCCGTCGGCGGCCTTCGTCTTGCCCTTGTCCACACGATTCGCCACCGTCTCTTGAATGCCGCTGACAATACCGCTCTTGTCCTGTCCGTTCCCCGGTCGCCTCGCCGGCTGGCCGGTGCCTGGCGTGGTGTTCGATGCATTTGTGGTCATGTGCTCAATTCCTCCAATCCCTTCGCAGGAGCAAGAGCAGGGCCATCGCTGATGCCGAGAAAACGGCCGGGCGGATGCCGATCTCCATATAAGCGCGCCGCCTTTACCGCAAATGCGAAAGGCGTTCCCACTACAGAAGGACGAGCGAACAAGGCACAAGCCCGACTATGATCGCGAGGTGCGCGTTGCCCTCATCCACGACTGGATCACCGGCATGCGCGGCGGAGAGAAAGCGCTCGAGGTCTTCTGCGAGCTGTTCCCCGCCGCGGACCTGTTCACGCTGGTCTACCTGAAGGGCACTGTCACCCCCATCATCGAGCAGCGGCTGGTGAAGAAGTCCCCCATTCACTGGTTGCCCATGGCCGGCAAGCTCTATAGGCAATACCTGCCGCTCTTCCCGATGGCGGTCGAGCAGTTCGATCTCGATGGCTACGACCTGGTGATCAGCACCAGCCACTGCGCCGCCAAGTCGGTGGTGGTCACCGGCCGGGCGAAGCACCTCTGCTATTGCCTCACGCCCATGCGATACGCGTGGGACCAGTTCGATGCGTATTTCGGCCCGGAACGAGTCGGCCGAGTGCCGAGCGCGCTGCTGCGGCCGGTGCTCGCCGGCCTGGCCCGCTGGGACCGCGCCACGGAGGGCCGGGTACACCGCTATCTCGCTATCTCTCAATATGTTGCGCGGAGGATCGCGCTGTACTATAATCGTCAGTCGACCCTTGTGTATCCACCGGTCGACACGGAGTTCTACGCCCCTGACGCCACCAGCCCACCGCAGCCGGAGCCTCCGGTGAGCCCCCAGCCTCACTTTCTCGTGGTGTCTGCGCTCGTGCCTTATAAGCGCGTCGACCTGGCCATGATGGCGGCCCGCGAGGCCGGCGTGCGCCTGACCGTGATCGGCAGCGGCCCGGAACGGGCCCAGCTGGAACGGCTGACCGGTGACGGCATCGAACTGGCCGGCTGGCGGACCGACGAGGAAATTCGCGACTTGTATCGCACCTGCACGGCGGCCATCCTCCCCGGCGAAGAAGATTTCGGCATTGTCCCGGTCGAGGCGCAAGCCTGCGGGCGCCCGGTAGTGGCACTTGGCCGCGGCGGCGCGCTCGACACCGTGATCGACGGCGAAACCGGCGTGCTCTTCGACCAACCGACGGTGGCCTCGCTGGCGGCCGGGCTGAAGCGCGCGGCGGCGACGCCGTGGCGTCCGGCGCGGATCCGGGCCCACGCCGAAACGTTCTCGCGGCAGCGCTTCGTGGCCGCGATCGAACAAGTCGTCGACGACACCATGCGCGCCCCGCTAGGCACCCGATGGTAAGGCGCCACAACCGCCTGCTCGTCGTCTTCCATGTCGGCACCGACGCCGTGATGGCGATGGTGGCGTTCGTGCTGGCCTACGTGCTGCGCTTTGAATCGGGCCTGTTCGCCATTACCCGCGGCCAGCCCCCGATCGAGCAGTATTTTGGCGTCCTGCCTTTCGTGGCGCTGGTGGTGCCCGTCGGCTTCCACCTCCAGGGCCTGTACCGCCTGCGCCGCGGCCGCTCCCGCATCGACGACTTCTTCAACGTGCTGGTCGGCAGCATCTTCGCGGTCGTGCTCGGCATTGTCAGCACGCTGTACTTCCAGGCCTACTACGCGTCGGATGCGCAGCGCGACATCGGCGCGTTCGAGGTCTCGCGCCTGGTGTGGGGCTTGTTCCTGGCCTGCAACATCACCTTCGGCTACCTGTCGCGCAAGTTCATCCGCGAGGCGCTCGAACGGCGCTGGCTGGCGGGCGTCGGCTTGCGCCGCATCCTGATTGCCGGCGCCGGCGAACTGGGCCGGGTCGTGGCCGACCGCATGCTCGAACACCGCGAGCTCGGCTACCAGCTGGTCGGCTTCGTCGACGACAAGGCCGGCGGCGATCACCTCGGGTATCGCGGCCTGCCGTTGCTCGGCTCGCTCAGCCAGGCGGCCGAGATTGTCGCCAACGAGAAGATCGACGATCTCTACGTCGCCTTGCCGCTCGAAGAGCACATGAAGCTGCTCGACCTGGTCGAGTCGACCAGCCGCGAGGGCGTCGACGTCAAGGTCGTGCCCGACCTGCTCCAGTTCATCGCCCTGCGCGCGCGCCTCGAGGACCTCGACGGCGTGCCGGTGATCAACCTGAACGACGTCCCGCTCCAGGGCCTGAGCGCTTTCATCAAGCGGGCGCTCGACATCGTGATTTCGGCCGCGGCGCTGGCGATCATGGCCCTGCCGGGGCTGGTCATCTCGTGGCTGATCAAGCGCGGCTCGCCCGGACCGGTGTTCTACACGCAGGAGCGAATGGGCCTCGACGGCAAACAGTTTCATGTCTACAAGTTCCGGACGATGCCGCTCGACGCCGAGCCGGAAGGGCCGGTGTGGGGCGACGAGAACGACCCGCGAGCCACCGGCATCGGCGCGTGGCTGCGGCGGCACGACCTCGACGAGTGGCCGCAGTTCTGGAACGTGCTGGTCGGCGAGATGTCGATTGTCGGCCCACGCCCGGAGCGGCCGTTCTTCGTCGAGCAGTTCAAGCACCGCATTCCGCAGTACATGTTGCGCCACAAGGTGAAGGCCGGCATTACCGGCTGGGCACAGGTCAACGGCTGGCGCGGCAACACCTCGCTCGAGAAACGCATCGAGTACGACCTGTATTACATCGAGAACTGGTCGGTAACCCTGGACATCAAGATCATGTGGCTGACCCTGCTCCGAGTGCTCACCCCTAACCGCGGGGCGGCGTAACCGTGCCCAGAGTCGTCATCACCGGCGCCGCCGGCTTCATCGGCTCGCACCTGTCGGAAGCCCTGCTCGACCGCGGCTACTCGGTCGTGGGCATCGACAACCTGTTGACCGGCGACTTGGCCAACATCGCGCACCTGCGCGACCGCGACTTCCAGTTCATCCGCCACGACGTCACCCACTACATCGAGGTCGACGGCCCGGTCGATTACGTGCTGCACTGGGCGAGCCCGGCCAGCCCGATCGACTACCTGGAGCTGCCCATCCCGACGCTGAAGGTCGGCGCCCTCGGCACCCACAAGGCGCTCGGCCTGGCCAAGGCCAAGAACGCGGTGTTCATGATCGCCTCGACCTCCGAGGTCTACGGCGATCCGCTCGAGCACCCGCAGAAGGAAACCTACTGGGGCAATGTCAACCCAATTGGCCCGCGCGGCGTCTACGACGAGGCCAAGCGCTTCGCCGAGGCGATGACCGCGGCGTACCACCGCTACCACGGCCTCGACGCCAAGATCGTCCGCATCTTCAACACCTACGGCCCGCGCATGCGCATCCGCGACGGTCGCGCCGTGCCGGCGTTCATGTCGCAGGCGCTGCTGAACCAGGACGTCACCGTGTTTGGCGATGGCTCGCAGACGCGCAGCTTCTGCTACATCAGCGACCTGGTCGACGGCCTGATCCGGCTGATGCTGTCGAAGGAAAACGACCCGATTAACATCGGCAACCCGCAGGAGATGACCATCGAGCAGATCGCGCGGCAGATCATCGCCATGACCGGCTCGACCAGCAAGATCATCTACAAGCCGCTGCCGACCGACGACCCCAAGGTGCGGCAGCCCGACATCACCCGCGCCCGCACCCTGCTCGGCTGGGAGCCCAAGGTGTCGCTCGAGGAAGGCCTGGGCAAGACCATCGACTACTTCCGGGCGAAAGTCCTGGGCTCGTAGTGCCGTTCACGACGCTCGGCCTGGGCGCGAAGATCACCACCGCCCTCAAGGAACAAGGCTACGTCGAGCCGACGCCGATCCAGGCGAAGGCCATTCCCGTGATTCTCGAGGGCCGCGACATCATCGGCGTCGCGCAGACCGGCACCGGCAAGACCGCGGCGTTCGTGCTGCCGTTGCTCGAGCGGCTGGGCGCGGCCCCGGCGCCAAAGCACATGCGGGCGCTGGTGGTGGCGCCGACCCGCGAACTGGTCGCGCAGATCGAAGAGAACATCCGCGCCTACGGCCGGCACCTGCCGCTGCGCTATGCCACCATCTTCGGCGGCGTGGGTGAAGGACCGCAGATCCAGGCGCTGCGGCGCGGGGTCGACATCGCCGTGGCGACGCCGGGACGCCTGCTGGATCTCATGCAGCAAAAGCACGTCAGCTTCGCCGACCTGCAGGTGCTGGTGCTGGACGAGGCCGACCGCATGCTCGACATGGGGTTCCTGCCGCCCATCCGCAAGATCGTCGCGGCGACGCCCAAGGGGCGGCAGACGCTGCTCTTCTCGGCCACGCTCTCGAAGGAAATCGAGGCGGTGTCGAAGGAATTCCTGAAGACCCCGGTGCTGGTCGAAATCGGCGCGCGCTCGACGCCCGTCGAGGCCGTCGCGCAGTGGATCGTCGAGGTCTCGCAAGCCGCCAAGGTGCCGGCGCTGGTGCACCTGCTCAAGGACGCGGCGCTCGAATCGGTGCTGGTGTTCTCGCGCACCAAGCACGGCGCCGACCGCATTGCCCGCAAGCTCGAAGCCGCCGGCATTCGCTGCGCCACCCTGCACTCGAACCGCACCCAGGGCCAGCGCCTCCTGGCGCTCAAGCGCTTCAAGTCGGGCGACGTGCGCTGCCTGGTCGCCACCGACATCGCGGCCCGCGGCATCGACGTTGACGGCATCTCGCACGTCATCAACTACGACTTCCCGCCGCAACCGGAAGACTACGTCCACCGCATCGGCCGCACTGGCCGGGCGCAGGCCATCGGCGACGCCATCAGCTTTGTCTCGCACGACGAGATGGATGACCTGCGGCGGCTCGAACGCTTTCTCGGCCGCGGCGTCACCCGGCGCAAGCTCGAAGGCTTCGTCGCCAACACGCCCCATCCCACGCTCGCCGACGATCGCGCCCCCGGGCTCGGCAACCGTCCGCCGGGCGGCGGCCGCTCACACGCCCGGCCCGGCGGTCACCGGCCC
>Ga0209770_10001333_pt1 | contig 12910 bp, 4 predicted proteins | sample LauGreSu1BDMLBDD_2_FD_187572 | JGI IMG/M metagenome (GOLD analysis project Ga0209770, IMG submission 187572) | Freshwater lake microbial communities from Lake Michigan, USA - Su13.BD.MLB.DD (SPAdes) (version 2) | ecosystem: Environmental > Aquatic > Freshwater > Lake | place: Lake Michigan, USA...
AGGAATCGTCAGTGGTATTATTCCGGTGGCCATAGTAGCCGTTGCTGATGTTCCTCTTAAATTATTAGCTCTGACTGAAAATTTATAGGATGTGCCACATGTTAAAGTTGATATAACTGTACTTAAATGAGTAGTTGTTATTAGAGTAGTAGATGGGACACTTGTAATATTAAAAGAACTAATTTGATAATTAGCTGGGATATTAGCCCACGATACTAAGATGCTAGAAGTAGTGCTTACTCTACTAGCCACAACTGGTGCTGGAGCCACAGGCGCATTATAATATAAAACACTACTCGTCAAAGGTGACGCAGGTGAAAATCCTACTGCATTTCTGGCAATCACTCCAAAATTATAGGAAATTCCATTTGTCAGAGTTGATAATGTTACACTGCTTATTGTGCTGCTGTTTGCCAATAAGGTTGATGTAAATGTTGATGGACTTGTATAATTGAGAATAGCGTATCCAGTAAGTGGTGTACCGCCAGTTGAAGTTGGAGTTATCCAGGAAATATTCATTCCTGAAGATGTAAGGACGCTTGCTGTATTTGTAGGGGCGGCTGATAGGGCTATGGGTATAAAAGAGGCAGATGGTGAAGATGCAACAGATGATCCTTCTGAATTTGTGGCTGTAACAGTAAATGTATAGGGTGTTCCATGTGTAAAACCACCAGCATTTGCGTTTGTATGTGATACAGTAGTCGTTATACCAGGTGGGTTAGAAACTAGGGTGTAAGAAGTAATTGGTGAGCCCCCAGTGGATGTAGGCGCATTCCAGGTTATTGTAGCAAACCCAGTAGTATTACTATATACAGCCCTAACATTGGTAGGAGGTCCGGGAACACTTAATGGTGTAATACCACCAGGAATACTGGATGATCCTACATTTCCTACACCATTTGCTATAACGCTAGGTATATAGGTGGTTCCATTAACAGCCACTATGTTAGCAGTAGATACATTTGAATCAACAATTATACTAATACTTCTAGGGAAACCTAGTCCGATAGCAGTAAAACTACTGACTTGACCACCAGTGGTAGCAGGTGTCCATGATATACTCAAAATTCCACTACTAACACTACCCGTGATATCCGTAGGTGGATCAGGGCGAGTTGCCATATAATATACTATATAAAATTATAATTCAGAGGTATACCGCGGAGTGCTTAATTTACAGATTGTTCTAAGTAGCTACAGTTGTTCCGTAATAATTTCCGGTATACGGATTTGTTGCCTGTAATGTGCTTGTAAATTGAGGGTATTTAGCGTATTGACGTAAGATCTTCGTTGCTTGAAATATATTTGTCGCAACCGTAACGTTACTTGGATTCCATGAACTTATATCTTGATTGAACGCAGTGGCGCTTTGAAACATCTGATTCATAATTGTTACATTACTCACATTCCATGAACCTATATTTTGATTAAATACAGTTGCGCTTTGAAACATTTGATTCATAATTGTTACATTACTCACATTCCATGAACCTATATTTTGATTGAACGCAGTGGCGCTTTGAAACATCAGAGCCATATTCGTTACATTACTCACATCCCATGAACCTATATTTTGATTGAATGTAGTTGCAAACCTAAACATGCCAGATACATTAGTTACTGTTGAAGGTAATGTTGTTGGCACGGTTGTTAATAAATTACATTGAAAAAAGAGATTGGCTGTAGTTGTAAGATTTGTAAAAACATTGCCCCAACTTGAGACCCCTGTAATATAGCGTTTATCAAAAGTCGCACCACCATTAGGTACAATCTGACTGTTAAATCCTGTAGAATTATTTGTTCCACTTATAGTAATGGTATATGTTCCAGCTATAACATATCGGGTGAATGGTTGCCATTCTCCAATAACCCCACGATTAAAAGCTAATTTAGTTGCACTCCATAAATTAGATCTAGAATTACCCCAATCAATTCTTATAAAATATCCATCTTGTAGTACTTGAACATCACCAGAAGTGAATGAAGCATTCCATATAGGTAAGTTTACGAAGGCAGTTGAGCTAGCTTCAGACTGAGTAATTATGCATGTAATAACCATAGGTGAAAGATTAGTACGCCCATAATATGTTCCAGTATATGGGTTTGTTGTTCTAAAAGCGCTTGAAAATTGAGGATAATTTACACCACTGCTAGAAAGCATTGGACAACCATTACCAAATATATCAGTTGCATTTGTAATATTAGATACATCCCATGATCCAAGATTTTGAGTAAATGATGTAGCACCATTAAACATGTATGATATATCCGTAACTGTTGATGGAAGTGTTGTGGGGACACTTACTAAGTTTCTACACCCAGAAAATGCCCCATTGAGGTTAACAAGTTGCACAGATCCCCATGAAGATACTGATATTAGGATATCGGGAGTAGCAGTCAAAAAGTCTGTTTCAGGACTATCACTATTAGAAAAGTAAAACCCATTGAACGCTGTAGGTGCGGTTGTTGTTATTTTTATAGTAAATGATCCGGTTGACGTATAATTGTGATTAGGTAAAGTCAGTTCGCCAGGCCATGTTTGACCAGTGGGGCAACTCCATTTATCAGGGGTTGTAGAGTCACCCCAATCAATTGTTATAGTATCGGGATCAGTAGAATCTACTACAAGCCCTAACGTGACTTTTGTGAAAGAAGCAGACGGATTATTTTCATCAACGTAAACGTTTTCAGCGAGTGTAGTAATCTGAATATTCATTACCATTGCGTCTGACTCTTCTAGTGATACTGATCTAGCATAATCCCAGTCCCCTGATGCTATCGTCGAGAATTGTCCACCTGCTCCACTTAGCAATGAAGTAGCCGAAGTGCTTGTATATATAACCTCCTTCAATCCAGAGAAATTCTCTCCATTATTTAATTTCAGAGACAGAGTTGAAACTCCTTCAGGGAACACTACTGAGACATTTCCACTAATGGTCGAGGTTGTTGCACCTGGAGTTAAGCTTTGCAGTGTACTAATATTTGACAGTGTAGACCACATGCCAACAGGGATTCCATAACTGAAGTTCTGGAAGTTGCTGTCAGCGAATATACTGACATAGGGGCCCGATTGCGCGTAAATCCTTGGCCCAGTAACAAGCCCTGGATTTGGAATATATGCCGGCACGACAATATTGCTGGTGGGTGTTACGGTTGTCGAAGCCACAGGGCCAGCACCCCCTGTATTATTCGCCGTCATTAAAATGGTATAGGTGGTTCCATTTAGCAGTGAGCCAATAACAGCTGATCCGCCAGAGGAATCGTAATATACCGTGGAACCCCCAGCGGGGGTCGTAGAAAAGGTATAGCTGGAAATCGGCAATCCATTGCCCGAAGGTGGTGTCCAATTCACAATAGCAGCCGTATTTTTAGCAATACTTGATACATTTGTGGGGGCACCTGGAACATTAAATACCGTTACTGGATTCTGAGTGATTCTAGGCTGAGAATATCCAACTATATTCCTGGAAGATACGCCAAATGTGTATGGCATTGTGGCCGTTAGGGATGATATAACCGTGCTTAGAACTGTTCCTGTAGTTGATACCGTTGTCCCGCTATTTCCAGAAGAATCATACGGGGTTATATTATAACCAATAATTGTTGAACCACCGTTAAAGGTGGGAGTGGTCCAAGATACAGTTGCCCTGAGCAGGCCGGCAACTGCTGTGACGGAAGATGGAGGATTAGGAATCGTCAGTGGTATTATTCCGGTGGCCATAGTAGCCGTTGCTGATGTTCCTCTTAAATTATTAGCTCTGACTGAAAATTTATAGGATGTGCCACATGTTAAAGTTGATATAACTGTACTTAAACTACTGGTTGTTATTAGAGTAGTAGATGGGACACTTGTGATATTAAAAGAACTAATTTGATAATTCGCTTGTAGGTTAGCCCATGATACTAAGATACTAGAAGTAGTGCTTACTCTACTAGCCACAACTGGTGCTGGAGCCACAGGCGCATTGTAATATAAAACACTACTCGTCAAAGGTGACGCAGGTGAAAATCCTACACTATTTCTGGCCATCACACCAAAATTATAGGAAATTCCATTTGCCAGTGTTGACAGTGTAACACTACTTATTGTGCTATTTGTCAAGTTAGTTGTTGTAAATGCGGTGGGACTTGTATAATTGAGAATAGCATATCCAGTAATTGGTGTGCCGCCAGTTGAAGTTGGAGTTATCCAGGAAATATTCATTCCTGAAGATGTAAGGACACTTGCTGTATTTGTAGGGGCTAGTGGCACAGTTATTGGTGTAATAGAGGCAGATGGCGCAGATGGAGCAGATGATCCTTCTGAATTTGTGGCTCTAACAGTAAATGTATAGGGTGTTCCATATGTAAAACCCCCGAGATTTGCTTCTATATCTGTTACGGTAGAACTTATACCTGGTGGGTTGGAAATTAGGGTGTAAGAAGTAATGGGTGAGCCTCCAGTGGATGTAGGCGCATTCCATGTTATTCTAGCAAAACCAGTGGTATTAGTATATACAGCCTTAACATTGGTAGGAGCTCCAGGAACACTTAATGGTATAACAGCACCAGGAATAACGGATGATCCAGCGCCATTTGCTATAACAGTAGGTATATAGCTAGCTCCATTAACAGCAACCATATTAGCAGTAGATACAGTGGAATCAACAACTAGACTAATACTTCTAGGGAAACCTAGTCCGATAGCAGTAAAACTACTCACTGGACCACCGGTGGTAGCAGGTGTCCATGATATACTCAAAGTGCCACTACTTACAATACTCGTGATGTCAGTAGGTGGATCAGGACGAGATGCCATATAATATAATATAAGAAATTATAATTTCCAGTATACTCATCTGGTCTAAAAACTACTGAATAATATATAATAGTATGACTTCCAAAACAGGTCAAATCTTCAAACATTTCTATGCGGTCATTCTAAGTTCTCCAAGCCTTCATTGCCCTAAGGCACTCGCAGTATTTAACGTGCCACCCACCAGGGCACAGCTTCAAGAGATTATCTGTAAGGAGGTCGTTGGCAAAATGCCACCAACAGGTCATATCTACACAGAAAGACCGGAAGTCCGTGTTATGCCCTTACATATACCGCTCGATATTTTATATAAGTAAATCAGAAGGAATGGCCAGCACATTTAAGGATACAACCCTTAGGTCGGTTATATTTGGAAAACCCGATGTTGCTATCTCAAAAAATGCCAGCGGTAAGATGACACTTACAGATAAAGTGGATCAAGTCACCTTTTCAAAGTATGAGCATGTTTTGAAAATTATGGCCCAGTTTTCCCGTGTTATATATTGTGATTCCGGCATTATTCGTGAACTTCTTATGAGCCCAGAATTTGCTAGTAGCGATAATGTATCGGTGAATAACAAGATTACGGAACTTGATACAAAATACAAGGATTTGCGTAAGTTGCCCTCTACACTGGCTGGAAGCATTGATGGTCGCCCAATGCAGTCCTACGTTATTAATGAAAGCGCGGGTTCTGGAAAACACAATGCGCGCTACATTTCGAGCCCAAGCGATCTTACATTTATGTTTACCAAGGGTTCTGCCTTATCTGCCAAGTGTGATTTCTTCAAGGATACTGATATCATTCTGGTTTTCAAGGGTTCAAGCACGATGCAGAATTTCAAGCACGACTTATATTCTCAATTTACAGCGTCAGATCTTAAATCCATTATGCCACCGGGCACGAAAATGGTATCTAGCGCAGATAAGAAAAATATAGTTCCAGCTTCATTCATTAAGCCAATTCTAGAATCGTGGGATTTACTAAAGCAGGGTCTGAATGAATTCAAACCCCCACGCTTATTTGTTACAGGCCATTCTCTTGGTGGTGCGTATGCCTCATTATTTACATTTATCATGGCTGAAATTCGCGAAGCTAATTTCCCATTCATTCAGTCAATCCACAATGTTACATTTGGTGCCCCGACGATTCTAGGAGATGGTGCGCGAAATACATTTAATGCGCATCTCGACGGTGGAAAGGTTACGCTGGATCGTATTACATCTACTGGCCTATATTCGAAGTTAGCCGATGTAATTCCATCTATACCTGTTGGCTTCTCGCACCCAGGATATCAGCCCCTTAAGACAGAAATGTGGCCAGAAGCGCGCACAGGTCGCGCGTATACATATGACACTGTTCGTCAAGTATTTCAAAAGGGCGGTTTATTCGGCCTTGGTGGAGAAAAGACAGCGTATGAGGGGGTCACTAAAACGCGTATGCCTAACAAACTTGTAATTCCCGCGAAAACTAAGCTTGTTCAAGCATTTACACACGCCGAATATTTTGACATGACATTTTTGGGTGCATTCCGTTTAATGGGGATGAAGAATCCAGGATTAAAAGCAAAGGATGGAAAGTTCTACACGTTTGTGGGAGATATCTTTGACGATGGCGTAAAATTCAGATACGCAGAAGTTGGTGCTACTGCGGTTTCAGAGGAACCTGTCTCCGCTACAGCATCAAACCCTGATGAACTTATTTCGGGCACCCCTGTAAGTGCATCTAGCAATGATCTAACTACGAGCCCCCTATCGACTCCTGGTCCTGGCACGCCCAAGGTCGGTGGAACACGTCGTAGAATGAAACGTCGTCGTAATACAAGGGTAAGAAGGCATTAAAATTAACTATCTTCACCTGATTCAAAAGAGCCAATTAAGTTAGAATGATCTCCGACATTCTTCAAGAGAAAGATTATCGTTCTATTAAGGGTATCTTCAAAGATACCTTTGATAGCACTACAGCGAATCTAGCAGATCTCAATACGTCGTGGCAAGGGAGATCGAAGGATGAAAGTTTTGGATTTTTTTCCAAGGAGACCGGTGAACTCATAGGATTTCTAATTACATCGTATCATAAGGCCAGTGGAGCAAACCTATATATTGACTACATTGCCCTGAAATCCGAATGGCGTGGCCAGGGACTCGGATCTCTTATATTACGCGATCTTCTTACACAATGTAAGAAGGAAGGTCGCAGTGTTCATCTTTTTCCTGAGAGGCCTGACTTACACGCCTGGTATAAAAGCCTCGGTTTTAGAGAAACAAATAAGGGATTTTTTAATTTTCATTCATATGATACGCGTTCAAGGACCTCAGCGACATAGCTCCATTCCCGAATACTCTAGTATCATTCTTAAAGAACACGTCTCAGCTGGGAGTCCATTCGCGTAGACACCATAATTACAGATATAATTCTCATTTTCTAGAGCCAAGTGCCAGACTTCGTGGAGGCCAGGGTTTACATAGGGCTCTGCGCGCTGGTCAATGTGTGCCATAAGTCTGTATTTGTCGGTGGTGATATATATGCGCTTACATATGTCAAGGGTCATCTTCTCTTCCTCCTTGGACAAGGTGTCTACTAGGATGGAGTGATTCCCTGTTATAATGAGATCCTCCTTGAGTTCAGGGTAATTACGCTTGGGTAGTCTATATAGGCGTTTCAGACAACGTTTATTATGGTCTGGGTTTTCGAACATCATCTTGCCAATTAGTTGGACTTTTACATATGATTTATTAAGGGTTTTCACAATCATTCCAGGGCGAATTTTTTCGATTTCAATATACTGTTCTTTGAAATCCTTTGTTAGGGAGAGAATCTTGGTGCCCTTCAAGAAACATATAGCGTTGTTCGTATTAGCGGTTCTAGCTTGAAGTAGATTTGATTGTACTGAAAAGTTTGTTCCGTCATGTGCCCGAACTGTTATATAATATGTAGTATTTGGTAAAAGAGGTTGTTGAGATGAATTTCTGTATTCTACATCAGCATGGTAGCCAGAACTATCTATTGTAATTTCTGAGGGATTCAGGAAATACGATTGTTGTATTGTGCCGCCAGAATTACAGAGGTTCACTTGAAATGGTTCTGTCGACGAAAGTAAAAGAAACCCACTGGAATCGTATTGCCATAGAATGGGAATCTTCCAGGCAAGTATTTCAGAGGCAGGATCGACAATTAGATTTGTTGGAGGATCTGGAAGAATTAGCGATGGACTTGTAAATTCAACTATATTTGAATTATCTGAAAAGTTTGTGCCATTATATCCCCGAAGCGCAATAAAATATGTAGTTTCTGGTAAAAGAGGGCTACCCGATAAAGCCTCGTAATCTACAATGGCATGGTAGCCAGAACTATCTTGTGTAATCCCAGTGGAATCTACCTCGTAAGTGTCTGGTGTTGTGTTATTAGAATCATAGATTACGAAAGTAAATGGAGTTGTCGGTGAAAGTGACAGAAATCCACTGGAATCATATTGCCATAGAATTGGAATCTGTGATAGTGTTAGACTATAGGCAGGATCGAGCATGAGACCTGTTGGAGGAGGAGGCACAAGAGTTATAGCATCACTGTAAACGGACTCAAATCCACTACTATCTATTCCCAAAATATAAAATGTAGAGTTCCCTGATGCATCTATATAGTTCCCTGTTTCCTCTAAATCTATAATATATGGAGGAGGATTTTGAATAGGACCTATCTGTATAAGGCTCATTATATCCACATCATAATATCCTATTGATACACTATCATAATCATTTGGTGTATCACAGGACACCGTGATTGATGTTGGACTGTTAAAATAGTATCTACCATTACCAGGTCGCATGAGTATAGTTAGAGGGGGTGATTGAGCAGATTCACGACCGTTTTTGACTGCTGTAGCTCTAAATGTATATTTTTTGCCAGGTATAATAACATCACCATAATTAGATAATGCGATATCTGATTCACCATATAAATTACCAGGAATATTCGCTATAAATCCACTACTATCAGCACCTTGATAATATAATGTAAATGTTTCAGGGACGTTTTCAATATCTGGAATATTTATAGCTATCTGATTACCACTGGTACCATCAATTCCCCCAAGCGAATTATCAACAATATCACTCGGCGCCTCTGGTAATGTAGCTATGCTTAATGGACCCACAACATCTGAATTTGATGAATCCTTATAAGCCACTATAGTAACACTATAAAGCGTGCCTGGAGCCAAATTATTCATTTCATTTTGTCTAACGCTTGTATTTTCTGTCTCGGCTACAATATCTTCATTACCATTGCTATATGTTATTTTGAATCCATCAATATTGGCTTCGTCAGCCTGTAAGTATTCCCATTCTACCTCTAGACGTGTAGTTGTAGCAGTATCAGTAACTTCTGCGAAATTTGTTGGAGCAACAATGACTAAAGACGATCCAATAGTTGTAGCCTCAAGTAGACTGGATTGATCTGAATAGTTTACGTCATCATATGCCCGAAGCGCAATGTAATATGTAGTTGATGGTAAAAGAGGATTACCCGATGAATCCCTGAATTTTATATCAGCGTAGTAACCATTACTATCTATTCTAAATCCAGAGGAATCTAGGAAATATGATTGTTGTGTTATACCACTCGAATTACAGAGATTTACTTCAAATGGAGTTGTCGGTGAAAGTGACAGAAATCCACTAGAATCGTATTGCCACTGAATGGGGATCTGGGTTGCTGATATGCTAGAGGCAGTGTCGACTATCAGACTGGTTGGAGGAGCAGGCACAAGAGTTATCGCATCACTGTAAACGGATTCAATTCCTATATCATTTAAGCCTTTAAGATAAAATGTAGAGTTCCCTGATGCATCTATATAGTTCCCTGTTCCCTGTACATCTATAATATATGGGGGAAATCCATTAGAAGGCACCATTATTAAGTCGTTCGGTGCATCCACATTATAATACGCAATTGATACACTATCATAATCATTTGGTGTATCACAGGACACCGTGATTGATGATGGACTGTTAAAATAGTATCTACCATTACCAGGTCGCATGAGTAAAATTCCAGCATCTGATTGAGCAGATTCACGGATATAATTTATACCTGAGCTGTCTGAAATGACAGATGATGCCCTAAATATATATTTTTTGCCAAGAAGAAATACTGTTGGCTCATTATTTAAATTATAAGTAGTAGCAATATTATTCTCATTCGCAATAATATTCTGTATAGCTCCACTACTATCAGAACTTTCATAATATAATATAAATGTATCTGCTGGACCTACGCTTGAATTCCATTCTAAGATATTTTCGGCAGTACCTAGTTGTCCACCCACAGAGATATCACTGGGGGTTTGTGGTGGATCTGGAAATGTAGCTGTGATTAATGGACCCTCTATATCTGAATTTGAAGAATCCTTATAAGCCACTATGTTAAAAGTATACTCCCGTCCTACACCCAAGCCACTGACTGGATATTCTCTAGTGACAGAAGATAGTTCTACCGTCTCTGAAAAGGCATAACCGACATATGATAGTTTGAATCCATCAATACTACTGTTATTAGATGAATCATATTCCCATGATACCGTTAGACTGTCAATTGTAGCAGTATTAGGAACTTCTGCTAAATTTGTTGGAGCAATAATTGTAGATGTGCTGGAATTCGTAGATATTGTTACTTCACTAGATAGTGCTGATTCTCTGCTATACGCAAAGGCACGCATTGTAAACCTGTATGACGTACCTGAAAGTAAATCACTTATCACTTTATTACTTACATTCGGTTCCTTAGCAAAAGTTGTGCTACCAGAAGAATCACCACTTGAATTCGTATAATATACAGTGAAGTTCTGAGCAAAACTATTGTGGGTCCAACCTAATCTTATACTTGTCGTGGTTGCAGAAACCCTATTCAAACCACTTGGGGCCTCTGGTAATGTAGCAATTACTAGATTGCTCGAATTAACTGATTTTACACCTGATACAGTTGCGCTTATTGTAAATGTATACTGTTTAGCTGGCTGTAAACCGGTTATTGCTCTTTCACGCAGAGTCCCACTAGCATCGATGCTACCCGAAGAATCGTTAGTTGTATAATTTATAGTAAATAAATTTGGGTTAGTGCCATAAGCCCATGTTAGAGTTAATGCATTTGTTGTTGCAGTATTCGGGACTTCTGCTAAAGCAGTGGGAGCAACTGGTCCTGAAGTAGCGCTAGTTGTAGCCTGAAGTAGATTTGATTGATCTGAATAGTTTACGTCATCATATGCCCGAAGCGCAATGTAATATGTAGTTGATGGTAAAAGAGGGTTGCCCGATGAATCCCTGAATTTTACATCAGCGTGATAGCCAGAACTATCTATTCTAAATCCAGAGGAATCTAGGAAATATGATTGTTGTGTTATACCACTCGAATTACAGAGATTTACTTGGAATGGGGTTGTCGGTGAAAGTGACAGAAATCCACTAGAATCGTATTGCCACTGAATGGGGATCTGGGTTGCTGATATGCTAGAGGCAGGGTCGACTATCAGACCAGTTGGGGGAGCAGGCACCTCAATTAACTGCTGACTGTAAAATGACGATAATCCTGAACTATCTGTGCCAGAAAGAGAAAAATTATAGTTCCCTGATGCATCTGGTTCATAATCCCCTAACGTAGTTAAGTCTATATTATATGGAGGAGAACTTGATGGAATAGGTATTATCATAACATCCCCGTCGCCAGGAGGAATAATAGGTCTAAAAGATAGACTCTCATAATCATTTGGTATATCCCATGACACCGTGATGGATGTTGGACTATTGAAGAAAAACTTACCATTACCAGGTGACATGAGTATAGTTAGAGGGTCTGATTGATCAGATTCACGGTCATTTTTCGTGGCTGTAACACTAATTGTATATCTTCTACCAAGCTCAAACTCATCGTCTAAATTATACGTAGGAGCGGCACCACCTGGGTATACAGCTAGAGTAACATTTTCTATAGTACCACTACTATTAGATGACGTATAATATAATCTATAAGTATACGGTTCATATCCATCGGGAGGAGCTTCCCAATTTATAAAATTACCTACATAATCTACTCCTATATTAGTAAAACTAGCGGGTGCACCAGGTTTAGTAGCGATCGTTAATACATTGGACCCGCTTGAGTTAACATTATTCTTAACTGCCACTATATAAAAATCATATTGTGTGCCTTCGGTTAACTCGCTAATAATCGTTTGCTGTCTATTAAATGGTTCAGTGGGTGGATCAATACCCTGATATGGATATTCTTCTCCAGCTGTTCTAAAATATATTGTGAATCCATCAATATTGGCTTCGTCTCCCTGTGAGTATTCCCATGATACCGTTAGACTGTCAATTGTAGCAGTATTAGGAACGTCTGCTAAATTTGTTGGAGCAACTGGAACAAATACACTGCCTTGTGCCGTCGTTACGGTTAGTTTTGAGGGCGCAGATTCTTCTCCATATACTATTCCTGCTAATCTTATCGTATATTCCGTTCCTGATTCTAGGCCTGCTAAATTGTATGATGTTCCAGATAGATTAGTTATACTCCCAGAACTATCTGTGCTACTATAATATATATTGAAAGCAGTGGCATTTCCACTGGAATTCGACCATGATAAGGGGATTGTATCAGTAGTTACACCACTGCTGTTATATGTAAAATTCGCAGGCGCAGTCACTACATTTACTATGTCAGATGGATCTGATAGAATTGAGCCATCTGCATTCAGATTCAAAAACATCCAGTAACGATCCAGTGGTTCAATAATCGTAGTATTGGAGGCGTCAATATTAAAAATGCAATTATCACTTGCATCTATAAATGAAAAGATTATGGGAAATTGCCATATATTAGTAGGTTCTGAATATGTAGATCCACTTCGCATATTTATAGTTAGTAGAGGTGGGTCAGTAGTAGTAAATTGCGACTCGGTAATATTACTAGACGTTAATCTTATGCTTGAGGACGTGGTCTCTTCCTTTATTACCACTACTTCCACTGGGGCAGTTGATCTGTAGCGTATGAAGACGCAACCGAGACCACCAGAGCCACCTGCTCCAGTGCTTCCACTGGTACAGGCGCTGCCGTCATTATCG
>Ga0209770_10001334_pt1 | contig 12889 bp, 8 predicted proteins | sample LauGreSu1BDMLBDD_2_FD_187572 | JGI IMG/M metagenome (GOLD analysis project Ga0209770, IMG submission 187572) | Freshwater lake microbial communities from Lake Michigan, USA - Su13.BD.MLB.DD (SPAdes) (version 2) | ecosystem: Environmental > Aquatic > Freshwater > Lake | place: Lake Michigan, USA...
GTAAGGTTCTCATTTCTCTAAGGAGAAAGTGAGTTATACCTATGGCTTCCCAAGCCGCAGTAGATAAGCATCGTGTAACCGCTGTTCTTGTTTCCCACAATGGAGCGGTTTGGTTACCCGAAGTTGTTGCAGCACTCACCTCGCAAACTCGACCAATTGATTTAATCACCGCTGTCGATACAGGATCGCAGGATGCATCGGCAAAACTTTTAAAATCTGCGCGAATTCCATTTATTGCCGCTGATGTTGAAACAGGTTTTGGCGAAGCGATTTCATTAGCGGTTAACAAGTTACCTAAATCTGTTGAACACGAATGGATCTGGTTGATCCACGATGATTGCGCACCAGCTCCGACTGCGCTCGCAGAGTTATTAAGCGCCATTGATGATCGCCCACAAGTTGTAATGGTCGGGCCAAAGTTATTGGGTTGGCATGATCGAACACATCTACTTGAAGCTGGAATCAGTATTGCCGGAAATGGTGCACGTTGGACCGGCCTTGAACCCCTTGAGTATGACCAAGGCCAACATGATGGAAACCATGATGTTCTAGCTGTTAGTACAGCTGGTGCGTTGATTCGTCGCGATGTATTTGAAGAGCTAGGTGGCTTAGATCCCAACCTCACCTTGTTTAGAGATGATGTGGATTTTGGATGGCGTGCTCGTGCAGCGGGTCACTCAGTTTTGGTTGCAACTGGTGCAGTTGCTTTTCATGCCCAAGCATCGGCAACAGAGCGCCGCGTTATAGAAGTTGATGGCGCATTTCTACATAGGCCCTTGCTTTTGGATAGACGTAACGCTGCATATGTTTTGCTTGCAAACTCTTCATGGTGGATCTTGCCCTGGATTGTTGTACAGCTTCTAGGAACAGCGGCAGCAAGGGCGATTGGCTACTTATTGGCAAAACTTCCGGGGTACGCCGCGGATGAAATTTTGGCTGTCGGTGCTGTAATCGTTAGGCCTGGATCAATTATCGCTGCGCGTAAGGTGCGCAAGAAGCAAAGATTTGTTTCAGCTCGAGTTATTGCACAGTTTATTCCACCGCGTTGGTCGCAGGTTCGTCTGGCAACCGAAGGCGTTGTCGATGAAATTCGTGCGAGATTGTTTCCTGATGATAATCAGGTATCCGGACCTTCAGTTTTGGAAACAAATGATGATGAGGATTTGTTAACTCCAGTAAACACCAATAACTGGCTAGGTATTCTTAAGCGCCCAGAGGTAATCTTTTTTTCTCTTATCATTGTGATTACTCTGCTGTTTTCACGGAACCGACTTGGCGCACTTGTTGGGGGAGCACTTCCTATCTCGCCGGCAGGTGCAACAGATTTGTGGCGAACATACTTTGAGTCATGGCACCAAGTTGGAATGGGTTCATCAATCGCAACCCCTACCTGGGTCGCCATAACCGCGACAGCTTCAGTGTTTTTCTTAGGCAAGGTTCAATTACTGATAACAACATTCTTCTTAGCCGCTCCTGTTGTCATGATGTTTACCGCATCTCAGTTACTGAAGCGCCTTACCTCGAACTCGTGGATATCAATTCCCGCAGCTTTTCTTTACGCCATTTCACCGGTTGCAATTGCCGCTATATCTACCGGTCACATTGCAACAGTTCTCTTTTTGATTCTTGCTCCATACCTGGCTCTACTACTGCGCGATATTGAGAACATCCAAGATTTCACCTGGAGAAAAATTGCCGGTATCTCACTTTTGTTGGCGCTTCTTTATGGTTTCTCCTTGATGATTTTTGTCATCGGTTTAGTAGCAGGCTTAGTTTCCACATTAAGTGATTATGAAAAACACGCAAAGGAAGCAAACGCAGCACTGTATTCACTACGCCTACAAAAGCGAGCGGCTTTGATCTTTGTGCCATTTGTAATGAACGCACCGTATTCATTAGAGGCGATCAGACATCCAAGCCGACTCTTAGTAGAGCCAGGGCTACTTATTTCAGGTGGTGGGCCATTGCTTACGCTGCTTGGTAATCCAGGTGGAGCTAATTCACTTCCGCTGTGGCTGATCAGCCCAATATTGCTCGTTCTTGTTGTCTCACTCTTCTCATCAACCTACGCACGTCGTATCGCCGAGTATGGGGTTGGAGCGCTTGTACTTGCAGTAGTTCTTTCAGCACTTTCAATTTCAACACACGGAAATGAAGCATCATCAAAGGTATGGCCAGGGCCTGTACTTGTTCTAGTCACACTTGCAGCGATTGCTGCTGGAACTATTTTGCTGGATCGTTTGCGTGAAACCTTAGTTCTGAGCCATGTTCATTACCGCCATATTCTTTCAGCATTGCTCTTGTTTACTACCTTTGCGTATTCGGTATTGGCAATTGGATGGTCGGTGAGCAAAGGCGCTGATTCACTTGTTCAAGCAAACAAAGAAACAGTTATGCCAGCTTTCTTGAGCGTTGAAAGAGATACCAAGATTCTTGTGTTGCGCGAAGTAGGAAGTGCAAATGATAAGAAGATTCAGTACTACTTATCACGCGGTAGAGATATTTCATTAGGTGAACCAGATGTTGCGCCATCGCAAACAGCTGCTATTGCAGATGCAGCTCGTGGGTTAATCGATGGTTCAGGTGTCTCAAGCAGCGCCACTCTTAGCGAGTATGGCGTTAAGTATCTTTTTGTGAAGACACCTTTCAAGCGAGAGATCATTCGCTCTATTGATGGCTTAGGTGGATTTTCCAGAACTTCCGCAACATCGCTAGGTGTTGTTTGGAAGGTAACTGGCCCCGCTTCCAGATTGATGTTTGTTGGAACTGACGGAGTTCGAAAAGAGTTAGAAGCTGGCGATGTGGGTGCCCGAACATATGTACCTTCTGCAGGTACTTTGATTCTTACTGAAACATATAGCCGTTCATGGCAGGTTCTCGAAAATGGATACCGATTAGAACGCAGCAAGAATGAGCAAGGCTTACCAACTTTTCAGGTTACTGAAGCTGGCGAAATCTCCTTGATTCATGATGGAACCGTGCGCCGCGGTTGGCTTTCTTTGCAGTTAATCTTCTTTGTAATCGTGCTCGTGATGGCGTTGCCTGCTGGAAGACGCAAGAGTGAAATTTCTGAGAAGGAGTTAGCATGAACTTCTCTCGCCCGCTTAGGTTTATCGCCTTTATCGCTACGGCGATAGTGATCGCATCGGCCCTAAATGTTGCTGTTACCAAGAAGGGTTTTTCTGAAAACTATCCTGCAGTTGTTTGTCCTCCAACGCTTCCAGGTTTAGCTTCACAGATCTCTCTATCTTCAAAGAAAACACAGTTTCAGAGATTGCAAAATAGAAGCACCAAAACTGAAGCGGTAAAGGTCTTGAGGCTTCCAGTAATGAAGGACTCATTGCTCTTCAACTCTGAAGCTACAACCCCGGTCGTCTGGCAAAGCCGCACTGGCAGTTGGGCGGGTGGTGCATTGTGTTCAGGCCCTGCATCATCGCAATGGTTTGTTGGAGCAAGTGCTGACATCACCACAAAAGGACGTCTAATAATCGTCAATAGTGGTCTCAGTGATGCGGTAGTAGATTTAAATGTTTTCACGGAAAATGGAAAACAGCCACTTCGCACCTTGAATGTTCCTTCAAAGAACTACTTAGTAATCGCTGTTGACTCGCTTGCGCCCGGTGACAAGACATTGACTGTAAATGTTTTGCCTCGCTCCGGCAGAATCAATTCATTTGTTATCGATGAACAAGGAAAGGGATTACGCGCACTTGGCGGAGACTTTGTAAATCCAATCAATACTCCAAGTAGATCTCTTGTTATTCCAGCTATTCCAAATCAAGGAAAGAGACCAGGACAAGGTGCAGCACCTGCACATGTGTTGCGACTCTTAACTCCAGGTGAAGTAGATGCCAGCGTTACCGTCGAACTACTGTCTGCAGATGGCGTATTCATTCCGGTAGGACTTAACTCTCGAGCGGTCTCTGCGGGAGTGGTTACAGAATTTACCTTCTCGCCCAAGATTTCTTCATCTGCCTTTGCAGTAAAGATCACCTCTACTGAGCCTGTAGTGGCCGCGGTTGAATCATCTGTTGTGAGCGGAGGCAGAAGAGATTTCGTATGGAGTACACCTGCTCCAGAGCTAACGGAGTTCACTATGGCGGTTACTGGTCTTTCTCCTCTTGTCGTTTTTGCTGGCTCCGAGATAAATGTGGCGGTAGAGGTGACCTTGGTAAATGGCAAGGTAAGCCGCAATGCAATCAAGGGAAGCGATATCGCAACCTGGCGAGTTCCAGCATCGGCTCGTTCTTTCACCATTACCAAGGTGGGTGAGCAGACTTATGCCGGTGCATTAGTTTCATCTGTTAATGGATATGGATACTTTCCAATTGCACCCGGAAGCGTTCTTACCCGAGTAGAGATACCAGACTCAAATATTCGCATTTTGAATCCTTGAGAATCCCAAGTTTTACCTCCTACTCCCACTAATGTTTCACTTATGAGAACTCAAGGTGGTCGTGGCTGCTCCCGTGCTGGGTGTAAGTCACAAGCAACAATGACCTTGACATACATCTACGCCGAATCAACAGCGGTTGTTGGGCCTCTAGCAACATACTCAGAGCCACATGCATACGACTTGTGCGTTGTTCATGGGACACGTTTAAAGGTGCCGCATGGTTGGAGTGTTATCAAGCAGGAGCTTGATGGAACACCTCAGGGACCAAGTGATGATGATCTAATGGCAATCGCCGATGCAGTTCGAGAAGTTGCAGCCAAAGATGTCGAACCAATTACTCCGACTCAATCAACATCTGCGCAACAACAAATTGGTCGTCGCGGACACTTGCGCGCTGTTCCCTCATAACTATGGATCAGTTTCCAAATATTTTTAAAGCCTATGACATCAGAGGCTTAGTAGATACAGAGATCGATGCAGACTTTGCTTTTGCAACAGGTATGGCATTTGCTCGATTTTTACAGATAGAACGTGAGCCGGGAACAATTGTTATCGGTGAAGATATGCGTCCATCCTCACCTGAGTTAGCGGATGCTTTTTCCGCCGGTGCAACTTCACAAGGCATGGATGTTATTCGGATCGGTTTAGCATCGACAGATATGTTGTATTTTGCCTCTGGAAAGCTAGGACTTCCGGGAGCCATGTTTACAGCTAGCCACAATCCTGCTCAATACAACGGAATCAAACTGTGTTTAAGCAAAGCGCGACCAATCGGTAAGGAATCTGGGTTGCTGACTATCGAGAACTTTGTTCGAGAAGGTTCGCCAATCGCATTGCGCAATGTGGGAGTTGAAAAGCAGCGCAATATGTTGGAAGAGTATGTAGATCACCTATTAACTCTTGTAGATGTAAAGAAGATTCGCCCACTGAAGATCATTGTGGATGCCGGAAATGGAATGGCGGGGCATACTGCTCCTGCAATATTTGCACGGCTCAATTGTGAAGTTATTCCAATGTACTTTGAGCTTGATGGCTCATTTCCAAACCACGAGGCAAATCCACTTGATGAAACAACTTTAAAGGATTTGAAGCAAGCGATGATTGATCAAAAAGCTGATCTTGGTTTGGCTTTTGATGGCGATGCAGATCGCTGCTTCTTGGTTGATGAACGGGGAGTCGCAGTTAATCCATCAGCCCTCACCGCATTAATCGCACAGCGTGAATTAAAGAAACGTCCTGGTTCGAAGATCATTTACAACTTGATTTCATCGCGCGCAGTTCAAGAGGTAATTGATGAAAATGGTGGAACAGGATTGCGTAGTCGAGTAGGACACTCGTACATAAAAAAGATGATGGCTGAAAGCGGAGCAATCTTTGGCGGCGAGCATTCAGGTCACTTCTACTTTAAAGAGTTTTGGATGGCAGATAGTGGCGCTCTCGCCGCACTTCATGCAATCGCGGCCCTTGGTGAAAGCAACGCAACCATGTCAGAGCTGTTAGCGCCATTTAATCGATACATTTCAAGTGGCGAAATCAATTCAAAGGTCTCAGATACTGCACAAGCAACTGATCTAGTTCGCAAGAGTTATGAATCAGACAGCGTTGTAATTGATGAACTCGACGGCCTGACGGTAAACGGGGATACCTGGTGGTTTAACCTGCGTCCATCAAATACCGAGCCTCTACTCCGACTTAACGTTGAGGCATCAACTCAGGCTCAAATGGAGTCGATACGTGATGCGGTTCTCTCAGTAATACGCGGCTAACCCCCGTTTTCCAATACGTACTTTTCGCAAGAGGGCAGTAACCTATGCCTATAGCCGCCTAGCACAGTAGAGCCCTACGCCTTAGGTATCCAATTAATACTTTGATTACCATTTAAGGAGATTTACGTGAACGTTCCAGTTACTTCAACTCTTCCAAAGCATGACATTGCTGATGCATCACTCGCAGCGCAGGGTCGCCTCAAGATTGAGTGGGCAGAGCGCAATATGCCTGTACTTGCTCAAATTCGTGAGCGTTTTGAAAAGTCTCAACCTTTCGCAGGTGTGCGCATCTCAGCATGCATGCACGTCACAACTGAGACAGCAAACTTGATGCGCGTCTTGAAGGCAGGCGGAGCAGAGATCGCTCTTTGTGCATCTAACCCACTTTCAACTCAGGATGACACAGCGGCAGCTCTAGTTCATGAGTATGGAATTTCTGTTTTTGCTCGTAACGCTGTTGACCGTGATGGTTACTACAAGCACATCAATGCAGCTCTTGATATCGAACCACACCAAGTATTTGACGATGGTTGCGACCTTGTTAACACATTGCACACAACTCGTAAGGAATTAATTCCAAACATCACTGGTGGTTGCGAAGAGACAACAACAGGTGTTATCCGTCTTAACCAGATGGCAAAAGATGGAGCGCTTCAGTTCCCAATGATCGCCGTGAATGACACAGATACAAAGCATATGTTTGATAACCGTTACGGAACTGGTCAATCAACTCTTGACGCAGTTTTCCGCGCAACTAACTTCCTGCTTGCAGGTCGCGTAGTTGTAGTAGCTGGTTTCGGCTACTGCGGTAAGGGCGTTGCAGAGCGTGCTAAGGGTATGGGCGCAGATGTAATCGTTACTGAGATTGATCCAACCAAGGCGCTAGATGCAATGATGCAGGGCTTCCGCGTGATGCCTATGCTAGATGCAGCAAAGCTTGGCGATGTATTCATCACCGTTACTGGTAACCGCGATGTACTTCGCGATGAGCACTTTGCAGTAATGAAGGATGGCGCAATCATGGCTAACTCAGGTCACTTCGACATCGAAATCGATGTTGCATGGCTTGAGCAGAATGCGAAGACAAAGAATGCAAAGATGCGCCACCAGACAGATGAATATGTACTGTCAGATGGGCGTCGTTTACTGCTTCTAGCTGAAGGTCGCCTAGTTAACCTAGGAGCGGCAGAAGGACACCCAGCATCTGTAATGGATATGTCATTCTCAGATCAAGCGCTAACAGCTGAGTACCTCGTTAAGGAAGCAAAGAACTTGAAGCCTGGTGTTCATGATGTTCCTTCATACATCGACAAGGAAGTTGCTGCACTCAAGCTGATAAGCATGGGTGGACGCATTGACGTTCTTACTCCAGCTCAAGATATGTACCTTAACTCTTGGGAGCACGGTAGCTAATGACTTTAGTTATGGTCGTCGATGACGACCAGGATCTCGCAGAGATGCTCGGCATCGTTTTAACCGGTGCCGGCATCGATGTGGATCTAGTAAGTCGTGGCGATGAGGTCATGGATGTTTTCCGCAACAATCCTCCAGATTTAGTTTTGTTGGATGTTATGTTGCCGGGCCTCGATGGAATTGAAGTCTGCAAATTGATTCGCGCAGAATCTATGGTTCCAATCGTCATGCTTTCAGCTAAAGGTGATACCCAAGATGTTGTAAAAGGATTAGAAGCTGGTGCCGATGACTACATGGTTAAACCATTTCGTCATCCATCGGAGTTAATTGCACGAATTAGAACCCGTTTACGCCGCACAAATGCAGATGTTTCCGGGCTGCTAACTATCGGAGACTTGGCGATTGATGTACAAGCACACCAAGTAGCTCGTGGTGGAAAGCAGATTGCGTTAACTCGACTCGAGTTTGACCTTCTAGTTGCTTTAGCAAAGGAACCAGGTCGAGTTTTCACACGCGATGCATTGCTCAGTGAGGTTTGGGGTTACCGTCACTCAACAGACACACGACTAGTAAATGTTCACGTTCAGCGTTTGCGTTCAAAGATTGAGCATGATGCAGAACATCCTGAAATCGTTGTTACTGTGCGCGGAGTTGGATACAAAGCTGGAGTAATGGGCGGTTCCTAGTCATGAACCGAATAACTAGCCGTATCCGTAACTCCCTTGCGATCAAGGTTATTTTCTCAACCGTACTGCTCTCTTTAGCGGTTACAGGAGTCACCGGATCTGCCCTTAATTCTCAGCTATCTGCAGGTATCAAAGAGGTAAATCTCAACACAGCATTAATTGAAGCTCGCTCAACGATCTTCACCGCTGAATACCGATTCCTTCTCGCGCAAGGTGAAAAAGACTCAGTTGTTCAAAAAGTTGTGGATGATGTGATCAGTTCAGCGACCACATTGACCGCAAATGAGAACGCCCGCGAAGTTGTGTTCAAGCGCAGTCCTGGAAACACCAGAGAAAATAATTACGAGATTGCATCTAACCTTCTAGATCCCACCTCTATCCCAGCAACACTGAGTGAGCGAGTTCGAAAGACACCAGATCTCGTGTATCAGTACACCAACATGAATTACTTAACTGGGACTCGAGTTAAAGGCCTTGCGATTGGCCAGAAGGTACAGATTCCAAATGCTGGGCAATATGAGATGTACATTATTTTCTCACTTGCAAACCAGGAGAAAACACTCGACTTGATTAGTCGTTCGCTTTTCTTGACTGGATTTGTTCTACTTCTTTTAGTCGGCTTGATTACTTGGCTCGTTGTTCGTCAGGTTGTTAAACCGGTTCGTGAAGCGGCGGCGATTGCAACTGAATTTACCGCAGGAGATTTTGGAAAGCGTTTGAAGGTTGAGTCCCAGGATGAGATCTCCACGCTGGGCTTAGCCTTTAATGAAATGGCTGAGTCGATTGAAAAACAGATTGCACGCCTTGAAAACCTATCCCGTGTTCAGCAGCGCTTCGTATCTGATGTGTCTCATGAACTGCGCACCCCGTTGACAACATTGAGAATGGCATCAGAAGTAATTCACTCATCTAAAGATTCTTTTGATCCAATCGTTGAAAGAAGTGCTGAGTTATTGGTTGCCCAGCTCGATAGATTTGAACGTCTACTTGAAGACTTGCTCGAGGTCTCTCGCTTCGATGCAGAAGTTGCCGTTCTTGAGGCTGTTGATTTCGACATTGTTCAGCTTGTGCAACGGTGCGCAGATGATTTGGGGTTAGTGGCAAAGGGACGCAAAACAGAGATTTATGTGAACGCCTCAGAACCAGTAATCATGATTAAGGCTGATATTCGCCGCGTGGAGCGTATTTTGCGTAACTTATTGGCCAATGCCATCGACCATTCAGAAGAGTTGCAGATCGATGTTCGTGTCGTGGCAAGCGAACATGATGTGGCTGTAGGTGTACGTGATTATGGAATTGGTTTAGATGAGAACGCATTGACTCGAGTCTTCGATCGTTTCTGGCGTGCAGATCCTTCTCGTGCACGTACGCGAGGTGGAACAGGTCTTGGTCTTTCTATCGCACTTGAAGATGCACGACTTCACAATGGTGAACTTGAGGCATGGGGCCGCCCTGGCCGAGGTGCGCACTTTGTTGTAACTCTTCCACGCAGTACATACGAAAGAATTGATCAACGTTTAATACCGTTGCAACCGGAGGATTACAGGCCCTGATTTCCACAGTTTTTGTCACCGTACATTGGTGCCAGAAATTTACGCAAGAATTTTTCAGTGAGCACGATATCTGAGCTATCTCAACTCTTGTTTCCAAGCAGATGTTTTGGATGCCAAAAACTTGGTCCCACTATTTGTTCCGCCTGCCGCAGCAGTTGGCATCCTCATTACTACCGAACAAAGTTTGAGTCATTAACTGTTCACTCCGCACTTTTGTACACACCAACCGCTTCAAAAATTATTGTTGCCGCCAAGGAGTCGGGTTTAAAAGGCGCCGATCAACTGATCATTAATGCCCTTATTCATGCTTTAGAGCGTTCAAAGATTGATCCCACATTGTGCCGGTTGGTTCCAATTCCTTCGAGCAGATCTTCACAACGTCGTCGAGGTAGAAGTTTTATGGTGGAGCTAGTGCGCCACATTTCAGATCAAACAGGAATTCAGATGGTGGATTGCCTAGAACTTTCTCGACGAGTTTTGGATCAAAGTGGTTTACATCGAGATGAGAGAGCTACAAATCTGGCAGGAGCCTTCAGGCTTACATCACAGGTCAGGGGAGAGCTGATCTTGGTTGATGATGTGGTGACGACGGGGGCGACCCTCAGAGAGGCCTACAGAGCGGTTAACTCGCAGGGTTTTCACGCTGTTGGCTCAGTAAGCGCGGTTACCGCCTGTGTTGCTCAACCTCTACGATAAGGGCGTGAAACAGGGTCACACCCTTACTGAGAGGCCAGGTCGATGCCAGCGTTTGTAGACAAGATTTTGCGTGCAGGCGAAGGACGCATCCTTCGAGAACTCAGCAAGATCGTTGTACTGGTCAACGCCCAGGAAGCTCGCTTTTCCGCGATGAGCGATGCAGAGCTCCGAGAGCAGACCGCCCTCTTTCAAGCACGGTACGCCCAGGGTGAATCCCTTGATGATCTTCTACCTGAAGCATTTGCCGTTGTTCGTGAAGCTGGTCGTCGCACACTCGGTCAACGTCACTACGACGTTCAGATCATGGGTGGCGCAGCGATGCACAAGGGCAATATCGCTGAAATGCGTACAGGTGAAGGAAAGACTTTAGTTGCAACCCTTCCTTCTTATTTGAATGCAATTGCAGGTCGCGGTGTGCACGTGGTTACAACCAATGATTATTTGGCAGAGCGCGATAGCGAGTGGATGGGCCGCGTTCACAGATTCTTAGGTTTAAAGGTTGGCGTAATTCTTGCCAACATGACACCTGCAGAACGCCGCGAAGCGTATTCAGCAGATATCACTTATGGCACAAACAATGAGTTTGGTTTTGATTATCTTCGCGACAACATGGCTTGGTCACTTGATGAGTGTGTACAGCGCGATCACTTCTTTGCAGTAGTAGATGAAGTTGACTCGATTCTTATCGATGAAGCACGTACGCCTTTGATTATTAGCGGTCCGGCCGATAAGGCCACTAAGTGGTACGTAGAGTTTGCAAACCTAGTTCAAAAACTTCAGCGCGATGTGCACTACGAAGTTGATGAAAAGAAGAAGACTTCAGGAATTCTTGAAGAAGGCGTGACCAAGGTCGAAGAGCTTTTGCAGATTGGAAACCTTTACGAGGCGGCTAATACTCCGATGATCGGTTATCTCAACAACGCTATCCGCGCGAAGGAGTTATTCAAGCGTGATAAGGATTATGTTGTTATGAACGGTGAGCTGCTTATCGTTGATGAGCACACCGGCCGCATGCTTGCTGGTCGTCGCTACAGCGAAGGTTTGCACCAGGCGCTAGAAGCCAAAGAACGTATTGAAATTAAGGATGAGAACCAGACACTTGCAACAATTACGCTGCAGAACTACTTCCGTCTATACGACAAATTGTCAGGTATGACCGGAACTGCAACTACAGAAGCCTCTGAATTCCACCAGATTTACAAGCTGGGTGTAGTTCCAATCCCAACCAACCGACCTTCTCAACGTCTTGATTCACCAGATTTGGTCTACAAGACAGAGGTTGGAAAGTTTGCCGCCGTTACCGCAGATATCGTTGAGCGCCATCGCAAGGGACAACCAGTATTGGTTGGAACTGTCAGCGTTGAAAAATCTGAAGAGCTTTCATCATTCCTTCGTAAAGCAGGAGTTCCTCATGAGGTTCTCAATGCAAAGCACCACGAACGTGAAGCGGCAATCATTGCTCGCGCAGGTGTTAAGGGGGCTGTAACTGTTGCGACAAACATGGCCGGTCGCGGTACCGACATCATGTTGGGTGGAAACCCAGAGTTCATGGCAGATTTTGAATTGCAACGTCGCGGAATTTCTCCAGTAGATAATGCTGAAGAGTATGAGAAGGAGTGGCCAGCAGAGATTGCACGTCAAAAGGCTGCAGTTGAAAAGGGACATGAAGAGGTTGTTGGTTTTGGCGGTCTATATGTTCTAGGAACTGAGCGCCACGAGTCACGTCGTATCGATAACCAGTTACGTGGACGTTCAGGTCGTCAAGGCGATCCAGGAGAGTCACGTTTCTACCTTTCACTCCAAGATGATTTGATGCGTCGATTTAATTCAGGAATGGTTGAGCGCTTCTTAACCGCAGCTGGACTTCCAGATGATGCACCAATTGAATCAAAGATGGTTTCTAACGCAATCAAATCCGCTCAAACTCAGGTTGAAGCACAGAACTTTGAAATGCGTAAAAATGTTTTGAAGTATGACGATGTTATGAACCGTCAGCGCACCGTAATTTATGGTGAGCGTCGCAGTGTTCTAGAAGGTGCAGACATTAAGGATCAGGTGGCTCGCTTTGTCTCTGACACCCTCACCGCTTATGTCACCGCTGCAACCGCAGAAGGCTACGCAGAGGATTGGGATCTAGAGACCTTATTTACCGCCTTAAAAACCATCTATCCAATTACATTTACTATCGAAGAGTTGGAGGCAAAAGCAGGTTCGCGCGTAGGACTTGATGCAGATTTCATCATTGCGCAGGTACTTGAGGATTGCGAACTAGCTTATGCAAAGCGCGAAGAAGCGTTAGGTGCCGATGTAATGCGCGAACTTGAGCGCAAAGTCTTGCTCTCTGTTCTTGATCGCAAGTGGCGTGAACACCTTTACGAG
>Ga0209770_10001335_pt1 | contig 12888 bp, 30 predicted proteins | sample LauGreSu1BDMLBDD_2_FD_187572 | JGI IMG/M metagenome (GOLD analysis project Ga0209770, IMG submission 187572) | Freshwater lake microbial communities from Lake Michigan, USA - Su13.BD.MLB.DD (SPAdes) (version 2) | ecosystem: Environmental > Aquatic > Freshwater > Lake | place: Lake Michigan, USA...
CAGCGTTACGGTGCAGAATCGGGACACATCAAGACGCGAAAAAGCCCCAGAGGGGACACCTCTGAGGCTTGCGGGGGATTGTGGATGGCCCCTTAACGCTTAACGCAACCCGCTTGCATTAACCAAGTGCCATCGCCTTGCCACACGCACGCACGAACGCCACCACGCACAGCAGCGCCGCACCCAGCGCCACAGCAATCGCGTCATCCTTCACGCTTCCGCCTCCACTCTGTTATTGGCCATTTTCCGCAGCGTCCATAAATCATGGCGCCTAAACAAGTCCCGCAATCGCTCCCAACTTGCTTCAGAAAGCGGAGACCATTCGCCATTGTCGCACCAAAATGGCGTGATTCGGATGGACGAAATCACCAACTGGCTCTCTGTTTGGAATGCCATATCCGGCACGATTCCAATCCCCAAAGGGCCGCCAAGCGTCCCCATGGTTTGGCAATCCTCGAAGCTTGCTTCTATGTGATCCAGATAATCCAACGCATCATCCAGCGGCACTATCCCCTCAACCTGTACCCGCCTCAGCTCATCCCATGCTTTCCATTTCCCTTGAGCTTCAAGCTTCTCTTCAGCTTCACGCCGCTCATCCTCATCCGCCGGCGCAATGTTGAACCGCTCCCAAAGTCCCTCGTCATATTCGCTTTCGTACACTTCCTCCTCAGTGTGACTTAGGCCATGTTGCGGCCTGGGAATCATCTCGCGAATGTACGACTCGCAAGGGTACCAGTCCTGAGGGTTGATGCCCTCAAACGTTGCCAACAGTGAAACCATTATTTGTGCTCTCATAGCGTTATCCTCCTTAATTGAACCAACGCCTCGCAATCCCACGTCCAACGCACCGCACCGCTGCCTTACGTATACCGTCCGCACTAGTGTCAAACGTCCCGCCTCCGTAGCGTAGCCAATGCCACAGGCACTCAGCCAAAGCACGGCAAACGGCGCTCCGATACTCCGTTGGAAAATATTGTCCCGTCACGTATTCAATCGCTCCCATGCGATAACTCAGCCGTCCAGTCAGTGACTGTTCCAACATTGCACCTGTAATTGAGTCCCGCAGTTCTATGTGACGCAATAGCTCCCGTGCATCCCGCCCGTCCCGCAGAATCTGACGATAATCTCCCATAAACGCCTCACGGCTGCCTCCATAGTTGCGGTAATCAATCCCGCTGCGTTGAGCGATGAATTTCCTCAATGCTTCTACCAATGCTTCTTTTGTCTTCATATGTCTGTATGTTAGTTGTTTGTTTGTTATTTCCCGCCGAAAGCTTTACTCAGCCCCATGCCATAGCATACAACGCAAAGGACACCCCACGGCAAAGCCCAAAGGGTTCCAGCACAGCATGCACACCCAACCGCATCCACGGTTGCCAACAAGAGGAACAGATTCGCTTCCATGCTCTGTATATCGGCGAGAATCCGCCCTGGCTTAAGCAAAAAAAACAAAAAAGTTTTCACCCCCTTTTCCCCCTTGCATCCACCCCGTTCTGTGCTAATCGCGCGCAACCCCAAGCCCTACACACGCCAACGCCACGGGGGAGGCTTTGTGGCCTCCCTGCCGTGGAGCGGGGTGGAGCGGGGGGGGTGGAGCTAGCATGCGCTAGCGGGGGCGGGTGTGCGCGTGGGCGCGTGTATGTATGTGCGAGGTTTTTGAGTTTTGAATTTTGAATTTTCAATCTCGCATTAGTGCTACGCTTCCTCGCATTAGCAAAGTAAACAGCAGCACAATAACAAACGCCAAGGGCGCATAAGGGTTGTCTTGCTCCTCACTCATAACAGCTCTCCTCTGTTGGCGTTACCTCTCCCGTCCACTCTCGTACAACCCGCAAAGCCTCGCCTAGTCTGCATATGACATTGAGGTTCTTGTTTATAGTTAACCTGGCGTCGCTGTACCACATGCCCAGTATGTCCGCAGCCAACAAAGCCTCCTCTGCTAGCTTAATGGCATCCTCAGCCCCGCTTACTTCTCTAGTGCTCTGCCATCCTGCTCCAACCTGGAGCGAGATGCTCAGTGTCTTTAGTGTTATGGTTGGTTGCTCACTCATAATGTCTGTATGTTAGTTGATATCGCACCAATTGTTAATTGCCTCGTCAGCCTTGCTAAGGGTTGTCTCCAGTGTGTGCTCGCCATTTACTGTCAACATGACAGGCGGCTCTCCAGCTCCAAGCTCGCGTAGTGCAATGCGTATTGCGATTATCATATCCATGGTGCTGCTGTAACCATATGTCCCTCCCAATCCAACCCATTTACCATTTAGGTAGACTGCCAGCTGAAAGTGCTCTAAGTCCAGTGTGTTCATATTGTCTGTATGTTATTATGATCAGAGTGCTAATGTTAGAACTGGACAACTATCACCCCACCGTCAAACGGTATGGCAACCGTTCTTGCTCTCAACCAAGCAAGAGCCTCTTCTTCGTCCGGAGCGACATGGCCGTGCTCTTTAGCGGCTTCCAAAGCGGACGAGTACTCAATCCAGTTGTCTGCTAGAAAGTTCACGTTCACGTCCCCTTCGATGTGATTTTCATGTATTTTAAGGTGGTTTAACAGAGCCAACGCTCCGTTGTGTGACCACCTGCCACTTTCCACCAGCGCAGCAAGCGCAGTGCGCGCCTCAAAATAGGCAAGGTCGAACACCTCCTGCGGAACCTCACCCCATGTTACGTCGTTACCGTTGTTGGGCGAAAACCATGCTCCCCAGAGGTATGTATCTGGCCCATACGGGCCATAGACTATGAGCCAACCGTCTCTCGATAGGCGTGCGTCGTACCCGTGCGCTAGCAACTCAGCTAGTGCTGTTTTAATAGTGCGTGTTGTTGTCATATAGTCTGTATGTTAGTTGTTCCACTCCGACCAGTAGTAAACTCCTGCATCGTAAGCTTCGTCCAGCGTTTGGTAGCCCATCTCCTGCACTGCCTTGAGTGCGTCCTCCTCGCTGGCACAATACCACTCCCCATCGCCAAAGCAAAAGCCCTGGGTCATGGGCTTGCCCGTCACACTGCATGTTGGTAGTTCGTCCATGGTTTTGTTAGTTGTTTAGCGTTACGTCCATCATTCGCGGCAGGTCGGCGGTTTTGACCGGAGACCAATCGTCGGCGAACTTGGCGTATGCCTTGTAGTGGTGCGCTCGTGAGCGTCCGTAGCGGGTGTAAAACAGCCGTACCTCTTTGCCATCAAGCCGACACTTTAAGCCAGCGATGCTCCCCTCTCCGATAGCCTTTCGCAGGGCTGATGAGATATAGATGTACTTGTACCTCCTCGACTCCTCCACATGGTACGCCATTGCCGTCCCTGCACGGGTTGGGTACTCACGGTATGCCTGTATCTCTGCCTGTCTTTCTTGCGTTGTCATGTTGTCTGTATGTGGCAGGGGGGTTGTGCTCCCTGCGCGTAAGGGTTATCGGCGCGGCGCCGGAAGAAGTATAGCCCTTTTTTAAAAAAGTTTTTGCCCCCTCTTTTCCCGTTGACCTGCCGTTGTTGATCGATTAATCGCGCACACGCACCCCAAGCGTTGCCTCTCAGCCCCAGGAGCTGCCCCCTATAAACGGGAAAACTCCCCCACACACTCGTGCAGGGGAGTCACCTTTCGTTCTTCCCAGACGGGAGACTAGCTGGGTTGGGCTAGGAAATACAACAGACTTTTTTGAAAATTGAATTTTGAATTTTGAAACTCAAGCTTTCCAGTTTCCAAGTTCTCCTCCGTAGCAGTCCCATCCATTTCTATGCCTACGCGCAAAGAACTCGGCCTTCCTTACGGCTGGGTACAACTGCTCCACTCTATCCTGCATGGACTCTGGCTTTGCTGAATGCGCTCCTCTGGGAGAAAAGATAGTCTGGCACACGCTCTCACTGTGCAATGGCAATGGTCTCCCCTTGGCCACTGTGCTGGCAGCAAGCACCAGTTCAGTCAACGGCTTCGTGATAGATGGACGCACTCCCTGCGCTCCAATCGGCTTGCCTGCCGCATTGGTTTTCACCCAAACAAACGCAACCCCACGGAAGTGCAACCCATGCTGCTCGATGGCCTTCATTGCCACATGTAGCTTCGGTGACGTTGTCCACATGAATAACACCGCTCGCTTTGCCAGCGGATAGCGGATAGCGCAGATAGCGTCATCCGTCATGAGGTCGTAATGCTTCGCTGCATCTCCCATCCCGTCCTTTGAGCCATAATAGCTCCACGGTGGGTCTGTGACTACAACGTCATATTCTATGCCCATGCAATGAAGTTCAGCCCCGCTCCCTTGATACTCGGCAGTTTGCCGTTCTCATCGTAGATGCCTGCTCCCTTGGGGATGATGCCACTCTGGTCAGGGTTATGCCCCATCTGCTGTATCGGCCCTGCTGCTGCCCCTTGCGAGGGCTTAGAGAGGACAACGAGTCCGGCAGGCGCATCCATGCCAGTGTAGCGTGAGAGCAGTTCGCGGAACGGAACTAGAGCTTCGGTTCTCATATGGCTTTTTTTGAATTTTGAATTTTGAATTTACGATTTCGGCTTCAAGGCATCGTTGAACATCTTGGAGATGTCCTGCGCCCCGTGAATATGAACATGCTGATGCAGCGTATCAGGAGCAGTCCGATCAATCGCAACAAGCTTGTCGATGGTCACCCCTGCCGTAATCGCAGCATCTCGTCCAGTGAGCGTTGGCATGAGTTCCGTGAGCCTATCCAGAGAGCTTTCGGCTACCCGTTGCAACTTGGCTTTGAGGTTGTGCTTGTAGTACGCCTCCCGAAACTGCGAGTCACAGTCCAATGCACTAGCCTTGATGGCATCAACGGTGCCAGCAGAATAGCCCGTCTTGGCCACAACAGCAGTGGTGTTGTTCCCCTGCATGTATAACTCAATGATGTGACGACGCATCTCCTCGGTCACCGTTGCAAACGGCCCTTGCTGGGTCACGTTCTGAATCTCTGTCCCTGGCACATGGTCAGACGGAACGACATGTTGCAACCCTGCAAGCTGCCTTGCCCTCGACTCAGGGCTTTTGTAAGTGGCAGGTTTTCTTTGGCGAACTTTCTCTTTCATATTTAGGCATTACGATTTCTTTGTACACCGCAGACTTTAGCATGTCGCACTCAAGCAGTACAGACCTATCCCCAGGCATCGACATGGTGTCGTCTCGCAGTCTCACCCGCAATCTTTGCTCCATGGAATCAATGAGAGCCATGGCCCTATCCAGCAGTTGTTCGGTACGGTTCATGTGTAAAGTTCTTCACTGGTATTGATGAACATGGGAGTCTGTGGCCCAACCCAAGCAAAGAAGGTGTTGTACTCCAGATACTCAATGGCATCGATCTCCTCCATGCCATCCTGCTCCATGAGTGCTTTGACGCACAACTCCTTGCTATAGATTGCCCGTGGGGGCATGTGTTCGCATCCGTCGGTGAAGCCCAGGAACGCTTCGTCCAGCCCGTCAGCGAGCAGGAGTTCCACGTCCCTATCTTCACACATCTCTAGTATTTGTTGTCTGTTCATTTCTTTGCTGTTCTTCTTGAGTTGTATGCTTCGACCGCACACTCTGGCGTGCAATAGCGTTGGGTGTTTCGGTTCTTTGGCAGAAACTTGGTTCCGCAGTATATGCAGGGAATCTCCTCAAAGGCTCCATTGAGCGCCTGTTTTTCCCGTCTACGCTTTGTCTCGTAGCAGGTGCGGCTACAGAAAATGCTGTCCTTGGACTTACGTTTGTATTCCTTGGAGCAGTAAACGCACGTTCCTTGTCCGTAGTCCTGCCTGTTCTGCGGTTCTTTTTTGAGTTTTGGTGGTGGAATAATGAGTCCCTTTGCCATGTATGAGGCAACTAGCCTCTTTGCTTCTTCTGCGTCTATCATATTATCTGTTGTTGTGTTTGTTTGCTTCACGTTTACTTCTTGCTCTCCTGGTACAAAGCGGACGGCAGTGCCTCTGCCAGATTGAATCTTGCCGGAACCTCGTCCCGCATTGCTCACAACTCCGCTCATCTCCAAGTGGCTGATGTCCTCCTCTGCGTCGCCGCATCATCAACGCTCCTCGCTTTGTACAGGCTGGGCCACACCTCCGGTTGCGGTTGTTGAGCGGTACGAACTCGCGTCCGCACTGGTCACACTTGGCAACAGTCAACTTCCGGTTGACGGTTTGAACTGACAAGGATTGCTTGTCGGTTGCCTTGTCCGGCTCGGCTGAGGTGATGCGGCCTTGCGACCGCATCCTCTCGACAATCGCCCGTATTTCTGCGGGGTTGATCATTTCTCCACCTCTAAGCCTTCCCAGTCGGTTGCGCTGACAAGCACTGCGTCAAACACGCAAGCATTGTCAGCCTCTCCTTGATGTACCCAGCAAGGCATCCCTTGATGTGCGACGATTTCAATTAAGAAGCCTGCACGTCGCAAGCGCCGCATTCCATCCTGCGCTGACTCAAGCCAATGCATTGCAGCCAAAAAACTCATCCCTCTCTCCACGACCTCCCACTTCTTCTCGGGCGGTTTTCCAACCCAGTTGTCGCTTGCGAACAGCGAAGCGTAAAAAAGGCGAGATTGCTTTTCCCGTTTGCTGTAAATGTTATCGCAACCCAAGAGTTTTAATGACCATCCCTCGCGGTACAGCCGAACGAGGTCCTCTGTCTTAATCGGTTGCCAGTTGCTCATCCCTGCACCTCCTTCGGTGGTTCCGGCAGCGGCATCCAGTGCGTTACAAACGCCCCTGTAGTCCATTCGCCGCTTGGAAACATCCAATCAACGCTAAAAGTCTCGCCTCTCCATCTCGTTAAAACAGCGGTGTTTACTGGCGGCAACTGCTCCTGCACCGAAATCCAGCGTTGAGCTTCCCTCAACCGCTCGACCTCTGCGCGGAGTTGTTTGTTCTCTGCGTCCAGTGCCTCTATCGCAAGCGCATCAGGATGCGGATGGTCGCATTCCCCGCCATTGGTCCAGTGGTCTGGGTCAAGTGCGTCTCTCATGATTGCTCCTCCTTTGGCGGTTGCGGCAATGGCATCCAGTGGGTGATTTTATTTAGCGCAGAAAAAGACGACCACTCTCCATCTTTAATATTCCTCCAAGCAATCTTCAACTCACCCCTGTCAATTACCATTACGTCAACTCCTAGCTCTGGCGACCTTTCGGCTATTGGTATCCAGCGTTTAGCCTCGTTGAGCCGCTCCAACTCCGCTGCTTGTCCACTGTTCTCAATGCGTGCGTCATGCAAGGCTTGCTTCAACCGCTCTATCTCTGCTGCTTTTACGTCAATGCGCGTATCCCGCAATCCTTTACACAGAAGCTCTATTCGCGCATCATGTAAGATTCGGCGCATGAGATCTAATTCGTCGCTCACGGTTGCACCTCCTTCTCGCATTCTGGGCACACCCAGTCCCCGCACGGGCTAATGCCATCATGGTCGTCCACCCAGTCCATAAGCGCAGTGCAGACAGGACACTCCTTCTCGATGATTTCTGGCTCTTCCATAATCAAATTTTCCCCCATTGTTCAGCCATTGCCCTGGCAATGCCTTCGTATGTTTTTGACCGTATCTTCCACCTATCCGCAGATGGGCCTAGCTTGTTCTGTCCACTTGGAGTTTGATTCGCATACCGATCTTTTTTAATGACGTTTGTTGGCTCTAACTTTTGAAGACCCTTAAGCCACAAGCATGTTGCCTTGCTTGCATCTTCTCCAAACTGCCAAGGCTGTACTGTCTGCGCGTAATCACATCCAATGATTTGCTTCGCATACTTGTGCATAATTGGATTCTCAACGCATATTTTAGGGATATTGGCTTCAAGCAGCGTCTTGAAAAAGAGTGCGCCTTCACGCATTTTTTCCTCTCTTCCCTTTTGCCGTCCAAGCCAATGCACTCCGCTATTGCAAAGATATGTACAAGGAGGATGTGCTATCATCAAATCCCAGGACTTCTGAAGCAACTCGGCGACATCTCCCTTGATGTGGTATTCGCTGTTGTCGTCAGACGGAAGCAGGTCGCAACTCCATGCATCATGCCCTAGTTCGCGGAACGCTTTTCTAACAGTCCCGCTGTATTCGCAAGCAATTAGAACTTTCATGGCTCAAAACCCGATTAAGCGATCGAACCATGTCCTGCTCGCCTCTTTATCGAACTTCTCCTGCAACTCATCCAACTGCACTGCAAGCCCAGTGCTGCGCTCGTCCGCTGCTTGAAGCTCCCGAACCAATCGCTCGATGGTTGCCTTGAGCGTGCCGATGACCTTGCTGTCCTCGATGCCGTTGCGAACAAGCCCTGCTGCCTTGCAGATTTTGAAGATGGTCTGCGGATGCAATCCGAACTTACGGGCAATAGTAGGGATGGTCTTCCCTGCTTTCCGCATGCGGATAGCCTCTTCTTTGATTTCGTTGCTTACTGCTGGTCTACCTGTTTTCTTTTTCATGGCTGTTGTCTATTAGTGTTTGCGTTACGACCGTTAGGTCTTGGATTCTCTGTTTCATCTCTTCAAAGAGCATTGCTGCTTCCCCTGGAGATAGGCATTGAGTTGCCTCTTGCCACTCATTCAGTGACAAAGCTTGCTGTTCGTCCGTTGAATCGGAGCGATGTCTTAACCCCACAGGGGCCGTTACGTTGGATAGGAATGGAGATTTCACGATACTCTTCATCTTCGACTTTCACTACGAGCACTGCCGTAGCATCCTGCCCAATTGCCCTGGACTCCCGCGCCTTGCCAGACTCGTTGAGTTGGGTGATTGCAAACAGGACGCACTTAAGCTCCATGGCAAGCAGGCGCAATCCACGGGAGACCTCAGCTACCTCCCTCTCACGGGTGGAATCCTTGCCAAGGTCATGGCGCACCAGTTGGATGTAATCGACGACAATCGCTTTGATCCCGCCTGACTTTGCCATGGCCCGTGCCGTAGCGCAGATGCTGGCTAAATCGTACAGGTCATCCCGTACAACAAGCCCAGTCCTCGCAAGGCTAGTGATAGCCGTGCCAACGCGCCGCAACTCCCCTTCGTTCCTCACTCCTTCAGCCAGTGTCCGCAATGAGACGTTGGCTTGCTTGGCAATGAGGCGGTCAAGGATTTGACTCGCTGGCATCTCCAACGAGACGATTAGTACCTGACCATTGCCTTGAGCTTGTGATGTCTCTTCCATTTTTTACGACAGTGAACTCTACCTTTATGTCTTCGGTCGATTGATCGACGGGCTTTAGAGAAAATGTGATTTTTTCTTTAGCCTCCATGCATTCCTCGTAAGTGCCTCTATGGACTACGTTTCTGACAATCTTCGGCCTTGGCAGCTTGGCTTTGCTGATGACCGTGCTCACGCGAACGACCGTCCAATTGCTATTCTCTTCCATAGATGATCCTCCTCTTGGGTAGCCCTGGCCAAGTGTCCGTCTTCTCGCACTCAGCAAACCTAAACAACTCAACCTCAATCGCATCCTGCGCCTCTGCAATCACGCCGGACGATGGAATCACAACCTGGGCTAGGTGCGGGTCTTCAGTGTCAACGACGGCAAAGTAGAACTCGATGGAGTCCAGCGGGATATCAAGAGCCTTGTGCAGCCCGTACATATACCATGCTGCTTGCCAGTGATACTTAAGCGAGAAAAAGTTGCGATCAAACCCTGCAATGCCAGTAGTGGTCTTGAGGTCAACGATGAGGTACTTGTCCCCATGCTGCACAATGAGGTCTGGACGACCCTTACACTGCACTCCGCCACGCTCCCAGAACATCGATGCCTCGACAACCTTGCGCTTACAGCCCTGGACAAGCTCACGAATCATTGGGGTTGCAGCCTCCTGCACTCCCAGCACCATGCGCTCTTCTTCGGCAGAGATGACGAACTTGTTCGGGTGTTCTTCGCAGAACCTTTGGTAAGCCTCTTTGCCTGCCTTTGTGCGTCTGTCTGAATCCTCTGGCAATGCTGCGTACTCAACTTTGTTCTCCAGAACAAGCGAGTGAATGACAGTGCCAAGCTCCATGGCTTTGCTGGTGCGCTTGTGGTCTTTCTTTCTTTTGAACACAATCGGCGCGATACAGAACGAGGTGAACTCGTGCTTGGATAGACCAGGCTCTGCCCTGTAGACAGAAGCCTCCATGTTGGTGATGATTTCTGTTCTCATCGATTGCGCTCAAATGCTCCACACCCAACAACCCGTCCATTCGGATCGCGAAGCAGTTTGGCTGGAGAGATAAGGTCTTTGCGCTCTGGCAATGCCTGACGGACGTACTGCGAGACAATGCACAGGACACCTTCCTTTGGCGGAGGCAAGTTCTGGACTGAGCCAGACTCCCCAACCATTACGGGGATACCGTCCACTTCTTCCACTTTCCTAAGCGTTGTAGCAAGCCGTGCTACCATGCCGCTGGGTGGATATTTGTTTCCGCATGCGTCTACTTCATGCGCCATGTAATTGATGAGTTTCATTTTGATAACAGGTTGCTGATGATGTTGAGAGCCAGCATTGTTTTGCCGCTCTTGGTTTCGCCCCCGATGACCACATAGTCACCGTATCGAATGGGGCATATATCATCGATTTTCTTGAACCCCGTCGAGATTCGCATTGAGGAGTCATCCCCCTCTTGATACCGCTTTGCTGCGTCTATAAGCAACGACTTGGTGTCCATTGCCTTTGGTGGAACTGTCTCCCGCATGAGCGCGTCCACCTTCATGGAGAGTCCGGCAATGAGGTCGCTTGTTGGTTGCTCGTTCCCTTGGGCGTCTTGGACTGCTTGGTATGCCAGCATCATCAAGGCTCTGCGCTTGCTTGCGCCGCGAACCAAGTTGATGAACTCAGGCATGGCCTGGACAACCCCGCACAAGTGGTACAACTCCGAAGCGTCTGCAAGCTGGATAGACGAGTCCTTCTCCCTTAGCTTTTCAAAGACGATCCGCAAATCGCAAGAAGCATTCCTTGCAGTCTGCTCAAGGACAACCTCCACGGTCATCTTGCACAATGGGTTTGCGAAGTCAGTTGGACTCAGCCTTGCCTCCATCGATGCGTGCAGGAACTCGTTCGGGTGGTTCAGAGCAATGCTTGCAAGCCCACGCTCTGCTTCGTCGCAGGATGGCACTGCGAGTGCCATTGGCTCACCAACTTGTTGCTGCACTTTGCGCCGCATTGGTCAAGGATGGTTTGGCTGTTGGGGCGTTTGCGTATGCACGAGAGAGCCACGAGTTGATAAACCTTGTCATTCCCCTCATGCTTTTGAGCTTGCCAGCATTGCTGGAGAGCCAAGCCTGCATGACCTTCATCTCCTTTTCGATTAGCTCACGTCCGTATGTACGAGAGAAGTCCCTGTAATCGGTCTCCTTTAGGCGAAACCATGCATTGTCCCTTGTAGGAAAATACCAAGGGTATGCGTCGTCTGGTCGAGGTGGAAGTACCTCAAGAAACTTTGGATTGATTGGCTCTTCTTCTGGTAGATCCAACTCATCTGGAATTTCCAGTGTTGAGTGAGCCTTCTCCTTCTCGACAATTACTTCATCAGCCTCAAACCGTATCGTGATGCTGTGACCCTGCTTTGTTTGTATGTGTATTTGCATGTATGTATGAGGACGCTATCAGCAGAGCGTCGGCTGTTTCTAGTGTGACTTTGATGCTAGGGAACCTAGCCTTGGCAATGTCCCGTAGCTTTTGCTTCCACTTTGCGTGAGATAACCCTTCCCGTCCGCCAACGCCGCAGGCTTTTTGCCACTCCTTGGGCTTTACCATGAACACGGGTAACTTCAGAGCAGCGCATACGCCTAGCGCAACGCCAACGGACTGGAAGAGTACTGCAACCATTGACCCTGGGATTTTGACCCCCGTGAACTTGGGAACGTCCTCGATGTAGACCCCAGAGAGGTTTAGCTCACGCAGACGGTCTGCAAGTTCAACGGGAGAGGAAGGCATTGTCCATGCATCGATCTTGCCTCCGATGTACGTCGCAACTCCCCCCTTCACGCCTGGGTCAATGGCTGCAAAGTTCATTACCACTTCACGTCGTCTTCAGTGAGTTCTTCCTCTGGGAACAGAGGCTCTTTCTGCGGCTTTGCCTCAGCCTTCGGCGTCTCAGCCTTGTACTGGTCAAGCGGCACCATGGGCATCGTGTTCTCCAAAGACGCCTTGTTCAGAGCAATGAAAAGGGTAGCGGTAGCAGCAGGGAGATCCACTTCGGCGTTCTCATCCTTAATCCACTTAGCTGCCCGATGAGCAACCAAATAGAGGTTTGCCAACTGCATTGCTCGCTTGCGCGTGCCATCCACGTCGGGGGCCGAAGACCGTTGGGGCGCAGGTGCCGAAGCTTTGGAGCCAGTGGTATTCGTGACGCTTCCGCCATCGATGCGTGCCTTGTCGGTAATGCTGAGTTCGTTCTCGCTCTTCTGCTCATTGTACTTCACCTTGATGCCTTCCAATCCACGCTTGCCTGCCTGTGACTGGATGGTCACTTCCTTGCCCTTGAGGTCGGAGACATCGATGCTCCAAAAGGACGCACGCACTTCGGTGCCATTGGAAACAAGGATGGTATTTTGGACTCGCCATTCACCATGCTTTCCCTGTCCTGTGCGCGGAGGGAATACTGACTTAACCGTCGCCTTAATTGCTGGAACAATCTCTCCGTCGGAGAGTCCAGACACGTCACTGAGTTCTACTAGTCGCATATCGTTCTATTCCTTTCATAGCCAAGTTGCCCTTGGCGAGCACCAATGCGTCTTGCATTGATGCTTCAACAACTGCCAGCAATTGACTGGATGGTCAACAGGATTTTTTTGAATCCCTGTAAACGTGTGCAGTAACAGGCTTTGCGCCTTTCTGCGTGCCTAACTCTGCGTGCAGTGCCCGTGCAGATCGCTTGTCTGTTTGGTCGATGTTTTTGACGTTCTTGAATGGGATGTCCTTTTTCATTTTGATGCTTTCTTGATTGCCTCCTCTTTAGTGCGGAAGACCCCGATGAGTCCAGC
>Ga0209770_10001337_pt1 | contig 12870 bp, 14 predicted proteins | sample LauGreSu1BDMLBDD_2_FD_187572 | JGI IMG/M metagenome (GOLD analysis project Ga0209770, IMG submission 187572) | Freshwater lake microbial communities from Lake Michigan, USA - Su13.BD.MLB.DD (SPAdes) (version 2) | ecosystem: Environmental > Aquatic > Freshwater > Lake | place: Lake Michigan, USA...
GTGGCGTGGTTTCTCCGACGCTCACGTTCCACAGCGCAGTTCACAGATGAGAAAGACAAGCCGTGGACCTGAGCCCCCGTAGCACCGGAGATTCCTCGGCACAACAAAGCGCGACACGTGCACGACGGCGTTGGCTACCGATGGTGATCGTCGCTGTTGCAATCGTCGCTGGCGGTGTGGTCGTCACGCGCTTTTTGACCAGCGCAATCGACTACTACTGCAATGTCGACGAGATCGGCGTGCGCTCCGGTTGTGACGAAGGCCGTCGTATCCGCGTGCAGGGAGTGGTCGTCGAGGGAAGTCTCGCAAAGGAGAACGGTGCGACGACATTCGACCTCTCCTTCCATGACAAGACTGTCCAAGTTCGTTACGAAGGAGACCCAGGAGGAGTCTTCCAAGAGTGCATCCCAGTAGTTGCGCACGGTCGCCTACAGGACAATCTCTTTGCGAGCGATCGCATTGAAGTGAAGCACTCAAACGAATATGTCGAAAAGAACGACAGTCGCATGAAGGAATCTGACGAAGAGGCGGCCGCGTGTTCGGTGCAGCAGGGGTAGGGGGGCCGATAGGTCGAGCCTTCCTCTTGGTGGGTTTGGTCGGTGCACTCTTTGGCTTCGTGTCGTGTGTCATGGGCATGCGACAGAAGGATGAAAAGGTGCTACGTCTGTCGTTGCGCTTTGCGACATTGTCGGCGATATCGGCGGTCGGGGCTTTCGTGGCCATGGAATACGCCATGATCACCCGCGATTTTTCGCTCGATTACATCCAGAATGTCGGCTCACGATCGACACCTGCGTTGTACAACTTCACAGCTGTGTGGAGTGCCCTCGAAGGTTCCATTCTCATGTGGTTGCTTGCCCTTGCTTTGATGACTGCTTGGGTCGCGTGGCGCTATCGGGCCAAAGTCACTGACCCGCTCGTCGCCACAGCACTCGCCACCATGTTCGTGACTGCGTTCTTTTTCTTCTTGCTCACAATCGGACCAGCAAATCCCTTTGCTCCTGGTGACACGGGTGTCACTGACGGGCCCGGCCCCAATCCGCTACTGCAGAATCACATCCTCGTGCTCTTTCATCCTCCGATCCTCTACATCGGGTATGTCGGCTTCACTATTCCGTTTGCATTCGCGATCGGTGCTCTCGTCACGGGCCGCCTCGGTGAAGGTTGGCTGCTCGAGACACGACGGTGGGCGTTATTCTCCTGGGGATTCCTCACGTTCGGCATCGTGCTCGGGGGTTGGTGGAGTTATGAAGTGCTCGGTTGGAGCGGCGTGTGGGCGTGGGACCCGGTTGAAAACGCGTCGTTGTTGCCGTGGATAACCGGAACTGCCTATATCCACTCAGTGCTCGTGCAAGAGCGTCGTGGCATGTTGCGTGTATGGAATTTGTCATTGCTCGTCGCGACCTTCAGTCTCACCATTCTCGGAACATTCCTCACCCGTTCAGGAATCTTGAACTCGGTGCATGCTTTCAGCGAGAGCGACATCGGCCCGTATCTGCTCACCTTCTTCGCGATCGTCGTGGTGGTGTCACTTGTTCTCATTGGATGGAGGGGCGACCGCTTGCGTTCGCCGGGAATCATCGATTCACCGTTGTCTCGAGAGGGTGCATTCCTTGCGAACAACGTGTTGTTCTCGGTGTTTGCTTTCGTGGTGTTGCTCGGCACGGTGTTCCCGCTCATTGTCGAAGCGCTTCAGAATCGCCAGATTGTCGTGGGCGAGCCGTTCTTTGACAGCCTTGCAACGCCCATCGGGATCGTCATGCTCTTCCTCATGTGTGTCGCCCCCGTGTTGCCGTGGCGTAAAGCGTCCACCGAATTGCTCCGTCAGCGACTCTTTTGGCCAGCATGGTGCGGCGTTGCTGCACTCGCAGTGGCAGTCCTTCTCGGTGCGACAGGTCTTGAGCCTTTGCTCACCTTCGGCCTAGGTGGTTTTGCCACAGGTGCGGCATTGCGACAGCTCGTTCTTGCGACTCGTCGACAGAAGTGGCGCGGTCTTGTTGGACGAGCAAACGGCGGGATGATCGTGCACATCGGGGTCATCATGATCTCGGTGGCTCTTGCGGCTTCCAACTCATACACACGTAGCCAAGAGCTGACACTCACAAAAGGAGTACCTGCATCGTTCGGCGGCCACACTTTCGAGCTCACCGGTTTCGTCGAAGAATCTGACGCACGACGTACTTCCATCAAGGTCGACATTTCAGTGGACGGTGGGAAGTCCTATCGACCGGCCATCCACAAGTTCACCTCGATGGGTCAAAACGTCGGTACGCCGTCTGTGAAGTCGAGTTGGTCGAAAGACATCTATCTCACTCTCGAGCCGCCGGTGAAGCCGACAAGTGACGAAGCAAAAATAAAGGTGTTCATCAAGCCGATGATGACCTGGATGTGGGCCGGCAGCATTCTCATGGCAATCGGCACGGTGTTGTCGGCGTTCCCTGGTCGTCGACGACGACCCACCGACCCGGTGTCGGCCCCCGTACCGGGTGCACTCACAGGAACATCACCGTGAACGACAGCGAGAATTCGTCACCATTGAATGCAGCACTTGAGGGTCGCAGTCGACGGTCATCGTTGATTGCTGGTGCAGTCGGAGTGGTCGTCGCGCTCTTTTTCGTCGTGCTCGTCGTGTCGTCACCCGAAGACCGTGAGACTGCCGCGTCACCGTTGTTGGGAAACCCGGCGCCTGTCGTGAGGTCGACGACGCTGGAAAACGAGCAATTCGAATTGTCGCGTCGTCGCGGAAGCTGGGTCATGTTCAACTTCTTCAATTCGACATGTGTTCCATGTCGCCAGGAGCACCCCGAGTTGGTCGCATTTCACGAGGCCCAGGCATCAGTTGCGACTCCCACCGAGTTGTACTCGATTATCAATGACGACAGTGACAATGCAGTCCGCGCCTTCTTCGAAGCCAATCAAGGGGGTTGGAGCAAGGTGCGTGATGACGATGGCTCGATTGCAGTCGCCTTCGGGGTGGCAAAGGTTCCTGAAACCTGGATCATCGATCCGAACGGTTTTGTTCGTATGCGTTTCATCGGTGCAGTCACCAAAGATCTGCTGACTGAGAAATTGACTGAGTTGCAAACCGCATTCGAGGGCATGTGATGAGTTCCTCGGAAGGCAAACCGATGTCGTCTCGGTTGAAGTCGTGGCCAATGTGGATGTTCATGGCGATCGTGACGGTCTGCCTTCTTGCTGTCGGTGCAGGGCGTGAGGGTGGCCCTCTCACCCAACAAGAGCGAATCGATGTCATCACGAAGCGACTCGCCTGTCCTACATGTGACGGTGAGAGCGTGTTCGTGTCGCAAGCGTCTGCGGCCGTGAACATCAAGAATGAAGTGGCTCGCCAAGTTGCTTCGGGGCAGCGCGATGACGAGGAAATCATCGCATATATAGAGGAACGTTTTGGTGGGCGAGTGCTCTTGGTGCCTCGTACAACCGGATTTGATTCGCTCGTGTGGGTGTTACCGGTCTCCGTTCTCGTTTGTTCTGTTGCCGGTCTCGCTGCTGCATTCAGACGTTGGCAGCGCGAGCAGGGTCTGGTTCCGTCAGACGATGATCGAGCGATGGTCGCACGACTGTTGGCCGAAGAACCACAGGATCATGATGAGGTGCCTCGGTGAGTGCACACGACGATGCTCGGAGGGAAGAGCGTCGATTCCTGCTCGACTCACTTCGAGACCTCGAACGTGAACGTCAAGCAGGTGACATCGGTGATGACGACTTCGAGACCCTGCGCGACGACTACACCGCACGAGTTGCTCTGCTCACGAAGCAGTTAGAAGACCAAGGTGGCCGCCGAGAGAATGCCGGGCACCGCTGGGGTCGGCGAACTGTGTCCGCGCTCATTGTGGTTCTGGTCGGACTGGCTGCCGGTTGGTTGGTGGCGGACAACAGCGGACAACGACTTCCGGGGCAAAGCCTCACAGGCGGAATTGAGCAGAGCACTGCGACGTTGCTGTCGCAGGCGCGACTTCTGAATTTCAACGACCCGGCACAAGCCATCACCTTGTACACCGAGGTTTTGAAGGTCGAACCGGACAACCCTGAGGCCCTCACGTATCGTTCGTGGTTACTTGCTCTGTCGTCTCGGGAAGCGTCCGAGGACATCAAGAAAGTCGCACTTGCGACGGCACTCACCGACATCACCCGTGCCATCGAGATCGACGACACGTACACCGATGCCTATTGCTTGTTGGGCATCATCAACTTTCGGTTTCTCGACGATGCCGTACTCGCAAAACCACCACTCGACAAGTGCCTGGCAGGGAATCCACCACACGAAGTTCTCGGATTGGTGAATACGATTGTCGCGCAGGTGAACGCAGCCGTCGCCGGGAAGTGACGATCAATCGACAGCCGGTGGCGGTACGTAGTCCGCATGTGAGAATCGGCCGCTAGAACGGTGCAGCAGATAAGCAGAGCCCTTCTTCAAGCTCCTTGGACCATCTATCGTCAAGCCTCGTCGAACTAAGGCGTCGAGCGTCGCTGGAATGACGTCACCATGGCTGCACAGAACGGCACCGTCGGTGACATGGTCGAGCAGTGAGAGAGTGACTTCGAATGGTGTGTCCTCGGCGAGGCGCGTATCGACTGTCACGGGTAGGCCGGTTGCTTCAGCCAGCGGCTCGAGAGTCTGAACACAACGTAGGTATGGACTGGATAGCAGTTCGGTGATGCCGATTGGTCGCAGAACTGCGACCAATCCTGTCGCCTGGCTCTGCCCCTTTGGCGACAATGGCCTCACTTTGTCGTCGTCGGTCCAGGCACTTCGTGAACCAGCATGGGCATGTCGAACGAACGCAACCACCATGTCCGCAGGGTACCCCGCGAGTCACGAGACACCGACAGATTCCACCTGAGTTCACCCAGACGTCAAGCCCCGTCCACATTTCGCAGGCAATAGTCTCAGCGTGACGAGTGCACGAGGTGTCGCAACTACAGAAGTCAGAAAGAGCTTCATCAGACGGAGTCATCAACTCCATGTCAGGCGTCGAGACGTCATTCGAATGCGAGGCGTGAAGCTGCTGCTTGCCGGACAAGCGTGCGGTCAAGTCGGTGATGCGGTCGTGTCCCTCGTGGCTGCACAAATGCTGCTCTTTGCCAACGACCAGGAGTCGATGAAGTCGTCACTACTGTCGTCAATCGGATTCATGCTCCCAGTCATGCTCCTCATCGGACCAGTAGCAGGCATCATCGTCGACAGATACAACCGTCGTCACATTCTCGTTGCTGGTCATTGCGCCAGGGGTGCGCTCACACTTCTCTTGATGATCTGTTTGTCTGCTTCACATCTTGAGTTGGCGCTGGTGTGCTTGGCGATGATGCTCGGAACAACTCGAGTCTTATACAGCGCACGAACAGCAAGCGTCGTGCATTTCGTGCGAAAGCATGAGCTTCCGGCAATCGATTCAATGTCATTCATTCTCGGTATGGCATCGGGTTTAGTGGGAGGAGGCGTTGCAGCACTTCTGCTCGACCTGAATTGGTACCTTGCACTGTTGGTCGCCGCTCTGTTGCAGTTCTTTGCGGGCCGTCTGTTCACTTCAATCGACATCGACCAATTCGCTTTTCATTCGGTTCGAACACCTCGGTCGTTCAGCGGTATGCGGGAACAACTTCTGGCATCAAAAATCAGGTTTGCGATCGGATCTACAGCCTCATTGAGACTCTTGCTCGGGTTGACCGTGGCTTCAGTCGCTCTTCATGTCGGAAATCGTCTCTCGCTTGAAGCGGTCGGTTTTGCGTTGCTATTGGCCCTCATCTCAACTGGCAACTTCCTGGGCTCGCTCACAGCTGAGTGGTTTGTCGAGAGATTCCGTCGGCGATCAATTGCAGTTCTTGCTTCGGCGTCATCGGCAGTCTCCATAATGGTGGGGCAAGTCATTGGATCGCCCATCTTGCAGTTGGCAACGGTCGCATTCTGCGCTTTCGCATTCCAGAATCTGCGAATCTGCACGGATTCCTCGGTCCAGGCAAACACGCCAGACGAAGTGTTGGGTCGAGTCTTTGCCACATATGACGTGATCTACAACGTCGCCTACGCCGTCGGTATCGTGCTCGGAGTCGGATTGTCCGGAGTTGTTCCAGTGGGGGCAGTACTTGCAGTCATCTGCGTCTCTCATGTTTCTCTTGCGGCTCTTCTCGTTCGAGGCACGGAGACCGTCAGCATCACCGCGGCCACGTCTTCGGTTCAGCAGCCAGCCGTGGGCTAAGGCACAATGGAGCGGTGGGTTTCTTTGACCGGAATCGCGAAGACGTCGTCGCAAAAGGTCTCGACCCGTCTCGTTTGCCGCCTGGTCAGTACCTCACTGAGAGATTTCCAGTGCTTCATGTCGGTGATGTGCCGACGTATGCCGCGGGCGAGTGGTCGCTCACCATCACAGGACTTGTCGACAAGCCCTACACGCTGTCTTTCGACGAACTGACCGCCTTGCCGTCTCGCACGATCACGACCGATATTCATTGCGTCACCAAGTGGTCGAAGTTCGACACCTCGTGGACTGGTGTCCGAGTCAGCGATCTCTTCGACGCCGCTGGTGTGCAGGCAGAAGCGTCGCATGTGATGGGACACGCCGAGTACGGATACACAGCGAACCTTCCGCTCGAAGACGTGATGCGAGACGATTCGCTCGTGGTGTACGCATACGACGGGGAACCCATCGAACCTATTCATGGTGGGCCCGTGCGACTCGTCGTTCCGCATCTCTACTTCTGGAAATCACCCAAGTGGTTGCGAGCGCTCGAGCTGATGCCGGCTGACAAACCGGGCTTCTGGGAGAGAAACGGCTACCACATGTACGGTGACCCGTTTCTGGAACAGCGCTATTGGGGCGATTGACGCAACATCTGCGATGTCGCTGTCAATTGATGGTGGTGCTGCAGAACGTGTCGCCTTTTGGCAGCGACTCTGAATGCTCGGGATCAGTTGATCCGTACAAAGCGTCGAGCATTCCTTTCACCATTCCGCGGTCAACAGAACAGATGACCGGATTTTCGATGGCCACGTCACCGAACGGACAATGACTCGTGACGATACGAAGTTCGTTGTTGCGTTTTTCCGCATGCGCCGCAAATCCGTGAGCAGTCAGAGCATCGGCGACGGCTTGCATGGCTGAGCGCAGTGAACGCTGGCCTGCAGCGACGTCGCTACCAGTGAGGCCAGCTGCCATTGCGCGGCCGTACTCCTGACCTACTTCTTCTGCGAGGTCGTGTGCTTTGTCGGGGGGTAGTGCAGCAAGGGCCTTTCCGAGAAGTGTCAGCACCAGGTCGTCGCTGCGCACCGGAAACTCGAGTTCATGTCCGGCCGTGGCGACGCGGTAGTGCTTGCTCGGTCGACCGGCGCCACTGCGTTTCGCGTGTTCGGTCGAGACTTCGACGTAGCCACCGGCGGCCAGTTTTTCCAAGTGGTGCCGTGCCACATTCGGATGAAGGTCGAATCTGTCGGCCACTTGGGACGCGGTGACTCCTTCTGGGCAATCACGAGCAAACAAGTACACGGCTCGTCGGGTCGGGTCGCCGAATGCAGATGTGATTGCAGACACAGTGGCCGTGAACGACTTCGGAGTCATCACAGGGGTGGTCGTCACTTCAGCCACGTCGGTATTCTACCTATAGCCGTAGTGCAAATTACCGACGTCCCCAACCGGAAGTACCCCCATGACCGCAAGCCCTGAACACATCATTGACGCTCTCCGCCCGGTCGAAGACCCGGAGCTTCATCGTTCAATTGTCGACCTCGGCATGGTTCGCGACGTGCGTAACGACGCAGGTGCTGTGTCTCTCACTGTCGTGTTGACAGTGCCCGGCTGTCCACTTCGCAATGAAATTCAGAACCGAGTGACGACTGCGGTGATGCCACTCGACGGAGTGAAGAACGTGTCGATCGACTTCGCAGTGATGAACGACGCTGAACGTGAGAAAGTTCGTCGACTGGTTCATGGCGATGCGGCAGCATCTGCCGGCACCAATGCCGCTCACGGGCACGCCGAAGGTCGGGCAATTCCGTTTGCGAGCAACGACAGCAAGACTCGCCCCTTGCTCATCTCGTCGGGCAAGGGTGGCGTCGGAAAGAGCAGTGTCACCACGAACTTGGCAGTGGCTCTTGCAGCGCGCGGCCACAAAGTCGGAATTGTCGATGCCGACATCTACGGGTTCTCAATTCCTCGCATGCTCGGTGCCGAACGCGACCCAGTCGTCATCGATCAGATGTTGCTGCCACCAGAAGCATGGGGTGTTCGATGCATCAGTATCGGTTATTTCGTGCCCGAAGGCCAAGCAATCATCTGGCGCGGCCCGATGTTGCACAAGGCGCTCGAGCAGTTCCTCACTGACGTGTTCTGGGACGAGCCTGACTTTTTGCTCATCGACATGCCCCCTGGCACGGGCGACATCGCGCTCAGTCTCAGCCAGTACTTGCCGCGCGCCGAGGTCTACGTGGTCACGACTCCGCAGCCGGCCGCTCAGAAAGTGGCGCGATTGTCGGCGGCGATGGCGGAGAAGGTCAACTTGCCCGTCAAGGGAGTCATCGAGAACATGTCGTGGTTCACCGGCGACGACGGCAAGCGTTACGAGTTGTTCGGTGCAGGTGGTGGACGCGAGTTGGCAGAAGAACTCGAAGTGCCACTGCTAGCGCAGATCCCGCTTGTCACACAGCTCCGTGAGGGAGGGGATGACGGACGTCCCATTGCTGCCGTCGCACCAGATTCGGAGCCAAGCCGTGCTTTCTTTGCACTTGCAGAGAAGATCGAGCAGATGGCGCCAAAGAAGCGTTTCAGCAAGGGTCTGAAGCTCATCTGACCTGTACGGTGAGTGAGTCGACATCATCTTCGAATAACCAAGGAGCACCCGTGGATCTGCGCATCGGAGTCACACAATCACCTCGCGAGATCTCGATCGAACTTGCCGATGATGATGCACTTCGCGACGACGTGAAGGCGCGTGTCGAGGCCGCGCTCAGTGGTGCAGTCGACACGTTGTGGATCACCGACAAGCGTGGGCGCGACGTGGCAGTTCCGTCGCAAAAAATCGCGTACGTCGAGATCGGCTCAAGTGGCGTCGACCGCCGCATCGGCTTCGGCGGCTGACCTGACACCACTGCTTCGCCACCGACTGGTGTTTGTCACTGGCAAGGGCGGCGTCGGAAAATCCACTATCGCAGTTGCGCTCGCGCGTGTAGCCGCAAGACGCGGGCTACGTACTTTGTTGTGCGAGATGGATGCCAAAGGCTCCGTTGCCGCGCGCGTCAGTGGTGATGTGCTCACGTTCGAGCCGCGACTGGTGGAGCCGAATCTATGGGCCATGGTGATGGACACCGAGCAATCTCTTCGCGAGTACCTCCGACTGTTCGTGCGAATTCCGCTGATCACCAAAGTCACTCCGCTCGCAGCAGTGTTCGATTTTGTCGCAGATGCAGCGCCCGGTGTGAAGGAAATTCTCGGAATCGGAAAACTGTGCCACGAAGTGCGACAGGAAAACTACGACATCGTCATCGTGGATTCAGAAGCCACCGGACACATCGTCAGCCAGATTGCTGCCCCACGGATAGTCGGACAACTTGCTGGCATCGGCATGTTGCGAGATCAGACCGAATGGATGGCACGCATTCTCGAAGATGAGGAACTGTGCACCGTCGTTCCCGTGGTCGTGCCTGAAGAGCTTGTCGTCAATGAAACAATCGACTTGGTCAAGTCACTTCGTTCGCAGACAAAGACGGACGTCTCATGGGTGGTGCTCAATCGCACGGAGGCGCAGCTGGTGGCCACAAATGACGAGCCGACCTGGGCTGCAGTGCGCGCTGTCTTGTCATCGTCGTCGTGTGAGTCGTTGGAACGAGCACTCAAGGCGCGTGAGCTTCAACGTGTCGCTGTCGATGAGCTGCAAGAAGCTGTCGACGAGCTCGAATACATCGTGATGCCGGAGATTGGTGGTTGGGGAGACGGCGACTCGACGCTCGATGTCGACGAGGTCTTGGTGGAGCGACTGGGTGAAGAACTGTGAGTGCTGACGACCAGCTGAACAATCTGCACGGACGGTGCGTGATCGTGTGTGGCCCTGGAGGTGTCGGTAAGACGAGTGTTTCTGCAGCAATTGGTAAAGCTCTCGCGGTGTCTCGTGGACGCGTCGTGGTGCTGACTATCGACCCAGCGAAGCGACTTGCGCAGTCTCTCGGTTTGGCGCTATCGGGAAATGAAGTAGTCGAAGTTGGTGGTGGGATGTTCGCCACCATGCTGGATGCGAAAGCTGGCTGGGACGACTTGGTACGCAGATTTGCGCCCGATGCTGCAGCAGCCGAGCGGTTGTTGCGCAATCCGTTGTACCAGAACATCACGGCTCGGTTCGTCAACAGTCATGACTACATCGCGATGGAGCGACTCTACGAGTTGAGTTCGAACACTGACTTCGATGTCGTCGTTGTCGATACGCCTCCATCCCGCAACGCACTCGACTTTCTCAATGCACCAGATCGGATGGCCGAGTTCTTTGGTGGACGACTCGTACGGTGGCTCACGATTCCTTATCGAAACAGGTTCCTCGGATTGGCATCACGACCGTTCTTTCAGATTGCCGACCGAGTTCTTGGCGCCCGCTTTCTGACCGACATCATCGAGTTCTTCGTGCTCTTGCAGGCGCTCGAGGAGGGCTTTGTCGAACGGGCGCGACTCGTCAGGGCACTACTCGATTCTCCTGAGTGTGACTATGTCGTCGTCACCGGCCCCGGTGCAGATTCTGTGCGTGAAGCCAACTATCTGCTCGATCGCATCAACACCCGAACCTCACGACTACCCACTGTCCTTGTCAATCGCAAGATGCCGTGCCCGGTTGAGAACGATAGGGCGGGCGATAGCGAGAGTGGTGTCACTGTCGCTGGTGAACTGGCCGCGCGCACCGGCTGCGACGATGAGTCAGTCGAGCGAGTTCTCTCGGCGCTTCAGATTGCGCAGCGAGCCCAATCTCGGCGATGCTCAGAGCACGCTGAGGTCTGCGAGCAGTTGAGAACACGTGGTGTTCGAGTTCTCGAGGTGCCAGACATGGCAGTCGACGCAGTGGCAGTGGTCGACCAGATAGCCCAGAGCCTCATCGCCAAGTAGGGCAGACTGTCTGTGGAGGACAGTTCATGGCGACCATCGGAGAACTCGCACGACAGCACACGGCACTCTCGAAAGAAGGTGTGTCTCATCTGCAGGCATTGACAGGCGAGTGGGGAATGCTTGCTGATTTGTGCTTTGCCGACTTGCTTCTTTATGTGCCGACAACCGAAGGAACTTGGCTCGTCATTGCACAAGTTCGAGCAGCCACCGGACAGACCTTGTATGTCGTCGACTGGGTCGGTTCGTCCGCAAATGACACTGAAGTCGCATTGCTATCTGCCGCGTTCGAATCACGGACCATTACCGAGGGTGAGATCATGGTCGAAGACTTGGTGGACCCGTGCTTCATGACGGCAATTCCGGTTGTGCACGAGGGCAAGAGCATCGCGGTGCTGACACGAGAATGGAGTACCAGGGGCGCTCGTCAGCCGGGCCAGTTGGAGCGCACGTATCAAGATTTGTTCGCACGTTTTGCCGACATGATCGCTGCCGGATTGTTTCCATTTCCAGGTCGTGTAGCGGACAGCAGCGTGGCTCCACGAGTGGGAGACGGAGCAATCGTGCTCGACGAGAACGCGGTTGTCGTCTATGCGTCACCAAATGCGACATCGGCACTTCACCGGGTCGGCATCAGTGCAAACGTCGTCGGTCAGACACTCGCCGAAATGGGCATCATCGACAGCCCAGTTCGTCAGGCATTCGAACGAAAAGAACCTGTCGTCGAAGAATTCGAACAGACTGCTGATGTCACGTTGTTGACCCGCTGTCTTCCGGTGTTGGGAAGCTCTGATGCTTCGGAACCAGTGGTTACTGGCGCAGTCATGTTGCTACGAGACGTCACCGAACTTCGCCGGCGTGACCGCCTGTTGCTGTCAAAAGATGCCACGATCCGTGAGATTCACCACCGCGTGAAGAACAACTTACAGACCATTTCCGCGCTGCTTCGATTGCAGGGTCGCCGGCTCAAGTCGGACGAGGCTCGTGAGGCCGTTGGTGAATCAGTTCGACGAATTCGAACCATCGCACTCGTTCATGAGACCTTGTCGCGCGAACCTGGTGACGACGTCGTCTTCATCGAGATCGTCCGGCCACTGTTGCGCTTGTCCGAAGAAGGGCTGCAATCACCTGACAGGCCCGTGCGATTTGTCGTGAACGGTGATGGTGGGCGCATTCCGGCCACGATTGCGACACCGTTGTCAGTCGTCGTGACAGAACTCCTTCAGAATGCGATCGATCATGGTTTCCCTGAAGGTGAAGGCGGTGGGACAGTTGTCGTGACGTTGGAGTCGAATGACACGGTGCTGACGATCAAGGTCATCGATGACGGACGCGGACTCTCAGACGAGTTTGATCTCTCTTCGGCAACCGGCCTCGGTTTGTCGATTGTCCGTACTCTCGTGACGACCGAGCTGGCGGGAACAATCGACATGCGTCAACCAACGAGTGAGGAATTGACTGAGGCCAACCTGACATTGAGGTCGGGATATCGCGGAACAGCGGTCGAACTCTGTGTTCCGCTTCGTGTTGATTAGATCAAGCGTCAGCCGCGCGAAACGAAGGTGACTGGCGTTCAGCCGGCCGCGGCAGCCGCAGCAGCGAGGCGTTGAGCACGCGCACGAGCGGCCCGCTCGCGACGAATCTGACGTCGTTCGTCTTCTGAAGTGCCACCCCAGATACCAGTGTCCTGGTTTGTTTCGAGCGCAAAATCGAGGCACTCAACCTGAACTGGGCATTCGCAACAGACGCTCTTTGCTTTCGAGATCTGAAGTAGTGCTTGGCC
>Ga0209770_10001338_pt1 | contig 12870 bp, 7 predicted proteins | sample LauGreSu1BDMLBDD_2_FD_187572 | JGI IMG/M metagenome (GOLD analysis project Ga0209770, IMG submission 187572) | Freshwater lake microbial communities from Lake Michigan, USA - Su13.BD.MLB.DD (SPAdes) (version 2) | ecosystem: Environmental > Aquatic > Freshwater > Lake | place: Lake Michigan, USA...
ATATCCTCGGTGACGAGGATCATGATCACGCGAGCCCGACCCCCGGAGCGGGATTCGACACCCCCCTGCTCCGGCTGCTGGCCGCGACCACCCTGCCCCCATCGTCAGGAACGCCATCGGGGTCGGCCGTGGACGTCGCAGTCGCCACGAGGATGGCCTCGATCTTCGGCCCGTTCGCACCCCGGGTCCGGACCCGATCGGATGCGAACTTCCTGTACGTGGAATCCGACGCGATGCCGGACCATGTCATGATGGTGGGCATCACGGCCTGGCAGCAGCAGGTCCCCCTGCCCCAGCCCTACACCGGGGCCAATGCCTGGCGGATCCCGCTGCATCCCGTCGTGGCCCAGAACCCCCTCTCGGCGAAGTCCCACTTCTTCCGCGGGGCCATCGCCCTCGCGGCCAACGGGGTCCCCATCTTCAACCCGATCAAGAACGACGGGGTCACGGACACCTTCCTCGCGGGCGAACTCGACCGGTTCGGCGGACACTGCGGTCGGGCCGATGACTACCACTACCACATCGCCCCAACCCACCTGCAGTCGATCGTCGGGACCGGCAAGCCGATCGCCTACGCCCTCGACGGTTATCCCATCCACGGGTTCACCGATCCCGATGGAACCCCACCCACCGGTCTCGATGCCTTCAACGGCCACACGACTCCGGCGCTGGGCTATCACTACCACGCGACCAAGACCTACCCGTATCTGAATGGCGGATTCCACGGCGAGGTGGCGGAGGTCGGCGGACAGGTCGATCCCCAGCCCGATCCCATAGGCATCCGCCCGGCACTCCCCCCGTGGCGGGGAGCCCGGATCACGGGGTTCACCCAGGAGGAAGGACGCCGGTTCAGCGTCGAGGTCTCGGTCGGCTCGGCCGTGCACCACGTGAACTATGCCGTCGCCACCAACGGCACGGTGGACTTCGAGTTCGTCGGACCCGACGGCAAGGCCCGGACCGAATCCTACAGCCCCCGTAAACGCGGTGACCGAAAGGGTCCCCGCCGGGACGATGGGCCTGGTGGACCGGCGGACGGGCCGAGGGATGAGAGGCCGCCACGGCGCGGACCCGACGGAGGACGGCCCGGGGGAGCCCGGATCGATGGCCCCGGCGGACCGCAACCCCAGCCGGCCGGGGCGCCCCCCTTCGTCCTCTCCGCCCGACGGAGCGGTCAACTCGTGCTCACGAGCCCGGCGGTCTCCGAGGGACAGGAACTGCCCGCGGAGTTCACGGGCGAAGGCGCCGGGGTGACCCCGCCCCTGTCCTGGAAGGGCGCTCCTGCCGGTACCCAGAGCTTCGCGGTGGTCATGGATCATCTGGCCAAGGGACCCGAGATGAAATGCTACTGGACGCTCTGGGACATCCCGGCGACCGCCACAGGCCTGGCGAAGGCCGTCCAGGGAGTCGGCAAGAGCGGTGCCACCTGGAAGCGCGGGGAATCGTACGTCCCACCCCACTCCGCGGGTGGCGGACCCAAGACCTACACCCTCCACCTGTACGCCCTCTCTGCGGCACCCCGGTTTGATCGACCCGCCTCCGAGATCACGCGTGAGATGCTGCTCCAGGCGATCCGGGATACGGTCCTCGACAGTGCTGAACTGAACGTCGTCTACACGCCGAAGGGTGGGAATACCCAACGCCCACCGCGTCCGAGGGAGGAGCCATGAGACGCTTCCCGCGACAGGAATCTCCCGTGGATCCCGAAGCGCTCCGCAAGACGGGAACCGGTGGAAGGACCGGGGTCCTCTGCCTGCTTCTGTCCATGGCAGCAGTTACATCGATCGATGCAGCGGACACGCCGTCCAACGCGACGGGAGGTCGACGCGACCGGTCGGACCCAGCGGGTTCCCAACGGGGTCAGGGCGAGGTCCGCATGCCCACCCCGGCCTTCCGCACTGAGATCCCGGATCATCCCCGGAGTCTCATCCTCGGGCGCCCCACCCGGGATTCGGTAGTGCTCAGCGTGCTGCTGCATACCGGGGACCGGGAGGGGCAGGTCGCCTTCGGGAAGGTCTCCGACACGACGCTTCAGACGACGCCCTGGCAGCCGATCGCGAAGGGACAGCCGGTGTTGATCCGGATCGGTCCCCTGGAGCCGGACACGGCGTACCGTTACGAGTTCCGCTCCCGGATTCCGGATACCGGGATGCTGGAACCCGTGGCCGAGGGGTCCTTCCACACGGCGCGCCCAGCAGGCCAACCCTTCACGTTCACCGTGCAGGCAGATCCCCACCTCGATTTCGGGACGGCTCCCGAGGTGTACCTCCGATCCCTCGGCCATGTCCTGGCTTCCCAAGCCGACTTCCATGTCGACCTCGGGGACACGTTCATGACCGACAAGTATCTCGAGCCCCAGCTCGCGACGCCGCACTACCTGGCACAGCGGTACTATTTCGGTCGGGTAGGCCAGAGTCTCCCCGTGTTCCTCGTCCTGGGGAACCACGATGGCGAGACACCCGGACGCGGGGGCGACACCTCGATGGCGGTGTGGTCGAACGGCATGCGGAAGCGGTACTTCCCGAACCCGGAGCCCGATGTGTTCTACTCGGGCAACGGGGTCCGCCATCCGCAGGCTGGTCTGCTGCAGGATTATTACGCCTGGGAGTGGGGTGACGCGCAGTTCATCGCCCTCGACCCGTTCTGGTTCTCCCCCAAGCCCCGGGGGGGCGGTCGTGACGGGAACAACTGGTGGCGGACCCTGGGCGAGACCCAGTACCGCTGGCTCCAGAACACCCTCGCGAACCGGAAGGGCCGCTTCACCTTCGTGTTCACCCACCACCTCGTGGGCGGCGGCACGCCGGAGGGGCGTGGCGGGGTGGAGGCCTCCCGCTTCTTCGAGTGGGGCGGACAGGATCTCGATGGCCGGGACACCTTCGCCCAGCACCGACCGGAGTGGCCGGCACCGATCCACACCCTCCTCGCCAAGCGCGGTGGGGTCGTGGTCTTCCATGGCCATGACCACCTGTACGTCCATGGGGAACGGGATGGTGTCGTCTACCAGGAAGTACCGCAGCCGGGACACCCTCGTCCCTCCACCCGCAGCGCGGACGAGTACGGCTACCGGTCGGGAACGATCCTGCCCGGCTCGGGAATCCTCCGAGTCGGGGTCTCACCCGACACGGTGACGGTCCAGTACGTGAAGGCGGACGCCTCGGGGACCGTGGCCGACGCCTACACGGTGAAGGCCCGCTGAAGGGCCTCGGTGCCGCGCCAGGGTCGAATCCAGGAGCAGGTCGGGTCCCCGGAGGACGAGGCGGAGACCTGGGGCGTCAGCTAGTCCTTCCACCAGGGCTTGGCCGCGAGGAGGAAATGTCCGGCAGCCATGTAGGGCCCGCCGAGGACATGCTTGAGGGGGAACCCGGATGGGAGATTGGCGCCTCTCAGCACCTCCAGGTAGAAGCGGCCCCACTCGAAATCCAGATCCCCGATGAACCGGGGGCGGAAGGGCATGTCGGCCCAGTACGGGGAGATGTAGACCGCCTCGATGGGACGCCGGGCCTCGGTAAAGACGAAGAAGTCCTCCCGACGGTTCCGGACATTGGCCTCCGCCGTATCCGACACACGGAGCGAGTTCCAGACGCACTCGCGAGGGCCGTACCATGCCACGGCCCAGGGAATGTCACTCATGAACAGGGTCGACTTTGGGGTGAAGTCGGCGAATTCACGGATGACGCTCGGCCGGTAGGGCTCGCTCAGCGAGAGCCCCTTGGGGGGCAGGACCCCGAGCAGGAACGGCGCGGAGAACAGGGTGACCAAACCCCAGAGGCACCAGGTCCGGAGGAATGGGAACTCCCACTCGATCTGGTCGATGAGCGTGATGAGGAATCCTGAGCCCCAGACCATCACCCCGGGCGCCAGGACCACGAGCAGGTCCTCCGAGGTCACAGGTCCAAAATCCTTGGTGATCCAACCCCGGAGTCCGGCCTGGACGACGACCACGACGGCCAACATCCCGGCGAGGGTCCAGCGCAGCCGGTTGAGGCTGGGGCTGCCGAAGGGAACGAGGAGCCCGACCAGGAAGAACAGGCTGGTCCAGGTCCCTCCCATGCGGATCAGGTCGTCCCCGAGGATCTCTCGGACCCCACCCACCACCTTCGCGACGACCTCCCCGATCAGGTCCGCCTCCAGGACGGGATGCTGGGAACGCTGCAGCCGGTCGCCGGGGAACGACTCGGTCCCGGACAGGGCGGCGAATCCAGCCGTACCGAGCGGTTGACCGCAGACCAGGAGGTTGCGGGTGATCCAGGGACCGGACAGGACGAGGAAGGCCACCAGGGCGAGTCCCAGCACGCGACCCCGAATGCCGACGCCGCGCCAGACCAGGAAGCCCAGGATCGGAAACAGCAGCCAGCCGAAGGAATACTGGGTCAGGAACATCACCCCGACCACCACCCCGGATCCAACGGCCAGGAGCAGCTGCCGACCCCGACGAGGAGTCTCCGAAGCCGCCTCCCGTTCGAAGCCCAGCATCAGGTGCAGCAGGAGCAGCATCAGGACCATCAGAAGGAGCGTGGGCAGGCCGGAATTGGCGAACTGCCAGAATAGGTCGGTCCCGATGATGAGGGCTGCCGAGAGGACGCCCACCGAGGAGTCGAACAATCGCGTCCCAAGCAGGCCCGCGAGGGCCACGACCACAGCGAAGAATCCCAGGTTGAGGCCACTGATGACCACCTCCTCCATGGGACGACGATGGAACTCATCAGCCGGCAGGCGGGCCCACCACGAGACGGGCATCACCTTGAACACCACCGCCAGGATCGCAGGGTAGACCGGGGGGTTCTCGAGGTCGGGATGCCGCTGCACGAGGACCGTCCGGGGATCCACGCCCTTACGGACCGCATGCTCCTCGAGCAGGTGGAGACTCAGGGGGCGGATGACGCCGGTGGTGTACCCCTGACCCGCGGCGAGATTGCGACCCAGCTGGGCCAGATCCATGGCCTCGGGAGCCCGGAAGTTCTTCGCCTCGTTGTTCTGGTACAGGGCGAATGCGAGACCCACCACGATCAGGGTCAGGATCCGACGCAACCAGACCCGGCCCATCCCCTCCTCCAGGTAGTGGACGAAGGTCTGGACACCTCTTGGAGGGCTTGGGGGATTCGTCATGATGGACCCCCAGTGTGGTCAGGTCGCAACCTGTTGTGAAGTGGACGGTTCGGAAATCCCAAACCCTCTCCCAGACCTCTGGGACTGCGGATCGTCCGTGGACCGCAGGTCCTCAGCGCAGGCGGGTGGAATGCTCCTGCATCCACATCACGTCCCGGTTGTTTGCCTGGGTGCCCGACTGGACCCAGGCCCCCTTCTTGACCGGCGGCATCGTGCGGGGATCCGCCCACTTCTTGATCTCCGAATGGCCATCCGCGAAGGAGAAGCCGCCGGCACGGTTGTGATAGCTCGCCGGAACGTCGACCATGCGGATCGAGCCGAGATTGACCTTCTTCGCGTAGATCGAGTTCTCCATAGAAACGACGAAGAAACCGTCGTTGATGCTGTCCTCCCGCTCGTCGAGCAGGACATAGGTCATGGCCGGCCCCGGTTCGTTCATGCTGCTGGCCTTGGTGAAGACATTCCACGGCTCGTTCGCCCAGCCACCGTCCGTGCCCTTGTTTCCGCCAACCCAGATGCTCATCGCCATGCTCCGGACGCGGGGGACTTTGTTCTTGGCGCGGTCGACCGCCATGCTCATGTCCGAGGGACATTTCCAGATTGCCCGGGTCTGGCCCGTGTAGCGCCACAGGGGGCTCTGTGTCAGCCAGTTCGTGTTCCAGTTCCCATCGGCGCTCGGGTTGCCGATATCGAGATCACCCTGGACCCAGGCGCCATCGGAAGTGTTCGGATTGACCTCCGGGGCATAGGCGTAGAGCAGCCGGTCGTTGTTGTCGGAATTGTACAGGGCCCACCCCAGCAGCAGCTGCTTGTGGTTGTTCATGCAGTTGATGCCTTGGGCCTTGGTCTTGGCCTTCCCGAGGGCGGGCAGGAGCATGCCGGCGAGGATCGCGATGATGGCGATGACGACGAGCAGCTCGATCAGGGTGAATGCGCGACGGCTTAGGGTGGAATCAGTGTGCATGGATCAATCCGAGGATCGCTGGCAGTCTAACGCTGCAATCCTCCCCGACAACCTCCGCGTGCGGCTTCAAAAATTCAAGAGACAAGCCGGTCCGGGAAGCGGACCCGGGGCCCGGACCCCGACACCGCGTCTCACTCCATCTCGATGCCGACGGGACAATGGTCGGAGCCGAGGACCGTCGACCGGATGAAGGCAGACCGGAGCCGCGTACGGATCCGACCGCTCATCAGGAAGTAGTCCAGCCGCCACCCCACGTTCCGGGTCCGTGCGCCCCCCATCGGGCTCCACCACGAATAATGGCCAGGCCCCTTCTCGAACTCCCGGAAGGTGTCGACGAACCCGTCGGTGACCAGGGCGTCCATCCCCGACCGTTCCTCTGCGGTGAACCCATGGTTGCGGACGTTCGCCTTCGGATTCGCGAGGTCGATCTCGGTGTGGGCCACGTTCAGATCACCACAGAAGACCACCGGCTTCGAGGCCTCGAGCTTCCGGAGATAGGCCCTGAAGTCGCGATCCCATTCCATCCGGTAGGGCAGACGCGCCAGCTCACGCTGGGAGTTCGGGGTGTAGACGTTCACCAGGAAGAACCCGTCGAACTCCGCCGTGAGCACGCGCCCCTCCTGGTCATGTCGCGCGACACCAATTCCCTGGGTCACCTGGAGTGGACGATGGCGGCTCAGGATGGCGGTCCCGGAGTACCCCTTCTTCTCCGCGCTGTTCCAGAAGGCCTCGTACCGGGATGGCCAGACCGGGGCCACGTCCCCGGGGGCGCACTTCGTCTCCTGGAGGCACAGGATGTCCGGACTCTCCTCCTCGAGATAGGTCAGCAGGGTCTTCTTCAGGACCGCCCGGAGACCATTCACGTTCCAGGAGATGAGCTTCATGGGTCGAGGGTGGCGACGACCCGCGCGAGGTCGAAGCCAAATCCGGTCCGCTAGGGGGTCGGGACCCCGAAGGGCAACGCGACCACCTCGACCGGGCATTCCCGGTCCGCGAGCCGGAGCACCAGGGCGCTTCCCGGGGTGGCTGATTCCCGACGCACATAGCCGAGGGCGAGGATTCCGCCGAGGGCCTGGGAATGACGGGCGCTCGTGATGTATCCCGCCTCTCTCCCTTCCCGGAACAGCTTGGTCCCCTTCGGAGGCAGGGTCCCGAGATCCCCCGGCAACCGGAGACCGCTCAACCGCTTGACCACCTGCCCGTAGGTCCGCAGCCGGGCGATCGTCTCCTGTCCCGTGTAGCAGCCCTTCGAGTAGTTGATGTGCGTGGCCTCCAACCCGGCCTCGGGAGGCAGGTTCGTCTCGTCCATGTCGACCGGGAAGCGCGGGATGCCCGCCTCGAACCGGACCCGGTCCAGCGCCTCGAAACCCGCGAGGCATCCCCCATGATCCCGGGCCGATGCCACCGACTTGTCGAGGACCGCCGCGAGGGAATCGGTCGGGATGAAGAGGTCGAATCCCGGCAGCCCGGCCCGGGAGCGTCGGATGACATACAAATCCCCGAGCGTCGGATGGTTCCGATGGACCACACCCAATGGGGCTTCCGGCAGCGCGTCGACCAGCTCCAGGCCGAGCACGACCGCATCCGCCGAGTGCCCCTGCACGGACAGCAAACCGTAATAGGGGCGAACGTCCACGACCTGGACGTCCTCGGCCACGATGTGGTGTTCGAGCCGGGCCTTCAGGGGATCGACCAGACCCGGCTCGAAATCGAGGAGGAGCTCCTCCGCGAGGGCGAAGACGTGGACCTCGGCGACGAGCTTCCCCTTGGGGGAACAGAACGCCGCCGGGCACCCGGACCCCACCTTCAACGAACGGATGTCGTTGGTGACCTGGCCATTGAGCAGCCGGACCCGATCGGCACCTGTGAGGCAGAGTCGCCCTCGGAACCCGAGGTCGAGCACGACGGCGGCGGACCGGAGGGCCCGGTATTCGGCGGCGGGATCCCCGTAGTCGGTGACGATTTCCTCGCCGCCAAGTTCGGCGAACCGTCCACCGAGGGCCTCGTGCGCCTCGTGCAACACGAATGGTGTCATGGGGTTGACGATATCCCCGTTCCCCGGAAACGGAAAGGAACGCGGCGGTGGGTCGACGTTGGCCGCACAAACCCGTCCAATCTCGTTTTGTCCTTTGCCGGGTTCCGGCCTCGTCAGTAGCGTCCGCACTTCATTGCCGAGGCCGCCCGATGAGTGACAAACCGGACTACAAGAACTCCCTGAACCTGCCCACGACTGGATTCCCGATGCAGGCGAATCTGGTGCAACGGGAGCCCGAACGCCTGGCCAGCTGGGAGTCCGAGGACCTGTACGGACAGATCCAGACGGCCCGCAAGGACGCGGAACCCTTCGTCCTCCACGACGGCCCCCCGTTTGCCAACGGGGACGTCCACATCGGTACCGCGCTCAACAAGATCCTGAAGGACCTCGTCATCAAGTCCCAGACCCTCCGGGGCCGCCGGGCCCCGTACATCCCGGGTTGGGATTGCCATGGCCTCCCGATCGAGTCGCGCGTCACCCAGGAGCTCCGGGCCGCGGGACAGGTCGACTCCTCCCCGGCCACCATCCGATCCGCCTGTGAGGCCTACGCCCGCAAGTACATCGACCTCCAGCGGACCCAATTCAAGCGGCTGGGGGTCCTCGGCGACTGGGAGCATCCCTATCTGACCCTCGACCGCGCCTACGAGGCCGAGGAACTGCGGCTGTTTGCCAACCTGGTCGAACGCGGCTTCGTCTACCGCGGCAAGAAGCCCGTGTACTGGAGCATCCCGTTCAAGACGGCCCTCGCCGAGGCCGAGGTCGAGTACGCCGACCACGTCAGCCAGAGCGTCTACGTGAAGTTCCGTCTCAAGGGGGAGCCCAACACGTTCCTCCTGATCTGGACGACCACCCCTTGGACCCTGCCGGCGAACCTGGCCGTCGCCTTCAACCCCGCCTACCACTACTCGCTCGTGATGGTCGAGGGAGGTGCCTTCCTCGTGGCAAATCCTCTGCTCTCCACAGTGGCTGCCAAGCTGGGTTGGGACGGCTACCAGATCGTCCGCACCGTCAGCGCGGAAGAACTGGAGCAGATCGTCTACGAACACCCGTTCTGCAACCGGACCGGCCGCCTGCATGCGGCAGGATTCGTCACCAGCGACACCGGCACGGGCTTCGTCCACATCGCACCCGGTCACGGCATGGACGACTACCAGCTGGGACTGAAGGTTGGGCTCCCGATCTACTGCCCTGTGGATGACGAGGGTCGCCTGGCCTGGACCGCAGACCTGCCCCGCGAGCAGCAGATGCCGGAATCACTCCTGGGCAAATCAACGTTGGAGAAGAATCACAAGTCCGACGCCAACGAGGCGGTGATAGAACTGCTGACCGAACGGCAGGCACTCGCCTTCCGGGAGGCCTACCACCACAGCTATCCGAACTGCTGGCGGTCCAAGACCCCGATCATCTTCCGGGCCACCGACCAGTGGTTCATCAGCATGTCCCACACGCCTCCCGACACCGACAAGAGCTTCCGCGAACTCGCGGTCGCGACCGTCGAGCGCGACGTGCGGTGGATCCCGGAGTGGGGTCAGGGCCGGATCCGGGGCGCCGTGGAGTCGCGTCCCGACTGGTGCATCTCGCGGCAACGTTCCTGGGGCGTGCCGATCCCTGCGTTCTACGACGCCACGGGCGAGCCGATCCTCAATGCGGCCATCGTACGCCGGGCCGCGGACCTCATCGAGAAGGAGGGAAGCAATGCCTGGTTCGCCACGCCCGCGGACCAGCTGTGGGCCCGATGCCGTCCGGAGGGCTGGACCGGACCTGAGGCCGTGCGGCAGGGAACCGATACCCTGGACGTCTGGATCGACTCTGGAAGCTCCTCGCGCGCCGTCCTCCAGAAACGTCCCGAACTGCATTCCGGGACCCGGTGGCAGGCCGACATGTACCTCGAGGGCTCCGATCAGCACCGCGGCTGGTTCCAGTCGTCCCTGCTCCTGTCCCTCGCCGGGAACGGCTCCGCACCCTTCAGATCCGTCCTCACCCACGGGTTCATGGTCGACGAGGACCGGGAGAAGATCTCCAAGTCCAAGCAGGGTGCCGGGGGCTACCAGAGGCCCCAGACCGCCGATCGGTATGTGAAGGAGTTCGGAGCCGACGTCGTGCGGCTCTGGGTCGCGTCACAGGACTACCGGAACGACATCGTCGTCAGCGAGGAGCGGTTGAAGAAGGTGGGTGAGACCTACCGCCTGCTCCGCAACACCCTCCGGTACCAGCTCAGCAACCTGGCGGACTTCGATCCGGCGACCCATGCCGTGGCCGATGATGCCCTGACGGGACTGGATCGATGGATTCTCGACGAGTTCGCGCGGCTCGAGACGGAGGTGGCGCGGGCCTACGAGGCCTACGAGTTCCATGTCGTCTACCAGAGGCTCTCCCAGTTTGCGGCCGTCCAGCTCAGCGCCACCTACCATGACCTCGTTAAGGACCGTCTCTACACCGAGGCGGCGACTTCCCCGCGGCGTCGCAGCACCCAGACGGCGCTCTATCGGATGGTCACCCGGCTGAGCCAGATGCTGGCGCCGATGCTGGCGTTCACGTCGGACGAGGCCTGGGGCTTCATCCAGAAGACCCCGGTCCACTCGGTGCACCTGTCGACCTGGTCCCCGGGCGCACCCCTGCTCTCCGAGGAGGAGGTGCGACGATGGGAAATCCTCTTCGGGATCCGGACCCGGGTGCTGCCGGAACTCGAGAAGGCCCGCCAAGCCAAGCGCATCGGGAAGGCCCTCGACGCCCGGGTGCAGCTGGAGCTGGAGCCCGCCGAATGCGCAGTCGCCAAGAACCACCTTTCGGACCTCCAGGAACTGCTGAACGTGTCAGGTCTGGACGTCCGGGAATCGCAGTCCGCCTCCGTCTCGGTCCAGCCCGCGAGCGAGGGTGGATGGCAGAAATGCGACCGCTGCTGGCACTGGGACCCGGCCATCGGCCAGGAGCCCGGGCATCCCGGGGCCTGTCCGCGCTGCATCCAGGCCCTCAAGGCACTGTCCCTCGCCTGATCCGTCAGCGGCACGACTCGCCTCGGGCGAGGTTCAGAGCGCCTTCAGGACGACGACGGTGAGGTCGTCGGTCTGCGGTTCAGGCGACGAGAATGTCCGGGCCGCGGTGCAGACCGCCTCGACGATCTCGGACGCCGGAAGATCCCGGTGGGACCGGACCACCTCGACGGCCCTTTCCATGCCGAAGATCTCATCATCGGACCGGATGGCCTCCTCGATCCCATCGGTCAACAGCAGCAGGATGTCCCCCGCCTGGAGCAGGACGTCGCCTCCCGACGGATAGGGCACATCGCCCTGGCGCCCCAGGGGACGCCCGGTCCTCCCGAGGACCATCCGCACGTTCCCGTCCTGCCCGATGACCAGTCCTGAGGTGTGGCCCGCATTGGCGAATTGGACGCGTCTCTGGGCCGACAACAACCGCAGGAACAGCAGGGTGATGAACCGTTCACGACCAAGGTCATCGCGGAGCAGCTCCTGGGTGCGGGTCAGGACCTCCCCGGGTTCAGCGGTGCCCCGGGCGACGAGTCGCAGGTAGGCGCGGGCCTCGGCCATGAGGAGCGAGGGCCCCAGACCATGACCGCTGACGTCGGCGATCACGATGCCGAGACACTCCGGATCGATCGGAAAGAAATCGAAGTAGTCCCCTCCGGTGGCCTCGGCGGGATGGGACGCTCCGGCGATGTCGTAGCCGGCCAGCCGGGGGGCCTCCTTCGGGAACAGCCGCTGCTGGATCTCCCGGGCCGCCGCGAACTCCTCGCGGCTCCTCCGGATCTCCTCCGCCGCCCGACGACGCTCCGTGACATCGCGCGAGAAGATCACCACCCACAGGTCGGACCCCATCCGCATCTCGGTGAGGGCGAGATCGATGTCCACGCGCGACCCGTCCCGGCGTCGGGCGACGGTCTCGTTCGACTTGGCAGTGCCCGAGGCCCGGAACGACTGCCACCAGTATCCCGCCGGCAGTTCCACCGGCTGCAGGACATCCAGCCGGAGACCAACGAGGTCGCCCGGATCCCAGCCGAAGACCGGCAGGTTGGCGGGATTGGCGAACCGGATGACACCGGACGCGTCGAGGAGCAGGACGGCATCCGTCGAGTTGTCCCAGACCGAGCGGTAGCGGAGCTCGCTCACCCGGAGCGCCTCCTCCGCGGCGCGACGGGCCCTCCGGATGCCGGCCTCCTTGAGCTCGCGCTGCACCGCGGGCACCAGGCGCCCCAGGGCACCCTTCATGAGGAAGTCGTGCGCTCCCGACTTCATGGCGTCGATCGCCACGCCCTCCTCGATGCCTCCCGAGATGATGATGAACGGGATGTCCCGGGCGACCCGCTGGACCACCCGGAGCGCCTCCGGGGCGCTGAACCCGGGCATCGTGTGGTCGCACAGGATCAGGTCCCAGTCCTCGCCCACCAACGCCTGCTCCAGGTCCGATGCCGTAGAGACCCTCCGGGACGACACTTCCCAGCCTCCGGTCCGCAGGAGTGTTCCGAGGAGACGGGCGTCGAACTCGGAGTCCTCCACGATGAGCACCCGGAGCCGGGTCCCCGTCTGGGGAGGCGTCGGGGGCACCGGGGAAGTCGTCATCGCGGATCGGGAAATGAGCGACTCAGTTTTCCCGGGCGCGCCAGAACACCATGGGCACGCCGGTGTTTGAGACGATCGAGACGCGCTCCGGGTTGCCCGGGCCCTTGCCCGTGACCCGGAAGGACTCGGCCCAGGTCCGGAGGTCGCCGGAGGATTCCACGATGACCGGTTTGCCCGTGGTGCCGAAGACCTCG
>Ga0209770_10001339_pt1 | contig 12865 bp, 10 predicted proteins | sample LauGreSu1BDMLBDD_2_FD_187572 | JGI IMG/M metagenome (GOLD analysis project Ga0209770, IMG submission 187572) | Freshwater lake microbial communities from Lake Michigan, USA - Su13.BD.MLB.DD (SPAdes) (version 2) | ecosystem: Environmental > Aquatic > Freshwater > Lake | place: Lake Michigan, USA...
GTCGAGTTCTATCGCGATGTACTCGGCATGGAATTCACCGTTGCCTTCGCTGAGGATCGAGTGCCCTCTACTGGCGAACACGACCCCTACATGCATGTCTTTCTAGATGCCGGTGGTGGCAACGTGCTCGCCTTCTTCGAGTTGCCGACTCGGCCACCGATGGGTCGCGATCCAAACACGCCGCAATGGGTCCAGCACATTGCCTTCGAGGTAGCCGATCTCACCACGCTGACCCTCGCTCGAACACGCTTGGTCGATCGCGGCATCGAGGTCGTCGGACCCACAGACCATGGCTTGTTCTGCTCGATTTATTTTTTCGATCCAAATGGTCATCGTCTGGAGTTGACCTGCAACACCGCAAGCGACGAAACGACAGCCAAAGCGCGCGCCAACGCAGAACCCATGTTGGCCGAGTGGAGTCGTACGAAACGGGCGCCGAAGCACAATGCCTGGTTGCACTCATCTGCGGAGCACGAATCATGAAGCTCGCCAGCCTGCGCGACCCCATCCATCGCCGCGACGGATGTCTCGTCGTCGTATCAAGCGATCTCACACGCTGCCTCGACGCTCGATCGATTGCGCCGACACTGCAGGCAGCGCTCGACGATTGGGCGCAGATCGAGCCGTCGCTTCAAGCTCTGAGCGCGCGAGTCAACTCGGGCGAAGGCATGGCTTTCGATCCGTCAGGGTGTCTCTCGCCTCTACCCCGTGCCTATCAGTGGGCTGACGGTTCTGCATATGTGAATCACGTTGCATTGGTGCGTAAAGCCCGCGGCGCAGAGCTGCCGCCATCTTTCTGGAGTGATCCCTTGATGTACCAAGGTGGCTCCGATGGATTTTTAGCACCGAGGGACAATATCCCATTCGTGGATTCGCAATGGGGTCTCGACTTTGAGGCTGAGCTCGCCGTGATCACCGATGATGTGTCACAAGCCTGCGATGAACGCACCGCCCGCCAGAGCATCCGACTATTGATGCTCGTGAATGATGTCTCGTTGCGAGGCCTGATCCCGGGCGAACTGACCAAAGGTTTTGGTTTCTTCCAGTCGAAGCCGGCCTCGGCTTTCTCGCCGGTCGCCGTCACGCCCGACGAGCTGGGGACCGCATGGGATGGCGGACGCGCACATCTGCCGCTACTCGTCCAACTCAACGGCCGAGAGTTCGGACGCGCCAATGCCGGTGTCGACATGACATTCGACTTTCCCGCACTCATCGCTCATGCGACAACGACCCGAAGCCTCGCAGCCGGTACCATCATCGGTTCCGGCACGGTATCCAATCGCGATGCCGACGGCGGCCCTGGCCGTCCTATCGTCGAGGGTGGACTCGGTTACTCCTGCATCGCCGAACAACGAACCGTGGAACAGCTGCGTACTGGCACCATATCAACCCCGTTCCTGTCGCCTGGCGATCAGGTCAAAATAGAGATGCGGGATGCAGACGGCCGATCGATCTTTGGAGCGATCGACCAGCGCGTCGTTGCCTTCGAAAGATCATGAATGACCTGCTGATACTCGATCGATTTCTTCCCTACAGGCTCTCGGTGCTCAGCAATACGGTGAGCACGGCGATTGCAAACCGCTACACCGAACGCTTTGATCTGCGCATTCCCGAATGGCGAGTCTTGGCCGTGCTCGGTATGCAGCCAGGCCTGTCGGCAGCCGAGGTCGCAGCGAAGACCGCGATGGATGCCGTGGCCGTGAGCCGTGCCGTCACCCGTTTACTCAAACAAGGTCGACTGGAGCGCAGCTACACCTCGCAAGATCGTCGCCGCTCCGAACTTCGGCTGTCCGAACACGGTCAGCGCGTCTACGAAGAAATCGTTCCTATCGCGCGAGCTTACGAGCGCGCCCTGCTCGACGGCCTCGATGACACTCAACGCCTCGAACTCGATCGCTTGCTGCAAATGCTGACCCAGCGAGCCAATCGCTTGACCATTCAACCACCGACTCAAGACGAGATTTGACATGCCGACCCAACTCCCCAAACGCCGTCTCACCCTCATCGACCGGATCATCAAGGCGGCTAAAGACCACGCTGATCGGATGCCGCTCGATTTACTGCGGCGTTATTTCAGCGGCGTGGGCGAGGAAGATCTCGCAGCCCGCGACGCCGTTTATCTAACCGGTATCGCCAGCTTGCATTACGGCATGGCAGATAAGCGCCGCGTCGACCAAGCGCTGTTGAAGATCGTGCACGTGTCCGACTCGAGCAGTCTCGTGCTGATTGCGACCGATGATCGCCCGTTCTTGGTCGAGTCTCTCGGAATCGCTTTTGCAGAAATAGGTGTCGCCGTACGGATGCTCGTACACCCTGTGCTACACGTCCGACGAGATGGACGTGGTCGTTTGCTGTCGACCCATGACGTAGCACACGAACGTACCCGCGCCGAGTCCTGGCAGTTATATGAAATCGATCGACTCTGGGATGCCGAGTCGATCGCGCGCCTCGAATCGCGCCTGCATGCCGCACTCGAGCATGTACAGCTCGCCGTCACGGACTGGATCGCCATGCGCGCCAAGGTTCATCGAGCCATCGATCAGCTTGCGAAAACCCCCTTGCGCGGCGAGCGCGCTCAGCAGCGCGACGAGGCGATCGCCTTGCTAGACTGGATGGAAGGAGCCCACTTCGTGTTCCTCGGCTATCGATACCAACGCCTGATGCGGGGCGCACATCGCGATCGTCTGCAAGCAGATCAACGCAGCGGGCTCGGTATTTTGCGTACTGGCTCGCTCGAAACGGTCGGCACCGAGACCTTACAGGGCGAACTGCGCAACGCCATGCGCAGTGCAGATCCGCTGATCATCACGAAATCGGCATTACGCTCAACCGTCCATCGCAGTGGACATCTAGACCATCTGACTGTCAAAGATTTTGATACGCAAGGTCGTGTTCGAGGTGAACATCGTTTCCTCGGCCTGTGGACCGCCACAGCTTACTTCGCATCGCCAAACGACATCCCGGTGGTACGCCGAAAAGTCTCTGAAGTCATCACTCGATTCGGCCTCGACCCTCGCAGTCATGACGGCAAGGCCGTGCTGGCCGTACTCGAGACCTGGCCTCGGGATGAACTGTTCCAGTCCAGCCCATCCGAACTCGTCGACTTCGTCCGTGGTGTCGTCAACCTCTATGATCGCCCAACCACACGCGTCATGCTGCGCCACGACCCGCTCGGTCGGTTTTGGTCGTGCATGGCTTTCGTCCCTCGCGATCGTTACACGACAGAAGTGCGTCATCGCATCGAAGCGCTGTTAACACGACACTGCGGTGGCAGTGATCTCGAGTCGCAGGTTCAGATCGCCTTGTCCAATCACGCGCGCTTGCACGTGATGATTCGAGGCGGAGTCGAAAGACTCTCAGGTACGCAAGTCGCGACCCTCGAGCGCGAAGTCGCTGATGCCGTCGCCACGTGGACGGATCACTTGCGTACGACCTTGCAAGGCGCGATCGCGCCAGCGGCGGCAGCACGACTCTTCCAGCGCTACGCACCCCTTTTCCCACTGGCTTATCAAACGGCCGTCTCACCATCGACATCGCTGCGTGACATCAACGCGATGGAGCATCTAGCGAGCACGAATGCCACGATGCACTGGCGCGTCCACCACTCGGAAGGCGATGCCGTCAACACCCTAGGGCGTTTGCATCTTCGCCTCGTCCGACGTGGCTCGAGTCTGCCGATCGCCGATCTGGTACCCATGTTCGAGAACTTCGGGTTGCGTCTTTTGGGAGAGCAATCATGGCTCGTCGGCGACGCAAGCTCGCAAAAGAACGCTATTCAGGACTTCGAAATCGAGCTGAAGGCAGACGCTAAGTTTGACGTTGATGTTGACGGCGATCGACTCCTCGAGGGCTTGCAGTCCGTTCGCGATGGGCTGATCGATAACGACGGCTTCAACCGTCTGTTGTTGTCGACTCAGCTCGACATCCGCCAAATCAACGTGCTGCGCGCCTGCTGTCGCTACCTTCTGCAAGCGGGCATCCCCTTCAGTCAACGCTACATGGAGCGCACACTGGAATCCAACGCGACCGTGACCCACGATTTGTATCAGCTCCTTGCGGTGCGGCATGACCCTAAACTGCGCAAAGAGACACGCGAGAAAACCGAAGCGCAGATTCTCAGCCGACTGGCGAAGCGACTCGACGGCATCGTGAATGCAGACGAGGACCGAATCCTGCGAAGATTCCAAGCGGTCATACTCGCCATCCTGCGCTGCAACTTCTTCCAGCGAGACGAGGACGGCACTCATCGTCCGGTACTGGCCTTCAAGCTCGACCCGAAGGTAATTCCCGACTTGCCGCTGCCGCGTCCACGTTACGAGATTTACGTGGTCGGCCCAAGAGTCGAGGGTGTGCACCTACGCATGGGTGAAGTGGCTCGCGGTGGGTTACGTTGGTCGGATCGTCGCGAAGACTTCCGAACGGAAGTACTCGGGCTGATGAAGGCACAGAACGTCAAGAACACAGTCATCGTTCCGGTCGGCGCGAAAGGCGGCTTCGTTGCACGCCAACTGCCGAGTGGACCACGCGATGCCATCCAAGCCGAAGGCATCGCGGCGTACCGCCAATACATCAACGCCCTACTCGATCTCACGGACAATATCGTCGCCGGTCGCATCGCACCGCCGCCGAATCTTCGTCGTCGCGATGGTGACGACCCGTATCTTGTCGTCGCCGCAGATAAGGGCACGGCAACGTTCTCAGACATCGCCAATGCGATCGCCGTTGAACGCGGTTTTTGGCTTGGCGACGCATTCGCCTCCGGCGGGTCCGCCGGCTACGACCACAAGAAAATGGGTATCACGGCACGCGGCGCATGGGAGTGCGTGAAGCGACACTTCCGCGAGTTGGGCCGGGACATCCAGCGCGAGCCTTTCACGGTCGCTGGTGTCGGCGATATGTCCGGCGACGTCTTCGGCAACGGCATGCTCTTGTCGCAGCAGATCAAACTCGTCGCCGCGTTCAATCATCAGCATATCTTTCTTGATCCGAATCCGGATGCTGCCACCAGCTTTGCCGAGCGAGCGCGTCTGTTCGCGTTGCCCCGCTCCGCGTGGACGGACTACAACGCTCGCCTGATCTCCAAAGGCGGCGGTATCTACGAGCGTAGCGCTAAATCCATTCCGCTCAGCGCCGAAGTGCGCTCGATGCTGCGCATTGACGCGACGTCTGCGACGCCGAGCGATGTCATTCGCGCCATTCTTCGCATGCCGGTCGATCTACTTTGGAACGGCGGCATCGGAACCTACGTCAAGGCGAGCGACGAACCTCAATCGGCAGCAGGTGATCGCAGCAACGATGCCGTACGCGTCGATGGTCGCGATTTGCGCGCGAAAGTCGTCGGCGAAGGCGGCAATCTCGGCTTTACGCAACGCGGGCGTGTCGAGTATGCCCTCACCGGTGGACGTATCAATACCGACTTCATCGACAATTCGGCGGGCGTCAACACTTCCGACGTCGAGGTCAACCTCAAGATTTTGACCTCGGCCATCGAATCGCGCGGCGCCTTACGAAGAGCGGAGCGCGATCGTCTGCTTGCGCGCTTGACCGGGGAGGTCGCGAAGCTCGTGCTTCGTAACAACTACTTGCAGAGCCAGGCCCTCTCGACGCTCGAGTTACAGTCAGCCGCACGCCTGCCGGAACTGCAGAGTCTGATCAGGCACCTGGAACGCAAAGGCGAGCTTGATCGCCAGGTCGAGAATCTCCCGGACGACGAGGCACTGGCAGCACGTCGCAAACAGGGACTCGGTCTCACGCGTCCCGAATTGGCCGTCGTGCTCGCCTACTCGAAGATCTCCCTCTATAGGCAATTGATCGACACCAATTTGCCGGACGATAGTTACTTTGCCCAGGAAGTGGAGCGCTACTTCCCGTCCGCGGTGACGCAGCGCTTCAACAAAGATATTCGACGCCATCAACTACGGAGAGAGATAGTCACCACTGCCGTGACCAACAGTCTGGTCAATCGCATGGGACCGAGTTTCGTGATGCGTGCCTGTGAAGAAACCGGGGCCTCGGCAGCGGATGTCGCTCGCGCATACAGCATTGCTCGTGAGTTACTGCAGGCGCGAGAAGTCTGGAGTGACATCGAAGCTCTCGACAATCGCATCCCGAGCGAAGCGCAGTACGCGGCTTACGCGGATACCGCCAGAACCCTGCGCCACGCCACGATGTGGCTATTGCGACGTCAGAGCGAACTCGTCGTGGCTGACACCGTGTCTGAGCTGAGTGCACCGGTGCGGGCATTTCAACAAATCGTCCAACGCTGTCTCAGTGGCGATCTCAAGCGCGAGTTGGCGGCGACAGAGCAGCGTTATCTCGACGCAGGTCTGCCCTCGGCACTCGCGACTCGATTGGCAAGCGGGACCTCGCGCGACGCCGCTTTCGATGTGGCGGAGCTGGCCAAACTGCAGCAGCGCCCTGTCGCCGCGGTTGCAGCCGATTGGTTTGCGATCGGCGAGCGACTGAAGCTCGATTGGCTGGGATCCCGAATCGACCGCTTGGTTGTGGACGGGCCACTGCAGGCCATCGCGCGCTCCGGGCTACGCGAGGCTGTACGCAAACTGCAACGCGCGATAGTCACCGCCGTCGCAAAGCAAGACTACACGCGATGGTCTGCTGACCGACGAGAAGCCTTGGCACGCTGGGAGCGGACTCTGGCGGACGTGTCGGCAGACGGCTCGAGCGACTTTGCCGCACTGTCGGTGTGTGTCGACAGCTTGCGTAGCCTCACCGACTGATCAGCCACATTCAACTGTCGCGATTGGCCTTCGTGTGCATCGGGGTGCGAGCCGCCAACCAGGCTGCCGCCACGATACCGATGGCCAACGCCGACAGTTGCCAGGCGTAGTCTTCGGGATGCTCCCAGAACTCGGTAAACCAGTGCCAACGACCGCCGAGCTCGACAGCGTTCCAGGCGATGATCGCTGTCGGAATGCCGTAGCGTATCGCAGTCGTCACGCGCCAGAACAACATCAGTCGACGGAATAGATAAACCGCCCAAATGACGTTCAGGAAAAACACGGCGTAGGTCACAGGATGACGATCGCCTGCGAAATCCTTGTGATATAGAAACAGCAGGACGAGGTAGAAAAACCAAATCACATAGACCGTCTCGAGCGCCGTGATCGCTGCAAAGTTGCGTTCATGATGCGGATTGGGTTTGCCCGTCTTCAATTTCAGATGGCGCTGAAACCAGATGAAGAAATTGCACTTGGTTTCTTTGTTGAAAAGAAAATAGACCAGTGTCGCTCCTAGTACGCCGATCGACGACATCATCACGAGATATTCGGCTTTCGTTGCGATGACGCCGGGCTTGAAAGGATCCATCAAATCGGGAACACCGAGATCCTCACCCGACCAAACGAACGCGAACTCCACCCAACCGGTCCACAAGAAAGTCCCCGCCCAAAACCCGTACCACGTTGCCGACACTTCGTTGGGATGGCGCATACCTAGCCACAGCAAAAGGGCTCCGAATGCCCCGAGAGCAAAAGCAGACTCGAACACATAACCGGGGCCAGGCCAGATCTCCTCCATCATGATCATCGCCGTGTGGCCGAGTGCCTGCACTACGAAGACGATCAAAAATGCCATCAACCCGATATAGGGCGGTCGATGGAGCCAGTTCTTCAAACCCCCGCTGCTCGAAGTCGAAGACTCGAGATTGGCGCTCATGTTTTTCTCCCGCGATCTGACGCCGCGATTTGATCCCCGTTGCGTCCGAGTCTATGCCCGGCCAACGGACGAGGACAACAGACCCCTGTGCTAGCATCTGCGCCCTCTATTTCACCCCAAACTTGCGGGAGCACGGCGAAAATGGCGGGAAAACTGGTCCTCGTACGTCACGGTCAGAGCGTCTGGAACGTGGAGAATCTGTTCACTGGTTGGACGGACGTCGATCTCTCACCCCAGGGACGTATCGAAGCAGCCAACGCTGGTCGTGAAATTCAAAAAGCCGGTATCGGTGTTGACGTCGCCTACACCTCGGTTCTCAAGCGCGCGATCCGCACGCTTTGGATCGTGCTCGACGAAATGGATCGTATGTGGGTCCCGATCGAAACGAACTGGCGCCTGAACGAGCGTCACTACGGCGCCCTGCAAGGTCTCAACAAAGCCCAGACGGTAGCCGAACACGGCGAAGCACAAGTAAAAATCTGGCGCCGCAGCTACGACATCCCACCGCCGCCACTATCGGCCGATGACCCGAGACATCCGCGTTTTGACGGTCGCTACGCTGGGATCGACCCTGCCCTGCTACCTGCGACCGAGTCGCTCAAAGATACCTTGGCTCGCGTGAAGCCAGTGTGGGACAACAGCATTGCACCGCAACTGCGCGCGGGGAAGAACGTATTGGTGACGGCGCACGGCAATAGCCTGCGTGCAATGGTCAAAATGCTCGACGGCGTACCCGAGCAGGACATTGTCGAGCTCAACATCCCGACGGGTGTGCCTTTGCTCTATGACCTTGATGCTGACCTGCAGCCACGCAGTCGCCGCTATCTGGGAGATCAGGCCGCGATCGAGGCCGCTGCCGAAGCGGTGAAGCGGCAGACCGAAAAACGTTAAGCCTTGCCCGGTGCCCAACCGTCGTAGCGACCGCCAGCGCCTTCGGCCAATTCGCGCAAGCGCTGCGAAGCGGCTCGGACCACCGGTACGTGCAGGTGCATCGATTTGGCCGCGTGTACGCTGACCGGGTGCGCACCACCTTCGGCTGATTCGCGCATCTCTATGGAATAGCCGTCGGCTTCCAACTGGCCCGCCACCACCTGCGCCGCTTCCATAGTGGGCATGGCGATGAAGAAATCGATCTGCAGGGGTTGGAAGGGATCGACACCGCCGCGACGAAGCCGTTCGATCAGCTTGGCGTCCCAATCGTCGGCTCGATGCGTGGCGGTACGGCGCACCTGATAGACGATGCGCGCAACCGCGATGCTTGCAGCCGCCACCAGAAAAAGAACGAACCAATCCACCGCGCGCCCGTCACTCGTCCGGTGCGATGGTGACGCGCAGCCCATCGAGCGCGTCGGTCATATCGATCTGACAAGAGAGTCGCGAACCTTCCTTGTGATGAGCCAACTCCTCGATCAGTTCACGCTCGTCCGACATCGGCGCCGGAATCTTGGCTGCCCAGGACGGATCGATATAGACATGGCAAGTGGCACAGGAGCACATGCCGCCACAGATCGCCGAAATGCCGTACTCGAGCTCGCGCAGCGTTTCCATCAATTTGACGCCGGCTCGAGCGGGAACGTCGTGCTCCACACCGTCACGGTCGATTACCTTCAAGGTAGGCATTCGCTAATCCTGTATTCGCTTTGAAACTGAGCTGCCTAGTTTGCCTAGGCATCGGGCGCGTTTCCAGCGGAATGCGATGCCAGCGCCATCCAAACACCATCCAAGATGCCGCGTGCCTCGATCCACCAGCCCAGACGGCGAACTCGATCTGCGTGCCCCCGACAACCCAGTGCGTCGAAAACTGTCTCCGGCCACCAATCGGGACGCGGCGCTGTGACGTGTTGCGCCGTCTGCCACTCCGCTTGTAATACTGATGATGCGTTGAGCAAACCTGCCAAGTCTTCTAGAGGATGTCCGGCATGCGCATACTCCCAGTCGATGCAGACGAATCGCTCACCCGGTCCGTGCAGCACATTGCCCGAGTGCAGATCACCATGCACGAGACAACGACTGAACGGCGATGCGACGCCCTCTTCTGCGGCATGCTCTTCTGACCTAGCTCGAAGCGCGAGCCATTGCGATCTCCAAATCAGGCATGCGGTCGAGTCGATCCGACTCAGCCGATGGAGCAACTCGTCGATACGACTCGACACGTCGAGCCTTGGGACGTCCGATGCATCGAGTCTGCGCAGCTGATCGAGCAGCGTCCAGAGCATCGATCTCGATGAAGAGGTAGCCAGCTCGTCCAAGACGATCGGCACACCTTTAAGCCACTCGATCTCCATCCAGCGCGCTGCCAAATCGACAGCGGTGATCTGCGGGGCGATACCGAATCGACTGCCCACGCGATGCGCCGCCAATTCCGCATCACGACTCGCACCCAACCACGACTCTCGAGCCACGCTGCTCCAGTGCCGACGAACGACGCGTCGACCTTGAACCTGCCGAAACTCGATACGGTTACCCGTCAGCCCATTGAGACCTGGCGCACTCATGTGCGTTGTTGCCACCAACTGCGTAGTCCGAAAATCGCGATGACGAAATAAATCGAATACAGCATCGCCACAAACATCAAACCTTGGGCCGAATACATGTAGAACGACAAAGCATCAACTAAAAGCCAATAAAGCCAGTTCTCGAGAATTGCTCGAGCGGTCATCCAAGTGGCGAGCAAACTGAGACCCGTGACAAAAACATCCAGATGCGGCCACGCTGCCGCCGTATGCTGCTGTAACAGTGGTGCACCGAACCAGACTAAAGTGGCGATGGCGACCCACGCGATGAGGTGCCGTTGCCAGCCCCACATCGTCACGGCAATCACCTTCTCGCCCGGTGCGACCTTCGACCAGTGCCAAAAACCGTATACGGCCATCAATACATAAACCGCCTGGAGTACCGCCTGTAGCGGCAATGCCGCTCCCGCTGCCAACCACACCAACACGGCAGACGAGGCTGCGCCAAACACCCAAGCCCAGCGAATCCGTTTTACGGCAAGAACGGCGTAGGTGACACCGCACAGCAGTGCTACGTGCTCAGCCCAATGCGTCGCGAGTAATTGATCGAGCCAGTTCTGCACTTAGTGCACCGTCCATGTCATATTGAGTCCGATGCGACGAGGATCCGCCAACTGAACATACAGTTTGTTGGGATAATCCGGTGGCTCGTTACCAAAGAAAAATCCGCGTTGCGCATAATCGTCGTCAAGCGCGTTGCGAACCCACATATCAGCTCGCCAGCTCGAAGTCTCGTATCCCGCACGCAGATTGAGCAGGTTGTACGACCCGGAACGCTCGTCGTGACTGTCGCTGAAGTAGAAGGCAGCGACATGCTGTAGATCAGCCCTGGCGAACCAACCGCGCTCGTGACGGTATTCGGCACTCAACGCCGCTTGTCGCGCCGGCGCATGCGCCTGCTCACGACCGGCGAGGTTACGATCGACCGTCGCGTAATCGAGAAAACGGGTACGCAGAACACCCGCCGAAGCGGATAACTGCCAACGCGCCGACACCCGGCGGATAACGCTCGCTTCAAGACCGGCATTCTCGCCACGGGCGGCGTTGTCGGTCAGATAAATGAACGACAATGGATCGCCCGGATCGAGTTGCGCCGAGGTGCTCACCTGTTGATCCGCGCGTCGCATGAGAAACAGATTCGCCTCGAGGCGCCACAGACGATTCGGATCCTCGGCCTTGTAGCCGAGCTCGATCGAGTTCAAAACTTCTTCCGAGAACTCGCGACGATCGGCCGGAATCACGGCACCGATATTGAAACCGCCGGCTTTATAGCCGCGCGCAAACGAAACGTACGCGCGTTGATACGGATCGATTCGGTAGCTGAGCGACACGTTACCACCCCACATGCTCTCGCCAGGGGCGAGATCCGTGCCATCGGTGTCGCCGTACTCCGAGTCGCGATGCTCGAGGCGTGCGCCGACCGTGAGCGTCCATCGACTCGAGAACGCCTGATCGACGGAGCCGTAGAGCGCCGCATGCCGAGCTCGATAATCGCTTCTCAAGCTACGATAGGTCTCGCCAGCGTAGAGATCGAGCTGATCATTCGTCTCGCGAATATCGAGACCGTAAAGACCGAAAATCCACCCTCCGTCGCTCGATAACCAACGCAAGTCCTGACTGACGGTTTGCCGATCTCGCAGGAATTGCGAGGTGAAATCATAGTCAGGATCAAAACCCCAGTCGCCGTCGAACGAGTAAAGAATGTCTGCATCTACTAGGGCAGTCACGCTTTGAAACTTGACGGCCCCCTCGCGCGCTAACTGCAGCGACATACCGTAAGAGCGTTGTCGATCACGCCCAGGATCGTCCGAGCGAGTCCGTCGTGAGTTGTCGATGGAGAACGCGTCGAAGCCATTATCCTGATCCACTGCGAGCACGGACCAATCCGCTTGCCATTGCGGAGTGATGCGATGCGTGCTGCGCCAGCGAAAGGTGTCTTCGGACAAACCATTGGTGTCGTCGCGACCAAGGAATTCGTTATCGCGTGAGCCATCGGCACGATAACGCTGCGCGGCAATACGCCATGCAGACTCCTCACCCAGTGCGCCGCCCGCAACGAGACCCAATGACCCCACACCCGCCTCGCCCCAACTTGCCTCCCAACGCTGCTGCGGCTCGTCGGTCGGTTTTTGGCTACGCACATGCAGCAAGCCCGCTAACGCATTGGCGCCAAAGGTGGTTCCTTGCGGACCCCGCAGTACTTCGATCTGCTCGAGATCAAGCAGCGTCGCCGGCATACCGATTCCCGAGAAGTCCATCCCATCGATCAAAAATCCAACCGACGGATTCGGCGCTCCTTGCCATTGATCGGTCTCACCGATTCCACGCAACTGAAAGTAGCGAGGCCGAGAACTGCCCGAGGCCCAATTCAGGTTCGGCACCAATGGCAGCACATCTTGCAGGTGCTGTAAGCCGGCCTCTTTCAGCGTCGCGCGATCGAGTACGGTGACGCTAGCTGGAACTTCCAGAGACGCCGCCGGCCGCAGGGTTGCGGTCACGATGACCTCTTCTAGGATCGGCTCAGATTCTGCCGCAGCCACTGGCATTGCGAGCGCGAGCGATACGAAAGCAAAACAGGCAAGACGAGATGGATACACCTGCTCCCTCCGCCGGTACTAACCGGATCAGGTTCAACGGGTTCGCCGCCCCATGCGACGTCTCAGGCCCGAAGGCCACCC
>Ga0209770_10001340_pt1 | contig 12861 bp, 9 predicted proteins | sample LauGreSu1BDMLBDD_2_FD_187572 | JGI IMG/M metagenome (GOLD analysis project Ga0209770, IMG submission 187572) | Freshwater lake microbial communities from Lake Michigan, USA - Su13.BD.MLB.DD (SPAdes) (version 2) | ecosystem: Environmental > Aquatic > Freshwater > Lake | place: Lake Michigan, USA...
CCAAACCTGAAGGCGACGATCGACCACGGTCCTTTTAATTTTCGGTACGACGTTGAATTTTTCTGGAACGGTCGTGATGGCCGCTGCCACTTTGTCGAGCGTGGCGACTGTAATAGCCGTGTTGACCGGTTCGTGAGAGTAGGGCGGTTGAAAAATCGCCGTAGAGCCCGCAAATTCGCTCTTCTTCTTTTTCGACTCGCTCTTTTTTTTCACTTCACTGAAGGCGGCTTCGAGTTTTTCAAGCAACTTGGCCTTGATTCCGGCAGCCTCATCGGCAGTTACGGTTCCGAGAGCAGAAACTTGCGCAGCGAACGTGGTGCTGAGAAGCGGATGAACCTTGATGATCGAGTAAAGATCGGGCTGAGTGAAGAGCGGTTCGTCCGTCTCATTGTGTCCATGCCGACGGTAGCAATAAATATCGATCACCACATCGCGGCGGAACTTTTGGCGGAACTCGAGAGCGATCTGAGCAACCTCGATCACCGTGAGAGGATCCTCGCCGTTCACGTGAAAGATAGGCGCATCGAGCATTTTGGCCATATCGGTGCAATAGCGCGTGGAACGTGCATCAGCTGGGAGCGTGGTGAACCCGATCTGATTGTTCACCACGAGATGGATTGTGCCTCCGGTGCGATAGCCGGGCAGTTGCGACATGTTGAAGGTCTCTGCAACGATGCCTTGGCCAATGAAAGCGGCATCCCCGTGCACTAAGATCGGAAGGACTTTGCTGCGCTCAACCGTGTCTTGCAATACACGCTGCCGTGCGCGGGCCTTGCCCTGAACGACGGCATCAACGGCTTCCAGATGGCTTGGGTTTGCTGCCATGCGGATCTCAACTTTGTGACCACTCGGCACATCTCTGGTCGTTTGATAGCCAAGATGGTATTTCACATCCCCGCTTCCACCCACCAATTGGGGGTCGAATGTATCTTGAAACTCATTAAAAATGACGTCCAAAGGCTTGTTGAGAAAGTTGGCCAAGACGTTGAGTCGACCGCGGTGCGCCATTCCCATCACGATTTCGAGAACGCCTGCGGACCCGCACCCCTCCAAGATCGCATCAAGCGAGAGCATGAGCGACTCACCACCCTCGAGCGAAAACCGCTTCTGCCCCACAAATTTCGTATGAATAAAAGATTCGAAAGTTTCCGCCTGATAAAGTTTACGAAGGATATCGCGGTGCACCTCGGGAAGTTGACGGGAAGCGCTTCGACGGCTCTCAACGCGATCGGCCACCCATTCACGCATGGCGGGATCTTGTATGTGAGTGAATTCCACGCCGAGGGTTTCGCAATAGGTTTGCCGAAGCCCTGCAATCATCTCCTTGAGCGGCATCTCACGGCCTTGCTGAAAGTTTCGCGAAGAAACCACTTCGTTCAAATCGGCTTCCCCTAAACCAAAGTCCGAAGGCTCCAACCGGGAAATAGACGGAGCAGATTTCGACAGAGGGTTGAGATGAGCTGCGGTGTGACCTATCGTGCGGTAAGCTTCAACCAACAAATCCACTCGGGCCTGGAGTGGAGATGAAGATCCCTGCACGGCTTCGCGAGCCTCGGCCTTGCGACTGCGAACCAGACCGAGTTCAAATCCCTCAAAAAATGCGGCCCACTCTGGGTCAACGGAACTGTGATCAGCGACCCAGCGCTCGTAAAGCTCATCAATCAGTGCCTCGTTAGCGCGGGCGGGGAGAGAAGTATTCATTCAATATCTGTGTGTCATAATAAGCCTGTCAAAATTGAAGGCTTTAGATTCCGAAAACTGCATTTTTTTTCCTCATTTGGCAAGAATCGAAAAAAAAGGCGCTGTGGGAAAAGGGGGGAAAGAAAAGGAACCGCCCAAGCCAAAAAAAATCCGCCCTCACCCCAAGCGGGGCGGGGCGGAAATTTTTAAGGAGTTTTTTAGTCTTGTTTGACAGCGGCTTCGTCGCGATCTTTCATCGCGGCTTTGCGGCTGAGTTTCACGCGACCCTTGTCATCGACCCCGATGCATTTGACCCAAATCGCGTCGCCCATTTTCACAACGTCTTCGACTTTATTGACGCGGAAATCGGCCAACTCAGAAATGTGAACAAGGCCGTCTTTGCCTGGCAGGACTTCGACGAATGCGCCGAATTCCTTGATCGAAACGACTGTGCCTTGATAGATTTCGCCGATCGAAATCTCCTTGGTCATGCCATTGATGATTTCCTTGGCGCGCTTGAGGCTTTCACCGTTGTTCGAGTAGATGTGGATGGATCCGTCGTCCTCGATGTTGATCTCAGCGCCAGTCTCGGCAACGATGCCTTTGATCGTTTTGCCGCCTGGTCCAATGATGAGGCCGATCTTGTCTGGATTGATCCGGATGGTTTCGATACGCGGGGCGTATTGGCTAAGCTCAGCGCGCGGGCTGGCAAGAATGCCGTTCATGACATCCAAGATTTTTGTGCGCGACTCTTTGGCCTCGATCACCGCCTCAGCCATGATCTCGTGCGAGATGCCGGGCAATTTGAGATCCAACTGGAAACCGGTGACGCCGACGTCCGTTCCACAGAGTTTGAAATCCATGTCACCGAAGTGATCTTCGCTGCCGATAATGTCGGTAAGCGTGGTGTAGCGTTTGAGTGTCTCACCCTCGAATTCGGTAACGAGACCGACCGAGATACCGGCCACTGGGCGACGGAGCGGAACACCCGCGTCCATGAGCGCAAGCACGCCAGCGCAGACACTGGCCATCGATGTGGATCCATTGGATTCCATCACTTCGCTCACGATACGAATGGCGTAAGGGAAATCCTTCTCACTTGGCACGACTGGCTCGATCGAGCGCTCGGCAAGGGCGCCGTGTCCGATCTCGCGGCGGTTTTGTCCACCGAAACGACCTGTCTCACCCACACTGAACGGCGGGAAGTTGTAGTGAAGCAGGAAACGCTTCGTGTCAGGGCCTCCACCATAGGAGTCAATCATTTGCGCTTCGTCGGCGGGAGCGAGAGTCGCGATGCCGAGTGCCTGGGTCTCACCACGTGCAAAGAGAGCGGATCCATGGGTGCGAGGCAGGAGGCCAGTCTCTCCGGAAAGAGGACGGAGCTCATGAAGACCGCGACCATCACAACGCTGCTTGCGGTCGAGAATGCTGATGCGGAAAGCTTTTTTCTGCAGGTAATCAAACGCCTGTGAGATATCGAACTTCGAGGCGGTCGGGAATTGCTGAAGAACAGCGGCACTCACTTCGTCGCGCAGGGCGCCTACCGCTTTGCTGCGGGCGACTTTGCCGGAGGTGTAGAGAGCCGACTCGATGCGGTCGCCGGCGACTTGGTAGGCTATTTCAAGAATCGAAGAGTTAACCTCGAAGAGCGGCATGGAGCGCTTTTCTTTGCCAACTTTGGCAGCGAGCTCACGCTGCGCAGCAACGATGGGCTTCACCGCTTCACGGGCAAAATCAAGCGCGGCAGTGAACTCCGCTTCAGCGAGTTCGTTAGCGGCACCTTCGATCATGATAACCTTCTCACCATCTCCGACATAAACGAGGTCAAGATCGCTATCGAGGCGCTCGGAGTGAGTCGGGTTGATGACAAAGGTTCCACCGATACGTCCGATACGAACGGCACCAATTGGTCCTGCGAATGGGATGTCGGAAACACAAAGTGCGGCCGAAGCCCCGTTGATCGAGAGCATGTCGGGATCGTTCTGACCATCGGCGCTTAGGAGAAGGGTGATGACCTGGGTATCATAGAGATAACCTTTTGGAAAAAGCGGACGCAATGGACGATCTGTCATGCGGGCTGTGAGGATTTCCTTCTCGGTGGGGCGACCCTCACGTTTGAAGTATCCACCGGGCAATTTACCAACGGCGGCTGCTTTTTCTTTGTATTCTACAGTGAGAGGGAAGAAGTCCTGACCCTCTTTGATTGTGGTGGCGGAGACAGCCGTCACGATGACAATGGTGTCACCCGAGCGGACAGTCACTGCGCCGTCTGCGAGTTTGGCAAGTTTGCCGGATTCGAATGTGATGGGAGATTTACCCGCTTGAGCGGTTACGGAATGAGACATAGTAATAGATACGAAGTGCCGTTAGATAAAACGGCAGGGTGGTAATTAGAGAAAAGCCCCGATGAACGGGGCTTTCAGGACTGGATTGACGTTATTTACGGAGGTCGAGTTTCTCGAGGACCGCCGAGTAACGAGCTTTGGCGGTTCGCTTGAGGTAATCAAGCAAGCTACGCCGGGTAGCAACGAGCTTGAGAAGTCCGCGACGGGAGGAGTGATCCTTGGCGTTGACTTTCAGGTGCTCGGTGAGAGATAGAATGCGTTGTGTCAGTAGCGCGATTTGAACGTCTGCGCTGCCGGTGTCTTTTGCGTGGAGCTTGAGTGTCTCCATTTCATTTGCTGCTTTAGCCATTATTTTTTCTTATTGTTGTTGGAAGCTGGGGAAATTGCCATGCCCTCCGGATCATGACAAGGACAAATTCTTCAACCCGATGTGAAATTGAACTGGGAAGAGTCGCTCGAGCGTCTATAACAACCCGCTTATGAAGGTTCGCCTCACCAAAGATTTTATTATCGAAGCCGCGCAAAGTCTGCCCAAGGTCCCGGCGGGCCACAAGTGCGCTCGCATCCACGGCCACACATTCACTATCGAAATTTCTGTCGAAGGCGAGGTGGATCCCGAGACAGGTTGGTTTTACGACCATGCTCTCATCAGCGCCGCGATGCGACCGATTGTCGAGCAACTCGACCACTCGCACCTCAACGATATCCCCGGATTGGAAAATCCCACGATCGAATTGATGGCAGGTTGGCTTTGGAAAAAACTGGACCCCCAATTGCCTGGCCTTGCGGAAATCGTGATCCACGAAACCCCGCGCGCCCGCTGCTCCTACAAGGGAGAGTAATTCTTAAGCGTTCGATTTTTTCACCCAGCGGGGCGGATGAATGAGCGTCCGCCCACCGACCCACGCTACCCCCGCAGCAAGGCAGATCAAAACCAAGCAAGCGCCAACCAGCGCCCAGTTGCCGGCTTGATAATTCCGGAAAAGGGAAATCCCGGTCGCCGCCAGCGTTGTTAGAAACATGAGAATCGCCGGGATGAGGACGAAAGCCGAACGCCTTCCATGATCGCGCAGCCAAACGGCGGCTACCAATAGCGCCATGGCCCCCATCATCTGGTTGGCCGATCCGAAGACCTGCCACAGAACGGGCAAGGTATTGGAGCGGGACAGCGTGAACATAAGCAGCACGCAGATGGCAGTATTGAACCAGATATTGAGAAAAATCGCTGGCGGCTTTTTAAAAAGAAATTTCCACACCTCCTCAAGCAGATACCGATTCAAGCGAACAGCGACATCCAATGAGGTCACAACAAAGCCCTCCAAAAGAAGAATCCCCAAAACCGTACCGCTCCAGACGGGCAGACCAAATGCCAGATTCACCAAACTGCCTGTCGCCAAAGCGAACGCCAGAATGGGATTTTTCTCCCCATAGGTGATCTGTTGGTAGCTCGACCAATCCAACCCAATGATCAGCGTGAGGATCACACTTACAGCAAGCAGGGACTCCAGAAGCATGCCCATGTATCCGACCTGGCGGGCATCACGCTCATTGGAAAGCTGGCGCGCCGTCGTTCCACTCGAGACGAGGCAATGAAAGCCGCTGATAGCACCGCAAGAGACCGTGATGAGTAGCATTGGCCAGAGCAGCCCTACATATTGCAGGCCAGAGTCGAGATTCCATAACGGGATCGTCTCCGCAAGACTCTGCGGAGCAGCAGGGATCTCTGGGAATTTGCCTCCCACCGCCGCCACGACCAACCCCACGACCACGGCCAGCATTCCGGCATACAGAATCTGCACGTTCACAAAATCCCTCGGCATGAGGAGCAACCAAACAGGAATCGCAGATGCCAATACGACATAGGCCGTCATCAGAAGTCGCCATACGTCAGGCGAAACAATCACCGGGAAATAAAACCCCAAAACGACCGATACGGCCGACAAGATGGCCGCCACGGCATAGTTCAGCCAGGCAGGAGATCGTATCCGATAGATAAGAAATCCCAGCAACGGCGCGCAGAATGTAATAAAAAGAACACTCGTCGAAGCGATGCCTCCGATCCTCGCCAGCAGGACGGGTTCTCCATCGCGGACCCCAACCACCGTAGGCAGACCTTTCCCGTCGTCAAACGGATGTAGACCCATTTTATCAGGCGGCAGAGCGAGCGAAGCTTGGATTGACTCTGGGGAGGGTGAAGCCATTCCCACTTTCGTCGCCGGATACATGCTGGTGAGTGCCGTCACGCTGAGATTCAAAAATGTGGCGGTTATCATCACCAACCCGATCACCAAAAAGCTCACGATTAGGATATACCCGCCATTGCCGAGGTAGACGCGAGCGATGTCCGCAACCGAGCGCCCCTCCTCGCGGGAAGATATGAAGAGGGTGACCATGTCGTGCACCCCGCCCAGAAGGATAGCTCCCGCCACCACCCAAATCAGCGCTGGCAGAAAACCGTAGATCATCGCCAGCGTGGGACCAACAATCGGGCCAGCCCCGGCAATCGCGGCAAAATGGTGGGCAAATAAAACGTAGGACTTCGTGGGCAAAAAATCCTTGCCGTCGTTTTTCATCACCGCCGCCGTAGGGCGGGCACCGTTGACATCGAGAAGACGCTCAAGAAACGGAGCGTAGAATCGCCATGCCATCCAGTAACAAAAAAGGACGACACCCAAAATCGAAAGTATCATTGTGCCCACTGGCAATCGATATTGAAGACACGTTGGATTCCGTGCAAGCATGTTGCCAATGCATAATATCAATGTCGCCGCCCTAGTCGGCTTTCTCGGAGTTGCACTCGGGGCCTTTGGCGCCCACGGACTCAAAGCCATTCTTGCCGCAAATGATACTGCCTCGATCTGGCAAACGGCCGTTTTTTACCATCTCATTCATTCCGTGGCTTCACTCTGGGCAACCGATAAGAGCCGAACCGTCGTCCGTATCTGGACTATCGGTATCGCGATTTTCTCAGGCTCGCTCTACTTACTGGCCGTAACAAATGTACGCTGGCTCGGAGCCATCACGCCGATTGGAGGGCTATTCCTCTTAGCAGGATGGACTCTGCTGTTTAAGATCCGGCGCTAACCTCAGGCTCAGCAGCAGGCTCAGCAGCAGGCTCAGCAACAGGCTCAGCAGCGGGCTTCATCGAAGAAGCCGCTTGAGGACGAGGAACTGGACGCGGTTTATTTGCAGAAGCTGCCGGAGCAGCGACCTCTTGAGTGCGCGCGGATGGGCGGCGAGCGACTTCAAGCCCCTTGGCGGCAAAGTCGATCACATGCCCTTGGTGCAAAAGCCAGAAAAGCTCTTTGAGCAAAGCGGCCTCGCGCGCGGCATCATCGCCACTCGGAGCCAACTGGGGCAACGCCAAGAGCGACTTCCACTGCTCCGCTCGGGGAGGCTGCGGCGATCTCTCCAAGTAGTCCAGTATTGCAGCCAAGGTCTCGGATACAGGCGTCGCTTGACGATCGAGTGGACGAGGCCGCGCCACCGAAATGTAGGTCACGTTTTCGTGAGCCTTGAAGATCTGCAGTCCGCGTGAGGAAAGCTCCTGACCGATCACATGAGCGATGGGTAGAGGGAATCGAATCAGATTATCCAACTCGCGCCGTACAAACACAAAGATCGGCTGGGCGGAATCGTTCACGGCAGCGGAACCAGGGATCGTGCAGGAATCTCCTGCAGGCTGAACAGCCGTGGCTGCGTAGTTTTTCAAGAAATGAGCTTCGACTTCAGCGAGGTTTGGGAGCGTGATGGGTTCGGCTCCCTCGTGTGTTTCGATGGGATGATAAACGCTCTGCGTGCATTGTTCATCCTTCCACTTCTGGATGACGGCCTCTTCGCGCACCATACGAACGCGCGATGCGTAAGCGTCGAATGGCATGCTGGCAAATCGCTCACTGTGGATTTTGCGAAGTTTGGACTGGTAGTCGTGATGGTTGGGCGGACCTATTAGGATGTCGGTCATCCCGCACTGAGCGATATAGGGGAAGGCGCCTTTGGGTGGTTCCACCGTCACGGACTCCGTAGTGTAAAAGGCTTCCATCTTGCTCGCTAAGGCGTGAGCCAAAGCTTCGCGCTCGCTGAACCATAAAGTTCCGTCGGCTTCACAGCGGAAAAGAGGCGGCCCAGATTTGCGGGTGAACTGAACGAGATAGCGTGGTGATTTCTCAAGAACTAACCGGGCCAACTCGAAAAGACCATACGCCTTGGCCGTCGACTTGATTTGTTTGGCCAGCCCCTCGATGCCCCGAGGTTCTGGAATAAATTTAACCTCCCAACCCTCGAGAAAAGTCTCGCGAGGTTGCGAGTGACTTTCGCGGCGAGTCTCATCGCGTCGCTCGGGACGACCCTCTGGGCGCGCTCCTGATGGACGACCTTCCGGGCGTCGCGACTTGGACGAAGCGGCAGCACGATCGCCCTCACGCGGACGCTGAGGACTGGTCGGCTTGCGAGGTTTCCTGTCCCGACGCGCGTCTCGGCTATCTGAAAAGCGAGACCCCCTGTCGTTGAATTCGAAGGAACTATCCGAGGCCGCGAGGCGTGCCAGTTTTTCAATCGATGAGGTTTCTTTCACCCATGCAGGCTGAAAGCTTTTAGCGAGATCCATCTCCAGACCGGAAAGGTCGGTTGGTGCGTCCGGTTCTTGGTTCATAGAGTCTTGAATACCTTTGCATCCTTGCTCCAGGCTGAATCAGACAGCAAGAGAATTATTGCAATTCCTGTCGTGCGGAAGCTTGCAAAATCAAGGCTCAAAAATCCGCAATCCATCCGTATCGGTCTAGTGTTTCGTTTTCGATGACGAATCAGGGTCGTTGAAATGGAGACTCGATCCGATTTTATTTAACAACTTTGGAGTGACTCCCTTGATCCGCAGAAGATCTTCCAGACTCACGAAAGGCTGATCTGAGCGGGCGGCAATGATGCGCCGCGCGAGGTTTTCACCGATGCCCGGCAAGGTTTCGATTTCCTCCAGGGTTGCCGTATTGGGATTGATCCCACCGACTGGGACAGCGGGTTTAAGAAATGATGAGATTTCGGCGTTTTCTGCACGCTCGACAGCACGGTCGCTGGAAAGACGTTTCCAATCCGTGCTGGCCCACACACCCCGCTTGCCAGCGGCAGCCGTGAGTTCGAGATCCCGGAGTTTATTGCGATATTCCTCTCCATCACTTCCGTCAGGCAGGCGTCGCACGAGACCCAAGGCGCGCGCCAAGCCCTCCTCCACAAGAACTGTGGCGTGATCCCGGCCTTCGGCAGTGGTGATAAAAACGTAAAATCTATCGGAGGCCGAGCCTCCGCGCGCATCGGAGAAAGCCGTGTGCAGCGTAAAGGGCTTCGAAAGCAACTCGCGCGTGCGTTTTGCGGCGAGTTCACCAAACCCCTTGGCCTTGGCCATTGACGCGTTGGCATCATCACCTCCAATCCCAAAGTAGCGCCGCTGCGCTCGCAAGCGCCGCGCGTCGGTCTCATCATTCACATGCCACTCGATGCAATCCGCCCCATAGAGTCGGGCCGTTATCGTCCGTCCATCCGGAAGATGAACAGGGAAACTGTCCCCGTCAGCCCATGTGGCTTGAACAAGAGTGCAGCCCGGCATGGATTGCAGCGGTTGCTCGGCAAGCAGAAATCCAAAGGGCTGAGAGAGCACACAGACGGAAAAGAGAATAAACCATCTGTAACGAGCGCGAATGCTATGTTTCAAAACGTCAGCGGGATTTTTCCCCTTTCAGGCGCTGCAAGGCGGGTAATGAATACTGTTCGATAAGCGCTTTTTGGTGCGCCTCGACAGCGGCGGCATCGAGAAAGATCGTTTTCGGATCTTCTTCGAACTCAATCTTGTGAAATCCCTTGAGTGGTTTTTTGGCAGCCTCAGCGACATCGACAAGGCTGCGCACGGGCCTTCCATTGACTTGGGTGACCACGAGGCTTCGGATAGCTTCATATCCAAGAGTCTCACTCACTGGCAGGACTTGATCGAGGATCACGATCTTGCCCCGCCCCTCGGGCAGCTCATTTTGAAAAGCATCATAGTAAACAAGCCTTTTTGGCGCTGTATTGATCCAATCGTTCCCCCACTCCTGCAAATAGGGACGCGAAAGTTCGAGAAAAACGAGCCCTCCAAGCACAACGTAGTTCGGTGGCTGATCCGCGAGTTGGGCCTCGCTCACGACATGGGAGCGGTCCGGCGCTTGCATTTTCGCTGGGAGTTTCATCAGTTTCCCACTTCGGAACAGAGTGAAAATCACCTCCGTCCCAGATTTGGCAACAGTGTTGGTGAGATGACTGAACAAAACGCGACCAAAGTTCGGATCCTCATAGTTTCCATCCTGATCGATTGGACGCCCATCCAAGGCAAGAATCACATCCCCTTTTTTTATTCCCGCCTCGGCCGCAGATCCATGTGGAGAAACTTCGTTCACATAGACCCCGCCCGGCTCAGTGAGGCCAATGAACCTGCGGAATTGCGGGTCGCGAAGGGAGGAAAAAGCGATCCCCATCCGCGGAAAGCGGGCTTTGGCGGGAGACTCCAGAAAGTGGCGGATCACTGGCGTGGAAATCAAATCCGCAGATTGACTGCGCGCATCGAAGCGCATCACGAGACCAACGAGTCGCCCATCGGAAACAGCGGGTAACGTGAAACTGCCATCACGCTGCTGGAGAGGCACGCGGAGCTTGTAGAGGAGGAGTCCCAGATTTTCCAATGGGTAAGTGCCGACACTGATCGATGTGATCTCCCCAATGGTCTGAGCGATTTCTCCATTTGTCTCCACTTGTAGCACGGTCGCCTCGCCTCCCACTCTCAGGCTTTTCTCCAACGCGAGCGGCTTCGTGCCTTCAAGAAATGCGGGGTCGTTCGGACGAAGGAGGGCCAGATTGCAATCGTAGTCGACCCGCTCCACGGTTGCAGAAGACTTCTCCGCCGTGGTGGCTTTTTCGAGTTCAACAAAATTCGAATTCATCACCAACTCGGCCGTCACTAGCACGCGCCCCCCCTGCACAAGAACCCCCACTCCCCGTCGGCTTATAGGAGACTTTTTCAACCAAGGCTGGAAAAAATCATAGGCCTGATTGGTGGAGTTCACTCTCAGAATCGAACTTTCCGCCAACTTACGACTGACTAGGGCATCGCCCTCCTCCAAGCTTTCGAGGTCTTCGAGCGGTGAGGGAGAAGGCTCTACTGGCGCATAAGGATGCTTAATAGGCGACTTCGGTGACGCAATCTTTGGCGTATCAGCAGCCAGCAGCGGGCTGAGGCAAATCAGAAAAACAAGTAGGCGAATCATTTTTTAAGATAGTATTCGGACGTCACTCCATAGCGCTCCAAGATTCGAGAGCGGGCCTCTTCGACAGCTTTGCGCTCGAGCACAAGAGGTCGCCCGGTTCCGACCATCTTGATTACGTAGTAGTCGGTGGGCTTTGCAAAGGCCGCGGCGACATCGCTGATGCGACGGATTTTTTGCTCATTGATTTCATCGACCACGGAAAACACAAAGTCCTTCGCGTAGGCATTGACCGAATCGGGCAGAATGTTACTCAACACGACCAACTCGGGTCGCTCGCGGTAAATCCCATCCTCCACAAAAAAGTCGAAGAGATACTCCAGACGCAGATTGCTTGGCTTATATTCATCCATCAGATTTTGATCCACCGGTTGAAAAACAAGGCCTCCAAACACGACAAACTGGGGCCTTACGTCATATGCACTCGACTGGAGAGAAAAGGGCCACGGCTCGCTCAGCGGGACCTGAACTTGCAGAGAGGCGCCGTCACGAAGAATGTCCAACTGAACCGAGTCGCCTCGGAATTTTCGCTCGACCACCTCCGTAAAGGGCACCGAACCTCCATCAAGGTCAATCGTGCCATCGCTCGCAATACGAAGGCCGTCGATACGCAACAAAACATCACCACTCTTGATAATTCCATCGGACGGCCCACCCCCATAAACAGTGCCAACCTGGACCCCCACATCGTCATCAGTCAATCCAAGCGCCTTCCTTGCGGCTGGGTTGAAAAGATTCTGCTCCGTGAGTGCGAGATCCACATAGCGATCATATCGCCCATCCTCCACATCCTTTAGGAATCGTTTCACGACGGGCGTGGGGATCATGTACCCGACATTCTGAGCCACATCTCCGCTATAACCTTGGAAGGCCACCCCTACAACCTTGCCCTTTTGCATCACTGGACCTCCGCTGTTTCCAGGATTGATAGCGGCATCGATCTGGATCGTGAGGTGAGAATCCATCCCTGAATGCGAGTATGTCTGGAAATCAATGCGGGAAACAATCCCGCGCGTCACCGACAGACGCTTCCCGCCGATCGGGTATCCATAAACGGAAACCGTGGACTCGATCACCGGGATATCACCCAACTCCAAAGCCGTTGTTCCGTTAAAAAACTCGGCTTTGTCAACGGAGAGCATCGCGAGATCGCAGTCATGCGCCACATAAAGCACCTTCGCCGCATAGGGCTTCGGATCGCCTTCTTTATTGACCGTAAGAAAACGCACATTGCTGACCACATGGGCATTTGTGAGGATTCGGTCGCCTTGAACAATAAACCCCGCGCCCACTCCGGAAGAGACGTCACCGGGGCTCCAAGGCGCTTTGTAATTGGGCTCTTGGGATGTCGCCTCGATGCGCACAAGGCTTTCAGCGACTTCGGCGGCATGAAGTGCAGCTGCAAGGAAAACACAGAAAAGAAAAAGTGACACCCTTAACATTTCGGAGAGCCTAGCAGACACCCAACCAAGTGCAATGCGTGGCGTTGGCAAATCCAGCCTCGCCTTTCACCGACGGGCCCTGTTAATTTCACAAGGTGACTGACATGCTGCCAG
>Ga0209770_10001344_pt1 | contig 12818 bp, 25 predicted proteins | sample LauGreSu1BDMLBDD_2_FD_187572 | JGI IMG/M metagenome (GOLD analysis project Ga0209770, IMG submission 187572) | Freshwater lake microbial communities from Lake Michigan, USA - Su13.BD.MLB.DD (SPAdes) (version 2) | ecosystem: Environmental > Aquatic > Freshwater > Lake | place: Lake Michigan, USA...
CTTGGCCGAACATCGCAGCGGGGGCACCGGCAACAGAACCGAACAGCTTGGACGCATCGACTGCACCCTCACCAAAGGCCGCATCGTCGCCAGCAAACTGAACGGCAATCAGATCGCAACGGACACCGCGACCGTAGCTGTTCTCCTGCAACCACGGCTTGACCGCAGCGTTGACCCGGCACCCGCCGTACATCTTGCGAGCGAGCATCTGGTACGCCATCGTGTTCGCCGGGTCGATCGGCTGACCGTCGGCTTGGATCATCTGCGGCGCAGAGTCACGGCCTGCGGTGATGAACACATGACCAGCGTAGCCGTCGTAAGGCTGAAAGGTCTTCTTGTTGACCTTCTCCTCACCGCGACCGAAGCAACGCAGCTTGCGGTCGGACTGGATCATGCCCATGACGGTCTGGGCGTGTTCTTTCCACTTCTCCAGAGCCATCGCGGCGTAGGTCGCCATGAACTTCTGGAAGCCCGCATGATCCTGCGGCATGATGAACTCGCAGTTGTAGCTGATGCGCTCTTTGCCGTTGGACTCGTTGACCTGCCGCTGGGGCTCGGCAAGGTGGGGGAACGACAGACGCACATTGGACAGAAGAATGATTTCAGACATTTACATTTACCTTTAGAGAAGCCACGAGGGCAGGGATGGAGCAGCGGGTGCTGCCTCGATTGCGCTGAACAAAGGTGCAGCGTTGGTGACGACAGCCGGACGGCTATCAGACTCGGGAACGACAGTCAGCTTGCCTGCTAACTTGACGACATATTCGCCGTCCATAGTCTTAAGTTGCCTGTCGGTAAGTTGCACCTTGGTGCCGTCCTTCTTCTCCCAAGTCAGCTTCTCAGCCTTGGCGGGAGTGACGAGTTTTGTCTCGTAGATCGCACCCTTCGGAATGCCCATCTTGATTAGCTTCTCGGCCATCTGCTCCTCGGGCAACGCCCAAGCACGGGAGCCGCGACCGTTGACCAGTTTGAGGCCGGGGATAGACTGCCCTGCCTCCAGACGACGCAGGGCTTCCTTCTCGACGCCTTCAAGTAGTTGGCGCATCAAGGGGGCGGCTTCCATGATCTGACGCAACTGATCGTCGCTCATGGCCGTGGGATCTTTATCGGCAGACTGCTGCGCGATGTCGAGTGTTTGCGTTACAGGCTGGAACATGATTCCCACCTCCTTCATTACATTACCTGCCAGCGCAGCGCATGAGCCCTTGGCGCGGCAGTATTTACATTGACTTTCACCCGGTACCAGCGGAGCGTCAGGAGCGTCTGTAGCCCGTGCCTGCTGGCCCAGCAATGATACACGGTCGAGCAGTTGCTTTACAGTGACCGTCGAGGTTGTGATCGGGTTCATGCCCTTGAGCGCCAGCTTTGGCTGAATGATCGTCATGCGAACAACTTGCCACGGGTACTGCTCGGGCACATTCCACCCAAGTTCGCACTCGGCTAGGACACCGATGGCGTACTGCTCAAGCTGGAGATTACCCTCAGCCTCAACAACGCCCATGCCGTCCTTGTAGTCGATGATCTCCAGCACACCGGGGCCGCGCAGTTGCACATCCACAGTGCCGCTGAGGTCGTCACGGTGCAGGAACCACTTCGGGTCAACCCGAGTCTCGGCAACCACTTCGCACAGGCCGTTGAACTCGGCGACACGCGACTTGATGTAGTCAAGGGCCACCTGCACACGAGCAGCGCGAGGTGCGTCCACGAGGAACTCACCCTCGTGATCCGTGAGCAGCAAGCCGACGAACGACGCCGCATCCCTGTGCATTTCGATGCAATGTTCGAGCAGCGTGTGCGTGTGAGTGCCGTCAACCGCAGCAGGGCCGGAGTCCTGCTCGGGGTACTTAGCCTCTTCCCGGATCGAGCCGGGGCACAAGGCCCAGCGGCTACGCTTCGAGGGGGACAGTTGCGCGTGGGCGGGCATCACGCAGCCTTCAGAGCCTCAACGCCCGCATACAGGGCTGCGTAGTGCTCGGGCTTGACATCGCTGATGTTGGTGTATGCCAAGTTCGTCAGCACAGTTTGAATCGCGGCACCCTTCTGGGGGCCAAGGGCTTTGTAGGACGCCATCACATATTCAATCAGTCCCTTGCCGTCAGAGAACGGTGCGCCGGTGGGAGCCGGGGCAGGTGCAGGGGCGACGAAGGTCGGCGGCGCGGGCATAGCGGGTGCAGGAGCAACCACAACAGGGGCCACGACAGGAGCCACCACGGGTGCGGGTTCAGCCGCTTGTGCGACGGGTGCAGCAACTGCTACATTGCCAGCCTCTAGTTTGGCGGTCAGGGCGACCACAGCGGCGGTCAGGGCTTCAATCTTGAGTTCGAGTGACATACAGGCTTTCTTTACGAGTTACAGGTGGTTGAATGATGACGCGGTCTTCGACAAACGCATCGATGAGTTCACGCAAGACCTCGCTTGGAGTTCCAAACTTTTTAGCCTTGGCGTGAAACTTGGTTCGCGTTCTGTCCGGCAATCGCACGGACACATACGCAGATTTGGTTTTGGGGTTCATTACCGAAATTCCTCAAGCAGTGGTTGCGATTGTTGCACAGGTGCGCTACACTTGTCAAACAAGTTCTTGAGAAATTTTACAAATGCCGTCTGAACTCTTCATCGATGTTGAATCAGGAACCGTTGAAAAACGCACCGTGGTGTCCGGGCACAAGTCCAAGGCGGGGTATGTGCGGATCAGATACGCTGGAAAAATCGAGTATGTGCATCGACTGGTTTGGGAACACGCCAACGGGCCTATTCCGCAAGGAATGCACATCGATCACATCAATGGTGACAAGTCGGACAACCGAATTGCCAACCTTCGACTTGTCACGCCCGAGCAAAACGCGCAGAACCGGCACTCTATCGCAGGGGTTTCGTATTGCAAGCGAACCGGCAAGTGGTTGGCGCAAATTGGTTATCAGAAAAAGCGGTATTTTTTGGGACGGTTTGATGCGCGGACAGACGCCGAAACTGCCTATGCGAACGCTGCCGCAATTGTCCACACCCACAATCCCAAAGCCCAAAAGAAAACCCCGGCGGGTGAGGCCGGGGTTAAAAGGAGATGAAATGAAACGCAACAAAGAAAGCGAGATCAGTATATGACAAGTGCTTCGTCGGTGCAACAGCACCCGGCGTCCATCGATGCGTACATCCGTCACGGGTGGTCGCTTGTGCCGATCCCGATGGGCACCAAGGGGCCGCGCACACCGGGGTGGAACCTCAAGAGCAACGCGCTCAAGACGCAGGCCGAGTTGCCCCCGGGCTACGGCATCGGCTTGGCACACGCCTACAGCGGCACGATGGCTCTTGACATTGACGACTGGGGCATGGCGGGCACTCTGCTGCATGAGCGCGGCATAGACCTGCAAGCCCTCTACACAGCGCCCGATGCAGTCATCATTGACAGTGGCAGGCAGGGGCACGGCAAGCTGCTCTATCAGATGCCGTTTGGCATCGCGCTCCCGTCGAAAAAGATCCTGCACACCGGCGTGACCGCATACGAGTTGCGCTGCGCCACCAGCAACGGCCTCACTGTTCAGGATGTGCTGCCGCCCAGTATCCACCCGGATACGCAGCAGCCCTACCGCTGGGCAGGCAGTGGCAACTGGATGCGTTTGCCTGTGATCCCGCAACCCCTGCTTGACTTGTGGCAGTCGATGCTCACGCAGGACAAGGAGCGCACGATTGGCACCGATGGCGCGGTGGACGCATCGTGGGAAGAGATCCGCCAAGCGATCGAGGTTGTGCCTTCGGACTGCTCGCGTGACGAATGGGTCAACATTGGCATGGCGATGCACTGGGCGGGAACGCAGACAGAGCAGCTTGACCAAGCCCTGCACCTGTGGAACGAGTGGAGCGCACAGTCGCAGACCAAGTATCCCGGCGAGAAGGAGATCATCAAGCAATGGAGCAGCTTTCGCTCGGACAAGGCCACTGCGGTCAAGCTGGGCACCCTTTTTCACATCGCCAAGCAGCATGGGTGGCAGCGTCCCGCAGTCGATGTGAGCGATCTATTCAAGAACATAGAACCCCCAAAGCTCACCCCCGCTGATCTCACGGCTGGCCTGCGCCCGCAGCCGCCCGAGATCAGTCTTGATCTGTGGCCTGCGATCCTTGCACAGCGGGCCAAAGAGATCAGCGGGGAGATGGGGTGCGATCCACTGGTGCCCTTGTTCGCGGGCATGGCTGCAATCTGTGGGGCTGCTGACTCCCGCTCCCGTCTAGAACTCATGCCCCGGTTCCAAGTGCCACCGGTGCTTTGGCTGATGACGATCGGTAGCCCTGCGCTCAAGAAGTCCCCGGGATCAAAGCCTATGCTCAAGGTGTTGCCCGAGATCGAATACGAGGATCGCCCCCGTTACCAAAAGGATCTGCTGGCATGGGAAGGCAAAGAGGCAGCGTACAGCGCAGCGAAGAAATCTTTCCTCGACTGGTCGGCCTCGCCCGATGCGTTACTGGGTGCAGACCAAGCACCCCATGTGCCCGAGATGCCCCCGCAGCCCGTACCCGTCAAGATCACGATTGGTGACATCACGAGTCAAAAGATGGTGCGTAGCGCAGCCGATCGGCCCCGTGGCCTGCTGTTGCACCTCGACGAGATGAACTCATGGATCAGGAAGCTGACTGACAAGTCGAGTGGAGAGGATCGCTCGGCATGGGTCGTGTCGTATGAGTCGGACAGATACGAGATGGATCGCGTAGGTGCTGGCAGCATCCACTGCGAGAACCTCGCCGTGTCAATCTATGCTAATGTGCAGCCTGAAATTTACCGGCAGAGTGTGGCGGCACTGGCTGCTGACGGCCTGCTTCAGCGGTTTATCCCCGCAGTGCTGCGTGAACGCGACTGGGGAATCGGTGAACCTATCCCCGACTTTATGACGAACATCGGCGCATGGGAGAACACGGTGCGCCTCGTGTACTCGCTGCCCCCGACGACCTATAAACTGAGCCCTGAGGCATACGAGGTGTTTCGGGATTTCCAGCGTTGGTACAACCAAGCCAAGCAAGACGAGGTGCTGCTGCGTAGCGGGAACACATTCCTCACGGCCTTCGGCAAGCTAGAGGGCACTGTGGGTCGCTTGACGCTGCTGTGGCACATGATGGAGAGCCCCTTCTCGCCCACCGTGGGTGCTGATGTGATCGAGCGGGTTGTGCGGTTCATCAAGGGCTATGTGATCCCGGCGTACCGCTATGCGTATGGTGAGATGGGTACCACCTTCGAAGAGTGGGTTGTGGACTATGTGATTCAGTACGCCGACAAGCCCATCTTGACGCTGTCCGAGATCAAACGCAGTGCTCGCAGGCAGCTTGAGGGCAAGAACAACTGGTTGCAGGATCAGTGGGTGCTGGGTGCGATGCAGGTGCTCGAAGAGGCGCAGTATGTGATTCGGATGGATGACGGGAGCAAAGAGCACTTGCATCAGGCTCAGTGGGCGATTGACCCGCGCCTCGTGACGATGTTTGCTGACTACCGGGTGAGCGTGATCCGCGCCAAGCAGCGGCAGAAGGACGACATCTACAAGTTGAGCACAAAGGAAAAGCCCCGGGTGTACGGGGCCGACATCCTCAAGTAAAAAGGCCCGGTGATCCGGGCCTTTTCTATGCTGCCAGTTGCAACAGTGGATCGTTCACCGCCCGTCGCTTGTCCCTCATGCGCTGCTGTCGCTCAGCATGGGTCATTCGCACACGAGGCGCATCCTTGCCCTTGCCCAGCTTGTAGATTTTGACGATGTGGCGCCCCCGTCGATCGGGCTCATAGCGCACGATGTGAGCGGCACCGAATCGGTGTAACTCACGGGTGTACTGATAGACCGTCACGAGGTGTAGTCCTGTTTCGTCTGCGATTTCTTGACAGGTGAGGTCACCCGCGAGCATGAGGGCGCACATCTGCGCGTAGAGCACCGCGCCCATCTTGACCTGTTTACGCATTCTTTTCCCGCAGCTTGTTTTCGATCAGGCTGTAGAAGGCCAGTAGCCCCGCGCCATCGTGCTGCTTGAGCAGTTCCCGGTACTCTTCATTGGTGAGGCCGACCCATGCACGATCGGGTTTCAGCTTGGCCTTGATTGCGTCGATCAGCATCGCCCGATCGAACGCATCTTCGGGGCTGTCCTCGATCCATTGGAGGCACAGTTTTAAGAGTTCGCGTTCGGTCATTGGTTCCCCCTTGCGCGGATAGCGCGGGCTGCTTGCGCTGTGTCGTAGTGCCCCTCACACACATCGGCACACGCCTCGCGCTCGTGCCGGGCGACAAGGGCGGCGAAGTGTTCAAACTTTTCTTCGTTGATGAATGAGGACACAAACCCAGCCTCCCGCGCCATGCGGATGATGTCGTCGATGTTCATAGTGGTGCATCCTCATAATCTTCGTGACCCAATGGGGCACGGGTGGGATTGTTGACGGGTATGGGTTGGGATGGGAACGGCCAGTTCATTTTTCCAATTCTTTCTCAGTCAAAGTGGATTTTTTCACATGACTCAATCCCATAGGGAAAAGTGATGTGCCGGTTTCTTCAATGTCGATTGGGTGCAGCCAAGTGACAACAAACCATGCGAGGGTGATGCCGACAATGAGGCCGCAGGCAAAGCCAAGAATAAAGACCATTTCCATTTCTCAATTGACAGCCAAGAATTCCGGATTTTTCGGCATGACCGAATCGACAGCCCGAGGTTTACGCCCCCGCTTGGCAGGCACTTTGGGCTCAGTAGGTGGCGGAATAAACGAATCGTGCAGAGCGGGTGCCAGCACCTCGATGGTGCCCAGTACATCCACAAGCCTCAGCACGGATGCATTAGGGGTGCGCTCACCCGTCACCCACTTGTGGAAGGTGTAGAGGGGTACGCCGAGATAGGCTGCGGCTCGGGGTTCGTCGAGGGACAAGCGGGTCATCAGGGCTGCGAATTCGGGCCGTGGAGCGGGTTTGATAGGGGTAGACATAGTAGGGTTCCAATGGGTCAAAAAATCCCGCTAGGGGCTGCCTAGCGGGTGGGGGTGGGAGGGGTGGGGTTTAGAGGTCTAGCAGCTTTTCAATCACTGCGACTGCAATGGGCACGGCCACTGCGACAAGTAAGACGGTCACCATTTGGTGCGAGCCTCCTGCCTGCCCTGTTCGATCAATCGACGGGCTTCCGATTGATCCTCTGGGGTTTCACTCATGAGCATTGCGCGAATGTGCTGGGCTTCGGCCCGAGAGCGGTCTAAGCTGGGCGCGGATTCATACTTGAACCCGGCCCGGATGTAATCGGCTTCGGTGTGGTTCATGACAGTCGCGCCAACTCGGCCCGTAGCTCTGCTACTTCGGCTTCTAACTCAGCGATGCGGGCGAACAGGGCCGCAGTGCCCGTGAATCCTTCGGCGTATGCGATGCGCTCTGCCTCATCAGCGGGTAGGGTTTGTAGGTCAATCATTCTTCAGTCTCCTCTTCTTCAGTCTCCTCTTCTTCTTCGAATTGCTCTTTTAATTCCCACCACATAATTTCATTCGTACAAAGAAAATCCCGCATGAAATCGGGCATGGCATCGGTGGCCTCTTCGATGGCCTCCTTCGCGGCATCGACATCGGCGATGCTCTCAGGGTTAAACCAGACATTGACGAGCCAAGTGGCTCGATTCGTCCAACCGTTATAGGTATGGTTGCTCATAGTGGGCTCCAGTGGGTTTACAGTTACGGGTTACAGGGTATTGATGGTGTAGTGGGCATGGCGCACATCGTGAAACTCTTCGATAAATGCACAAGTGGCACCGCTCTCGCTGTCCCATCGTTGGAAATCACTGTACTTGTCTACGCAATGCCATGACAGGCCGGAGTAGCGCCCAACTTTTCGCATGGCACCTCGCTCGCTCGATGCGGTGATCTTGTGGCGGGTGACCCATGAATAATTGGCCTCGCCACCATAGGTGTCGGTGACTTCAACGAAAAAGGATTTTTTAGACATAGTAGGCTCCAGTGGGTTTACGGGTTACAGGGTTACAGGGTTACAGGGACAGGGCGAACACAAGCCCGAAATACAGGGTGCCAGAGCCTGCGACGATATAGCAGATGAGTTCTAGCAGGGTGGGCTCGCGCTTGGGGCGCTCTAGGGGCTCGGGGTGCAAGTCGATGTAGGTCAGGCGATGCTTGGACATAGTGGGGCTCCAGTGGGTTGATAGGGTTGAATCAAAACTTCCAAGCAATGTATCGACGCTGATGGTCAATGTCTAAAATTTGCAGGGTGCAATCGTGCAGGAAACGAACCATTTCGGAATGGGTATTGAATGAGGTAACGGCGTAAGAATTGAGGTATGTGGTGGACATAGTGGGGCTCCAGTGGGTGAGGGTTAGACGGAATAGACGGTGAGCCATTCGAGGGCTGCGCGGCGAGTATCGTAGCGACCGATCACGCGGTCACCCACTTTAACGATCCATTCGACGGTGGCATTGGCTCGGCCGAAGTAGTTTGATTCGCGATACAGGGCCGCAGCCCCTTGGGTTTTGACTAACTGCATTGTGGGCTCCAGTGGGTTAAATGATGCCCCGCTTGCGCGGGGCCGGGCGGGTTAGGCGAGTTTGTGAGCGAATTGCTCGTAGTCGCGTTGGGCTGAGTTGAGGTTCCGATAGGAAACTTTGATACCAATGCCGCTTTTGAATCTGACCACTGCTTCGACTACTCCGTAACGGCCGAGTGTGGGAGACAAGCCTTTGCTGGTCAGGAAATCGAAAACTGCTTTTTGGTTGGTGGTCATGGTGTGCTCCAGTGGGTGAGGGTTACAGGGTAGGTGCCCGGGGTTGCCCCCGGGCTAGGTGGATCAGTAGTAAGTGTGACGACCGCCGCCTTCACTGGTGAGCAAATCGAAAAGTTCGAACGCGTCCTTGTATTCAATCACTACCTTTTTTGGGGCACTGTAGTCGCGGAACGAATGTTTTTCAATTTGAGCCAGCGCATCCTTGCGAGTGCGTGCCACGATGTTGTAGCACGGGCTATCAGACTCTTGTTCCGCGATCCAAACTGTCAGTTTCATAGTGGGGCTCCAGTGGGTTACAGGTTACAGGGTTCTGCCGAAGCAGTGCGCCATTATAAACACACTTCAACCCACTGGGTCAACGATTCTCTGCAAAATCAATAGATAGAATCGTGATATTCGACGGGTTCTATATGTGTAGTACCAAAGTTCCCGAAACCGCGTAGGATCGACGATCGCAACAAGGGTAAGGGGGTAGGTGCTTGAACCCCTGAAAACGCAACCCAGAGGGTTCTAGTGCGTTGGGGGTGTGACAAGTGCACTAGCGGCGAGGGGTAGGGTTTTGGGATTCTGAAAAAAAAGTACTTTTCAAAAAATCGTCTATCCAAGGCTAAGTTCCGCGGAAGCCACTTGTCACACTCGCCCTGCAAAACCCACTGGAGCCGTTCCACTGGGTTCCCGAGTACCCAGAGGGTGCCTCACCCGTCACCCAGTGGGCTCCACAGTACCCAGAGGGTGCACTGCCCCCGGTACCCATTGATCCGGCCCGATGGCCCTTGAATCCCATAGTACCCAGAGGGTTTTGCTGCACCGCATCATGGTTGCAGCGAGCTTTCCGCTGCACCGCAGCATCACCCAGCGGGTACGCGTGTTGCACTGCACCACGACCCAGTGGGTGCGCTTGCTGCACTGCACAATTGTTGCGCCGCACCACGATCCATCGGGGTCGCTGGCTGATGGGGGGAGGGGGAGGGCCGGCGCGACAAGGTTGTGGCGCTGGTGGCACCACGAACCATTTTTTATTTTTTTTCAAATTGAGAATCACCCAGCGGGTCAATAACACATTCCCCCACCAGCCCGCCAGTTGTGCTAGGATCAGTGCCACTATGGACAAGCCCATCGCACAATCCATAGGCGCAGATGTATCGCTGCCAGACTGGCTCACTGCCGGTGACCCTGCGCCTATCAAGCCCTCTCGGGAGGCTAAGGCACTGGTGTTCCAACAGTTCGAGACTGTCTTCCCTCGCGTGATTGACCTGATTGCATCGGGCTACACGCTGACCAGCGCGGTCAAAGAGGTGCCCTATGGGATTGACCTCGGAGCGTTTACCCGGTGGGTCAAGAAAGACCCCACGCGCAACGAGATGTACAAAGAGGCCAAAGAGATCCGCACCGAAGCGTGGGCGGGTAAGGTCATCGAACACGCTACCGCAGAGGACTCGTTCGAAGATGTGGCGCGATCCAAGCTGATCGTGGACGCTTACAAGTGGCTGATGGCCGCTGACAATCGTAAGACCTACGGCCAATCGACCCAGATTGAACTGGGTGGGCAGATTAGTATCTTGGGAGCGTTGGCTGCGGCTAATGAGCGCACACTCGAACTGGTCGAGGATGTGACACCTCGCCTAGAAAACTGATGCAGAAACTCAGATATAGCGCAGAAGAAGAGCAACTGCTGATGACGCAGTTGTGGTCGCCTCAGATTAAAGACGACCCAGAAGCGTTTGTATTGTTCTGTTTCCCGTGGGGGCAGACGAACACACCCCTCGAACGATTCAAAGGGCCGCGTAAGTGGCAAAGGGAGATCTTGCGAGAGATCAGGAATTTCATCCGTGAGAATCGAGACAAGTTGTCGCAAGAGGCGCTGATTGATGCGATGCGGCAGGCTGTGTCGTCTGGCCGGGGTGTGGGTAAATCGGCACTGGTGTCGTGGCTCATCTTGTGGATGCTGAGTACTCGGATAGGTAGTTCCGTCATCGTGTCGGCTAACAGCGAGGCACAGCTTAGGAAGGTGACTTGGGGTGAGTTGACTAAGTGGGCTACCATGAGCCTGAACGCGCACTGGTGGGAGCCGACAGCGACGAGTTTGCAGCCCGCGCAGTGGCTATCGGAGCTTGTCGAGCGGGATCTGAAGAAGGGCACCCGGTATTGGGGTGCCGAGGGGAAACTGTGGAGCGAGGAGAACCCTGACGCCTATGCCGGTGTACACAACATGGACGGCATGATGGTGATCTTCGACGAGGCGTCAGGTATCCCTGATTCAATCTGGTCAGTGGCTGCGGGTTTCTTTACCGAGAACATCTTGGATCGGTACTGGCTCGCGTTCAGTAACGGTCGGCGAAACACCGGGTACTTCTACGAGGCGGTGGATGGGTCGAAGCGGGACTTTTGGCGGTCGAAGAAGATCGACGCTCGCCAAGTCGAGGGCACCGACAAGTCGATCTACCAGCAGATTATCGAAGAGTACGGCGAGGACAGCGACGAAGCCCGGGTCGAGGTCTATGGGGATTTCCCTAAGAGCGGGGCTGACCAGTTTATCGGGCCGTACTTGGTCGATGACGCGATGAAGCGACCCAAGTACAAAGACCCGTCAGCACCTATCGTTGTCGGCGTTGACCCCGCTCGTGGGGGCATGGACTCGACCGTGATTGTGGTGCGCCAAGGGCGTGACATCGTGGCGATCAAACGGTTCAAGGGCGACGACACCATGACCACGGTGGGTAATGTCATCGACACGATCGAGGAGTACCGTCCCGCGCTGACCGTGATTGACGAGGGTGGGCTGGGGTATGGGATCCTTGACAGACTCGTTGAGCAGAAGTACAAAGTGCGCGGGGTGAACTTCGGGTGGAAAGCGAAGAACCCGGTGATGTGGGGTAACAAGAGGGCTGAGATGTGGGGAGCCATGCGGGACTGGCTCAAGACGGCCAGTTTGCCCCAAGACAGAATGCTCAAAGCCGATCTAGTCGGGCCGATGAAGAAGCCCAACTCGGCGGGGACTATCTTTCTAGAGGGGAAAAAGGAAATGAAAGCCCGTGGACTAGCCTCGCCCGATGCGGCTGACGCCCTAGCCGCGACATTTGCGTTTCCCGTGGCACATCGGGAGTACAATGATCGCAGGACGCCCCGCGTAAACGCGCAAAACGGCTCTGCCGCTACTTCTTGGATGGGATCGTAATGGCTACTAAGAAAAGTGTTTCCTTGAGCGTTGGGCGCGGTGAGAAGCTGCCTGCCAGCCAAGGTGCCGGTTTGACCGCTAAAGGGCGCGAGAAGTACAACGCCGCTACTGGATCGAACCTCAAAGCACCAGCCCCCAGCCCCAAGACGAAAGCCGATGCAGGGCGCAAAGCTAGTTTTTGCGCTCGTATGGAGGGAGTGGTTAAGAACGCCAAAGGTGACGCAGAACGCGCCAAGGCATCACTTAAACGATGGAAGTGCTAATCATGGCTACTAAACCCGGACTCTACGCCAACATTCACGCTAAACAAGAACGCATTAAGGCCGGTTCCGGTGAGAAGATGCGTAAACCCGGTTCCCCGGGTGCGCCCACCAACAAAGCGTTCAAAGAGTCGGCTAAAACGGCGAAAAAGGGCAAATAATGCCTCTCGTAAAATCCGCCTCCCCAAATGCCTTTCGCAAGAATGTCAAGGCCGAAATAAATGCGGGTAAACCCGTAAAACAAGCCGTTGCCATCGCGTATTCCGTCAAACGACAAGCGGCGGCTAAAACCCCCGCTGCCAAGCCCAAAAAATGACCCTGCAAGCCCTTCAAGACTGCCTTATCGTCCGTCCTGATCTGGAAAAACACGATCTTTTTGTCCTTTTGCGTCAAAAACAGACCGGTGAGGGCACCGTTATCTCTGTCGGCTCGGGTGCAGAGGATGTAAAAGTGGGCGATCGGGTGCTATTTGGCGATTCCATCGGTCAAGACCTAAAATGGGAAGGGCACGACCTTCTCGTGATGCGAGAGGCACACATCCTCGGAGTATTTAGCGCATGAAAGATGTCACCGGAATCGCAGCCGCAGCCAATGTGGCAAAAAATGGCCCGTACCCGTCCAAGGGCGGTTCCGAAGAGATCCTGACCACGGCTCGGGCGCGGATGGAC
>Ga0209770_10001350_pt1 | contig 12783 bp, 11 predicted proteins | sample LauGreSu1BDMLBDD_2_FD_187572 | JGI IMG/M metagenome (GOLD analysis project Ga0209770, IMG submission 187572) | Freshwater lake microbial communities from Lake Michigan, USA - Su13.BD.MLB.DD (SPAdes) (version 2) | ecosystem: Environmental > Aquatic > Freshwater > Lake | place: Lake Michigan, USA...
GATCGCGATGCCGCCGACGATGCCTGCGACGAGGCCCGACACCGGTGGCACGCCGCACGCGACCGCGATGCCCAAGCACAGCGGCAGCGCCACGAGGAAGACGACGATGCCGGCGAGCGCATCCTGGCGCGGGTACGCGAAGAGTCCGGTGCGATGCATCGCCTGAAGGCTAGCGACCCGGAGCAGGTCGAAGAGGTCGGCGCCGGGCGCGCAGACCGCCGTTCGGCACCTGGTGGCAAGGTGACCATCGGGGGCAGGTCGGCAGCGCGGCGGAGGGCTGCCTTTCGACGACGGGAGTGCAAGCACATTCCGAAACTTCGATGGACCCGGCAGCCTTCATTCCGGGGACTTTCCCGGATGCGACCGAACCCACCGCACGGAGCGGGGCGTCTGATGATGCATGTCCATGATGCGCATGTCCGCGAAGGCTGATTGTGCTTCGATCCTGGTGGCATTCGTCCTGGGCGCCGTTGGTATGCCTGCGGCAGCGGCGTTCGAGTCACCATGGTCCATCGCACCCATCGAGCCCGCCACGCTCGACGAGGCCTCGCGCGCGCTTTGGTGGAACGAATCGATCGGCGTCGTCTTCGGTTCACGAGGTACCAGCGGACCCGAGCAACCGACCGTCGATTCGGTCCACGTCGGCAGCGCCTGGCGGCTGCCGCTGGAGCACCGCATCGACCTCACGCTGCGCACCGAGCTGCTCGGTACGCGCGAATCGATCGATGCATGGCGCTCAGGCGCGACATGGTCCCTGGATCTTTCACCCAATGCATCCATCAATGCCTCGGCGTGGTGGACCGCGCCTCAGGATGGCGTGATCGGCGGATCCGCGACCATCGATGGCGAGGGCTCGGCGCTCGTCGGGTTCACGCTGCGGTTCTGAGGTGAGTGGACCTTCTTGACGGTATCGAGCGGTCCGCGTTGAACAGCTTCACCCCTTGCGGAACCTCAGCACAGGATCGAGACGACCACGTGCCGTCGCGCTAGCCTTTGGCAGAGGAGGCCACGCTCATGGTCGAGATCACGGTCCGGTACGAGGGAGAACTTCGCTGCAGCGCCCGGCACGGCCCGTCAGGAACCACGCTCCTGACGGATGCTCCCATCGACAACCATGGCAAAGGCGAGAGTTTCTCTCCGACCGACCTGCTCGCCGCGGCGTTGCCGGCGTGCATGATGACCATCATGGGCATCGTGGCGGATCGCGAGGCAATCGATCTCCGTGGCATGACGGCGACCACGCACAAGGTCATGTCGACCGATGCCCCGCGGCGCATCGCGTCCCTTCGCACCGTCATCACGCTGCCGATCGCCGCCGACCATCCGCACCGAGCCAAGTTGGAGCAGGCCGCCCACACGTGCCCGGTCCACAAGAGCCTGCGGGAAACGATTGATGCCAGCGTCGAATTCGTGTACGCGAGGTGATGGCCCGCCCCCGCCACGGTCTCAACGACCGACCACGTCACCGAGCACGCGGTGCCACTGCTTGCAGGCCTCGGCCGAGCAGTAGCGCTCGCGGTAGGCGCGCTGTCCGCGTTCACCCATCGCGTGCGCCTGATCCGGATGCTCGAGCAACCAGCGGATGCGATCGGTCAGGGCGCCTGCATCGCCAGGTTGCACCTCGAAGCCGCAGGCATGTTCGCGCAGGATGGATCCGCACTCGGTGCCATCTGGCCCGACCCAGAGCACAGGCTTGCCGGCCGCCAGGACGCTGAAGAACTTGCTCGGAAGCAGCAGCCCCTGCCAGCCGGGCAGCAGCGAGACGAGGTGGGCATCGCCAGCATCGAGCACATCCGCAAGCTGTTCACGCGGCTGGTAGCCGGCGAGCACGACATTGCGCGCTCCGCATGCGGCGATGCGGCGCTCGAGCTCCGGCTTCGCCTTGCCCTCGCCGATGAAGAGCCAGCGGATGCGGTCATCGTCCTTGAGGGCCTCGACGGCACCGGCGATCGCTTCCATGTCGTGGCCGATCCCGAAGTTGCCGGTGTAGAGGATCGTGAAGCGGTCACCGAGGCCCCAGGCATTGCGGAGCGGATTGTCGGTGCGGGCGCGGGATGGGAATGTCTCTGCGCCGCTCCAGACCGGGATCACCGAGACGCGCGAGGGATCGGCGCCCTTGCGCACGACGACCTCGCGCATGCAGTCGCCCAGCACCACGACGCGGTCACTGTGCCGCAGGCAGAAGCGATCGATCGACTGGAGCGCGCGCCAGAGGATCCCCTCCCGCCGCATCAGGCCCGCCGCGCCGGCGACGTCGGGATACAGGTCCATCGTCCAGTAGACGACCTTCGTACCCTTCACCAGGCGCAGGAGCACGCCCACCAGCGCAATGAAGGGCGGCGTCGTGAAGCAGACCACCACGTCATGGCGCTTGAGCGTGAGGCAGCGCAGCGCGGCGGCGGCATAGAACAAGGCGAAGTCGAAGGCCCGCGGCGTGATCCCCTGCTTGCCGAAGAGCTGCATGCCCACGCGGTGGATCGCCACGCCGCCGTGGCTGTCGCGCCGCTTGAGCGCGGAGCCCTTCTCGCCGTAGATCGCGCGGCTGGCGACGGCGGTCACCACATCCCCACGGGCCACCAGCGATCGCGCCAGGTCATCGGCGTGCTGGGCGGTCGCCACCACATCGGGCCAGTAGGCCTGGTTGAGCAGCAGCACGGACATCTGGCGAGGGTCGCGTGCGGCCGAGCGGAGCGCGGCAACGATCTGGCGTACCGCTGCCGTGGATGAGAAGAGCCGCTCCGACACGGCGAGGGCCCGTTCGCGGACACCGTCGACGAGCGACGGGTCATCGAGCAGGCGCTCAAGGCACTGCTGCAGCTCATCCACTCCGCCTCCGGTGCAGACGGCACCGAGGCGCTCGGCGTTGATGAGCTGCTCCAGGTCATTGCCGGGATTGATTCGTGCGAGCACCGGCATGCCGGCCTGCATGTACGTCAGGAACTTGCCCGGGATGTTGTGGCTCTTGTGGCGTGGATCGAGCGCCACGATGCCGGCGTGGCACTGGCAAAGCAAGCCCGGGATCTCGGTCGGCTCGATCTCGTCGCTGAACACGACGTTGTCGAGCCCCTGGCGTTCCGCTGCCTCGGCAAAGCGCGCAGCATCGCTGCCGCGGCCGACGAAGAGGAACCCCACGTCGGCACGCGCACGCATGCGTGCCGCGAGGTCGATGAACACGTCCATGCCCTGGGCCACACCCATGTTGCCCGCGTAGACCAGCACCTTCCTGCCCGCGAGGCGGGTCGCCGAGAGGTCGATGCGGCACGGCCGGATCGGCGCGGGGCTCAGCCAGTTCTGGAGCACCTCGAGGTCACGTCCCGGCTGGGCGGCCCAACCGGCCATGTACGGCATGTTCGCCTGCGTCTGCACGCCGATCGTGTCGGCCACCTCGTACTGCCGTCGCTCCACCCACTTGAAGAAGCGGTAGGCCAGGCCCCTTCGCATGATCCCCATGTCCACGGCCCACTCGGGGAAGATGTCACGCAGGATCAGGTAGCTCCGGCAGCCGCTCTCGCGGCGCAGCCGCCGGACGAGCGGCCCGAGGAAGATCGTGGGTGCGTACCACACCACGCCATCCCAACGGACCGAGCGGAGCCCGCTGGCCGTCACCGCCCGCAGCAGGATGAACGGCAGCAGCATCTCCGCGATCACCCGGCGGACGTGGCCGACGTCCTTGGTCGGGAGCGTCCGCACGCGCAGCACGGTGATGCGGCCGTCGCACTCGATGGCCCACGGGCGATCGAGACCGGTGGTCGGAACGATCACCGTGGGCTCGTGGCCCTCATCCGCGAAGGCGCGGACCAGGTCCCGCATCTGCACCGCTCCGCTCATCCGGAGCGGCGGGTAGGTATCCGCGATGATCGCGATCCGCATCGTCGTGGGTCCTGCGGCCGCGTCAGGCGTACTGGCGCCAGACCACGCGGCGCACGTAGTCGGTGTAGCTCAGGATGATGCGGAGCACCTTGTCGGAGACGTTGGGCATCGAGTAGTCGGCAACCGGCCTGAGCAGGCGCCGGCTGCCGCGTGGCTGCGATGCCAGCACGTCGAGCCCCTGCAGCACCCGGTCCTCGTTGAGGCCCGTCATGATCACCGATGCCTCCTCCATCCCCTCGGGCCGTTCATGCGCCTCGCGGATGTTCAGCGCCGGGAAGTTCAGGATCGAGGACTCTTCCGTGATCGTTCCGCTGTCGGACAGCACCGCGCGCGCCCGAGACTGGAGATGCACATAGTCGGAGAATCCCAGCGGCTTCAGCAGCTGGACGCCGGGGTGGAAGGTCGCGCCGGAGGACTCGGCGCGCTTGCGCGTCCGTGGATGCGTGGACACGATCACGGGCTGCCCGAACCGCTCGGCCACGGCATTCAGGATCCGGACGAGCCGGGTGAAGTTCGCCTCGGCATCGATGTTCTCCTCGCGGTGCGCGCTCACGACGAAGTACGAGCCCTCGACAAGGCCGAGCCGGGCCAGCGCGTCCGAGGCCTCGATCCTGGGGGCATAGTGCGCCAGCACCTCGCACATCGGGCTGCCGGTCTTGATGACCATGTCGGCAGGCAATCCCTCGCGCAGCAGGTACTCGCGGGCGATGTCGCTGTACGTGAGGTTGATGTCGGCCATGTGGTCGACGATCCGCCGGTTGATCTCCTCGGGAACGCGCTGGTCGAAGCAGCGGTTGCCCGCCTCCATGTGGAAGGTCGGGATCTTGCGGCGCTTGGCCGGCAGCAGGGCGAGGCAGCTGTTCGTGTCGCCAAGGACCAGCACGGCATCGGGCTTCAGCTCGGCCATGACCGCATCGGCGGCGATGATGATCCGGCCGATGGTCTCGGCGGCATTGCCCCCGGCGGCCTCGAGGAATCGGTCCGGAGCCCGGATGCCAAGGTCCTCGAAGAAGATCTGGTTCAGCTCGTAGTCGTAGTTCTGCCCGGTGTGGACGATCGTGTGGTCGCAGTGCTCATCGAGCCGTGCCATCACGCGGGAGAGCCGGATGATCTCCGGCCGGGTGCCCACGATCGTCATCACCTTGAGTCGATTGCTCATGATCCAAGCCTCGTTGCGATGGTGTCGGGGCGCTCGCGATCGAAGGCTTCGTTGGCCCAGAGCATCACGAGCATCTCGCCGTCACCGATGTTGGTGATGTCATGCGCCCAGCCGGGGACCGTCTCGACGACCGTCGGGTCCGAACCGGATACGTCCACCTCATGCGTCGCGCCGGTGCGCATGTCGCGGAACCGGAACCGCGCCTGGCCTCGAAGCACCAGGAACTTCTCGTTCTTGGTGTGGTGGTAGTGGCCGCCACGTGTCACGCCCGGGTGAGCCGTGAAGTACGACACCTGGCCGGAGTCCGCCGAGCGGACGATCTCGGCGAACTCGCCGCGCGGATCGACATGGCGCACGGGGCGATACGCGAAGTCGGTCGGCGGGATGTGGCTGAGGTACGTCGCGTAGAGCGCGCGGCAGAGCCCGGCACCGACCCGATCCACGGTCGCCTCGCTCCGCGAGCGCGGGAAGCCGGAGATCATCGCGGCCACCTCGCCGACGGTCGTCTCGTGCACGGGCCCCGCCTCGCGGAACCCGCCGTCGGCACGAACATCGGCCGCGAAGTCATCGATGTCCCGCAGGAAGGCTTCGCACACGTCATCGATGTAGACCAGCCGCAGCGGTGCGGACGGGTCGTGCACCGTGATGGGGATGCCGTGGACCGTGTTGTGGCAGAAGGTCGCGACCGCCGAGTTGTAGTTCGGCCTCGCCCACTTCCCGAAGACGTTCGTGAGGCGGTAGATGCGCACGTCGGCACCCGAGGCCCGTGCATAGTCCTGCAGGGCCTGCTCGGCGGACCGCTTGCTCGCACCGTAGGGATTGTCGAGCGCGGCCTGCGTCGATGACGACAGGACCACCGGGACGGGGCGCCCGATCGCCTGGAGGGAACAGGCCAGGCGGGCCGTGAGCTCAGCGTTTCCCTGCGCGAAGCCACTCGGATCGGGCGGCCGGTTGACCCCGGCGAGGTGCACCACGGCATCCACGCCATCCAACGATGGAGTCTCGTCGCCGCGGTGGATCTCGACGACATCGGTCGCGGGCCGCTCGCGCAGCCGTGTCACCAGGTTCGCGCCGATGAAGCCCCGGCTTCCCGTGACCGCAATCCGCATGGCTCAGTCCACCAGTTCCGGCTGTCGGCCGGCCAGGAGCTCGCGGATGAAATCGAGCTTCATCAGCAGCTGCTTCATGCCTTCCACGTCCAGACGCGTCGTGTTGTGGGAGTTGTAGTCCCCTGCCTCGGTGATCCGCGGCGTGCCTTCCTCGAAGAACTTGCCGTAGTTCAGGTCGCGCATGTCGGGACGGACGCGGTAGAAGTCGCCCAAGTCCTCGGCGCTGGCCATCTCTTCACGGCTGCAGAGCACCTCGTACACCTTCTCGCCGTGGCGGGTGCCGATGACGTTGATCGGGTGGTCCGGGCGGCCGAGCAGCTCGGCGATGGCCTTGGCCAGCGTATGGATCGTGGCTGCAGGGGCTTTCTGCACGAAGATGTCGCCGTTGCGACCCTTGTCGAAGGCGAACATGACCAGATCGACGGCATCGTCGAGGGTCATCATGAAGCGAGTCATCGATGGGTCCGTGATCGTCATCGGCTGGCCCGCGAGCACCTGCTTCACGAACAGCGGGATCACGGAGCCACGGCTGGCCATCACGTTTCCGTAGCGCGTGCCACAGAAGACCTGGCGGTCGTCGGCGTTGTTGCGGGCCTTGGCGACCATGACCTTCTCCATCATCGCCTTTGAAAGGCCCATGGCGTTGATGGGGTAGACCGCCTTGTCGGTGCTCAGGCAGACCACGCGGCGCACCCCGCAGGTCAGCGCTGCCTCGAGCACGTTCTCCATGCCGAGGACGTTGGTCTTCACCGCCTCGAGCGGGAAGAACTCGCAACTGGGAACCTGCTTGAGCGCAGCGGCGCTGAAGACGTAGTCCACGCCGCGCATCACGTTCATGACGCTCGAAGGATCGCGGACATCACCGAGGTAGAACTTCAGCTTGTCGCTGGAGTACCGCTTGCGGCAGTCGTCCTGCTTCTTCTCGTCGCGGCTGAAGATCCGGATCTCGCCGACGTCGGTCTTCAGGAAGCGGCGGAGCACGGCGTTGCCGAACGAGCCCGTGCCGCCCGTGACGAGGAGGGTTCTGCCAGTGAGCATGGAGGGATTACCTGTGGGTGACGCGTTGCTGCGGGGCCCGGAGCCGGACCCCACAGGAGTCCGCCGACCCACCGCCGACCGACCTCGCCCGGGAGTGTAGCGTCGGTACCTGCCGCCTTTACAGCGGGAGGAGGCGTCAGCTGGCTGCCCGCAACCGCGCGCGGATGTACAGCACGCGTGCGGGCGACGTGTAGGGGAGGCCCAGGCACACTGGCTTTCCGATGAGCTTCTTGACCACGTTGCGGACCGTATGCCTGAATCCATCCATCCGGTGCGCAGACATGCTCACCATGTCGAATCCCGCTTCGTCGAGGAATCGCCTGAGATGCTCACGCCCTCCGAAGACCAGGTGATCCGGCAGCGTCAGAGGATCCGGCAGCACGGCGCGCGGGCCGATGTCGGCTCCGTTGCCGGTCTTGATGAACACCTCGCCGCAAGGGTTCAGGACACCCTTGATCTCAGCAAGAAAAGCGCCGAAGTCAGGAACGTGCGAGAAGACATCGATGATGGACACGATGTCGTACCGCTCCTTCACATCGGCGAGATAGCTCGTGCGGACGGCGAGCCCCCGGCGGCGGCAGTCCTCTGCCTTGGGAATCATGGGTTCGATACCCTCGCAGACGCTGCCCGCCGGCACCACATCCTTGAGGCTCTCCAAGAGTTCACCGAAACCAGCGCCGACATCGAGCCATCGAACAGGACGATCGCCTTGGCTGAACTCTGGAAACATATCTGACAATACCTTCTTGAACATCGGTATCTTCCATGCTGACCGTGCGCCGACGACGTGGAGGGCCGTTGATTCAACGGTGTGCACGCCGAGCTGCACGCCCTGGTCGATGCTCTCCGCGCGAGGCCTCGGATTCACGAACAACAGCCCACAGCCGCGGCAACGGACGCAGTGAAAGCCATTCTCCTCGGCCCAGGGCTCATCCTGCGAACCCTTGCACAGCGGACACGGAACGCGCTCAACCCCAGCCGGCTCTGACGTCGCTTGGCTCATGGGTCGGAGTATGACGCGCTCTGCACGCCTGTCAACGAGGCGCTGCGAGTCGGTCGGCTCAAGCGACCCTCGACGCAACCAACTCACCAAGGGCTCGTGCGGTCGTCCACTTGCCGCCAAAGACCGTGAGGAGGGCACCATGCCGCTCTAGTGCGTACTCGCGCGTGGCGCGACCGGGGTCCTTCGAGCTCCTGATCAACGGCCGGACACCCGCGAAGGTCGACGCCACCTCCTCCTCGCGCAACGACTGCTGCATGACCGAATCATGGAACTGGCGGAGGTACGCCCGTTCGTCGTCGGAACAGGTGATGGGATCGCCAAGCCCCTGTCGGATCTCGGTCGTACCCACCAACGATTTCCCCTTCCACGGCAGTACGAACGCGATGCGCGATCCGCCTGGAACCTGGGCCAGCACGCCCGTGGCGAGCGGCCGATCCACGACCAGATGGCTGCCCCTCACCAGATCCAGCGTGTGGCGCGGTGTCAGTCCGCTGCGTCGCATCAGGTCCTCTGCCCAGGGGCCCGCACAGTTCACGATGCGGTCGAAACGCTCGTGGAGACCAGGGCCCTCCAGCACCCCATCCGTGGACACCCGGTCGACCGATGTGTGCTCGTGGATGCTCACGCCCAGACTTCGCGCGCGTTCGGCCGCCCACAGCCCCAGAGCCAGGTCATCCATCTGCCCATCCCAGAACGAGAAGGCGCCGACGAGGCCATCGGGTCGAAGCCCCGGCAGGACCGCCAAGGCCTCAGATCGGTCCAACCACCGATGCGGCTGGAGCCTCGCCGAGCCAGCCAACAGGTCGTACATCCAGAGGCCCGCACGAATCACGTGCCGCGAGCGACCTTGGCCCCTCCAGACCGGCAGCAGCAAGTGCAGCGGATGGCAGAACTGGGGCGCCTGATCGAGCCACCAACGGCGCTCGTGAAGCGCCTCCCGGACGAGTCGAAAGGAACCATGTTCCAGGTACCGCAAACCGCCATGAAGAAGCTTGGTCGACGCGGACGACGTCGCCGACATGAGGGTCGAGCGCTCCAGCAACACCACGTCGTGGCCGGCATTCCCGAGGGACGCCGCGCACATGACGCCGTTGATGCCACCACCGACCACAGCGATCCGCATGCTGGAATCCTAGTAGCGACCGGACGATTCGGACGTCTGCCCATCTCACTCGGGACGATCGCTCGCTCCCGCTCCCGGACGGCGGGCTGCGGTACCATCAGGGCATGCTGAATTTTGCCCTCGTCGGCTGTGGCCGCATTGCCAAGCGTCACTCGGAGCTCTTGGGGAACAACCAGATCGCCAACGCGCGGCTTGCGGCCGTCTGCGACATCGTCGCGTCGAAGGCCGAGGCGATCGGGAAGCAGTTCAGCGTGCCGTTTTACACCGACATGCACGACATGATGCGCCGCGAGGCGATCGATGTCGTGGTGGTGCTGACCGAAAGCGGGCTGCACGCGGAGCATGTGGTGGCCTTGGCCAAGCACGGCAAGCACATCGTGGTCGAGAAGCCCATGGCACTCACGCTGCCGGATGCCGACCGCATGATCGCTGCCTGCGACGCTGCCCGGATCCGGCTGTTCGTGGTCAAGCAGAACCGCTTCAACGTGCCGGTGGTCAAACTGCGGGAAGCCCTGGAGGCTGGCCGCTTCGGCAAGCTGGTGATGGGAACGGTCCGTGTGCGCTGGTGCCGCACGCAGCAGTACTACGACCAGGACTCCTGGCGCGGTACGTGGGCACTGGATGGCGGTGTCCTGACCAACCAGGCCAGCCACCACATCGACATGCTCGAGTGGATGATGGGCGACGTCGAGAGCGTCTTCGCGATGAGCCGCACGGCGCTGGTCAATGTCGAGACCGAGGACACGGCCGTGGTCGCCGTGCGCTTCGCCAACGGCGCGCTCGGGGTCATCGAAGCCACCACGGCGGCACGCCCCAAGGACCTCGAGGGATCCATCTCGGTGCTTGGCGAGGGCGGCACGGTCGTCATCGGCGGCTTCGCCGTGAACGAGATGATTACCTGGAACTTCGGCAAGACCGAGCCCGGCGATGGCGAGGTCCTGGAGAAGTACTCAGTCAATCCGCCGAGCGTCTACGGCTTCGGCCACCAGGCCTACTACGACCATGTGGTTTCCTGCATCATGAACAACAGCGCCCAGCTCGTCGACGGGCTTGCGGGCCGCCGCAGCCTTGAGCTGATCTCGGCGATCTACGAGTCCATCGAGACCGGCAAGGAAGTGCCGCTGCGCTTCCGCCCGACTCGCTGCCGCCTGGGCCATCGACATGGCTGATCCGATCCTTCTTCAGGCTGGCATCGTCGGCGTGCAGTTCGGCGAGCGCGTGAAGGTCGTCCAGCCGACCAACATCTATGGCTGCACGATTGGCGACGACTGCTTCGTCGGTCCATTCGTCGAGATCCAGAAGAGCGTTTCGATCGGCAAGCGCTGCCGCATCCAGTCGCACGCCTTCATCTGCGAGCTCGTCACGATCGGCGACGACTGCTTCATCGGCCATGGCGTGATGTTCATCAACGACCTCTTCTCCAAGGGCGGTCCTGCCCGAGGCGACACCAGCCTGTGGCGCTCGACCCGGATCGGCTCGAAGGTGTCCATTGGGTCCAATGCCACCATCCTGCCGGTCGAGATCTGCGACGGCGTGGTCATCGGCGCCGGTGCCGTGGTCACCAAGCCGATCACCGTCCCGGGCATCTACGCCGGCAATCCTGCCCGCCTCATTCGTGCGCTCTGAACCAACGAGGATCCTCCAGTGAATGTCCCCTTCGTCGATCTCTACGCCCAGTACCTGACCATCAAGGCCGACATCGATGGCGCCATCGCCGACGTGATCCGCCAGTCCGCCTTCATTCGCAGCAAGCACGTCACCGACTTCGAGGCGCAGTGGGCCAAGACGGTCGGCGTTCGCCACTGCGTCAGCTGCGCCAACGGCACCGACGCCATCTACATCGTGATGCGCGGCCTGGGCCTGAAGCCGGGAGATGAGGTCATCACCACGGCGCACAGCTGGATCTCGACCTCAGAGACCATCACGCAGGCTGGCGGTCACGTGGTCTTCTGCGACACCGATCGCGAGACCTTCACCATCGACCCGAAGCAGATCGAATCGAAGATCACGCCGCGCACGGTCGGGATCATTCCGGTGCACCTCTATGGCCAGCCGGCCGACATGGACCCGATCCTGGAGATCGCCGCCAAGCGTGGGCTCTGGGTGATTGAGGACTGCGCACAGGCGCACCTTGCCGAATACAAGGGCCGTCAGGTCGGCACAATGGGCACCGCCGCGACCTTCAGCTTCTATCCGGGCAAGAACCTGGGGGCGATGGGTGACGCAGGCTGCCTGGTGACCAATGACTCGAAGCTCGCCTCATGGTCTGAGCTCTACGCGCGCCACGGCGGCAAGGGCGAGCACACGATCGAGGGCATCAACAGCCGGCTCGATGGCCTGCATGCGGCGATCCTCTCGGCCAAGCTCCCGCACCTTCGTGGCTGGACGGCTGAGCGCCAGCGGATCGCGGCGCGCTACGACGAACTCTTCGCCAAGGTGCCGGGCGTCGAGCGCCCTGCCATCGCCGCTGGCCGCACGCATGTCTTCCATCTCTACGTGATCCGTGTCAAGGATCGCAACGGGCTGCAGAAGCACCTGAACAGCCGTGGCGTGTCCACCATGCTGAACTATCCGCGCGCCCTGCCGTTCTATCCGGCCTACTCGTACCTCGGCCATACCCCCGCGGACTTCCCGGTGGCTCACGACCACCAGGACCGCATCCTCTCGCTGCCCATCTATCCCGAGATGACCGATGAGATGATCCGATACGTCGTCGACTGTGTGGCGGAGCACCAGGCACGATGAACAATCTTCTGGCCGCGGCGATGCTCGGTTGCATTGCCGCGATCGGCTCCATGAGCGCTCCTACGCAGGAGCCGTTGCTGCCCCGCGCACCTGCCGCGCGACCGATCGTGCTGTTCGATGAGATCCCGGCGTACGGCGATGTTGCATCACGCGTGGCAGCCATTGAGGCCCGTCGATTCCTCGTCGTGTACCAGTCAGCAGATCCCAAGGCCGCATCGACTGGACTGATCGACACTGCCGCCGTCATCAAATCCATTCGGAACGAAAATGATCCCAACAACCTTCCCGCCTGGGGCATGCTGGACTTTGAGGATCCCTTCCATGATCTCTTGCAGAAGGGTCCTGAGACCCCGGAATGCAACCGAACCGTGGCGGAGATGGTCAGGACCATCGACGCGGTCCGCAAGGCTTTCCCCCGGACGAAGTGGTGCTTCTACGGCGCCCCGTGGCTGCCCTACTGGCTCGAGGGCGGCAAGGACTGGACCACCGCCTCGGACCCAGTCAAGCGCCGCGAACTCGATCGGGCGATCGCGATCTACGCCCCCATCATTGCCGCGTCGGACTGGGTGAGCCCGACGATCTACGGCAAGTACGACCCGCGGCTCTACCCCGAGGCCGAACGCGCGACGATTCGCTCGCAAGGGCGTGCGTGGCGTTCCGCGCAAGTTGGCGTGGCCCGTGTCATGGCCCGCGCCCAGCCGGTGATTCCGTTGGTCTGCCCCTGGTGGACTCCCGG
>Ga0209770_10001352_pt1 | contig 12772 bp, 14 predicted proteins | sample LauGreSu1BDMLBDD_2_FD_187572 | JGI IMG/M metagenome (GOLD analysis project Ga0209770, IMG submission 187572) | Freshwater lake microbial communities from Lake Michigan, USA - Su13.BD.MLB.DD (SPAdes) (version 2) | ecosystem: Environmental > Aquatic > Freshwater > Lake | place: Lake Michigan, USA...
CTAAAATAAATGATAATATATCCATATTATGTTTCTCCTTTATTTTCAAAGAACGATAGTGTTTGTACCTGGAGCGGGAATCGAACCCGCACGGACCTTACGGTCCAACAGATTTTAAGTCTGTCTTGTCTACCTATTCCAACACCCAGGCAGTTTATTTAAAACGTCAAAGAACCCTAATTAAAGTATAAGGAAAATATTTAATAAAACAAAAAACCCGAACAAAAAATATTCGGGAGTCAGTACTCGGTACGGGATTCGAACCCGTGCTACGTCCGTGAAAGGGACGCGACCTAACCACTAGTCGAACCGAGCAAGTGCGGAGAGAGTAGGATTCGAACCCACGGACCTGTTACAGTCTCTTGATTTCAAGTCAAGTGCGATAGACCAACTCTGCCATCTCTCCGTATAGATTTTTTCTTTCACATTTAGCCCAATCACCAGTGAAACAATGATTGGATTTTCGATTGAGACCCGTAATGGGTTTGAAAATCTATAAAACTCTTCGAGCGGACTGTACGGGACTCGAACCCGTGAACTCTACCGTGACAGGGTAGCATGATAACCAACTTCACCAACAATCCGTTTTTGATTCTAACTCACCTTAAATTGCTCCATCCAAGTCTTGCTCTGGTTAACAAAGTCCTCGTTGAGTTAGTCTCAATAAGTTACAGGTTTTTCGTACCCTTTCGTACATCATAACAAATATATCTCTATATCTGTGGTTACATTTTCGTCATTGGGTTAATTACTCCCGACTTGTAGTAACTCTACTCTCACCGCTATAATACCGCGAATCAAGGCGGGTGTTGAGATTTATAGACAGTGGGGTTCCACCACCGTCGTCACCTGTTGTTGCGAGAGAGGGAATCGAACCCCCGACCTAAAGGTTATGAGCCTTCCGAGCTACCGCTGCTCTATCTCGCGATGTTTATTTTACAAAGATAATAAATATATATGAATATACAAAATTATTCTTGTTCATTTTTTTCATACGTTCACGTTCCGTGAACAATTAAAATTTGTGAACACCATGTTTGTTGTCCCTCATGGATTCGAACCACAACTAGATGGACCAAAACCACCTGTACTACCGTTATACTAAAGGACAATATGTACCCAAGGTCGGACTCGAACCGACACGCCTTTCGACACGGTTTCTAAGACCGCCGTGTATACCATTCCACCACTCGGGTATTATTGCACGCATGTAAGGACTCGAACCTTCATCTTCGGTTTTGGAGACCGAAATTCTACCAATTGAACTACACACGCGTTTTGCGTTGATGATAGGACTCGAACCTATAATCGTTCGGTTAACAGCCGAAAGCTTCACCATTAAGCTACATCAACAACTGTAGGGTAAAGAGGACTCGAACCTCCATGATGCCTTGCTCCCAAAGCAAGTGACTTAGCCATTAGTCCATTACCCTATTTGTATAAAACAAAAAACCTCGAGATTTTTAGGTCCCGAGGTTTTCTAATATTTTAAGTTAAACTAAATTAACCAACATCAGTATCATCGAGACATACGTGCATAGGTTGCTCACTCCAATTTAGTTGGTTTGAATACGATATCATGTTTGTTACTTGTCTCATTGAATTTGTTTTTTATTTAAATCTTTTACAAAGATACTAATAAATACATATATAATCAAGAAAAGTTTAAAAAAAATAATAAAATACTTTTTTATTATATAACACATAACACACTCTTCTAATATTTATAGATGGACAAAATAAATAAAAGTATCTTGATTATTTAAAGGCAACTCCTTTAAGTTTTTGGGATACGTATGTAAAAACCAAAAACAATGGAGAGAGTTAGAACCATCGCACTATCAATCAGGGATAGATTTTTTCAATTTTTCTTATTATTTGCAGTTGCTTGGGTATTCCTAGCACTTATTTTTCAAGTAACATTTGTAGTACTACAATTTAGTGGAAATGACCATATAACATCTATGTGGGTTAATAAAATCGAACATATTATTGATGGTAGATTTAAAAATTCCCAAGAAAATATATGGTATAATTCAGATGAACATGTTTGGGTTGAGGGTGTATCAAATAATGTTAAAATAGGAAAACTTGCGGGTAATAGACAATTAGCGTTTGGTGTTAAAAACATATTAGAAGAATATCTTCAAGAAAATGGTAAAGATTTAACACCATCCGCCGAAAATAAAATTAAAGTCGAAATAGTATATCTTGATGTTTTAACAACTAAAAAGAATATATCCGTATTTCACAAAAATGAAGAAGAAGTTGTTGTTAGACTAAAAGGAATTCTTTATAAAGATGGTAAAAAAGTAAAAGAGGTTATTGTTGAGGAGGGTTCGTCCGAAATTTCAATGTCCACACTTATAGTGGATGAAGGAGGAAAATTCAATCAAACATCATTGAGTAATGCAATAAAAAAGGCTTGCGGATCATTAATAATTAAATTATTTGAATAATATTATGAAAAACTTAATCACACTATTTGGGATGTTTTTTATATCCCTATCATCATTTGGACAATTAACAATTAGTCAATCATTAACACCATCAACCGGATTACGAGTTGGTGATACTATAACTGTTCAATATAATTTAACAAAAGGACAGGTGATAAAAAACCCACGATACCTTTGGTTTAGATATCAATTCAATAACAAGGCTTTAACATATTTGTCAACAACATTTAATCAGGGGTCATCATCACAAACATTTTATACTGGATGGAATAACTATAAATTTACACCAAATGGTGGTGCTAGTGATAATGACCTAAATGTTCAATATGGTTTGTCTCCATGGAATTACTCTGTTAATGCGGATTGGAATGTTGGTCAATTAACAGTTCAAAGAGCTGATCAGTCTATTAATGGATTAATTGCCACACAAAAATATATTCTTAAAGACCAAAACACGTACAATAACATTTTCAGATTGGATTTGGCGACCGGTACTGATGTTGATGGTACTAATGTTGGAACAATTTATGGGGGTGGTTGGTCATCTTTAAGTAATGTTGTTGGTAATACATCTCAATTTAAAGTAAAAGTATTATTTCCACAAGGTTATCCCATTACTGACCACAATGTTCAATTAATGAAATTAAAATCAGATGGTAGTGGTGATATTGATTGGGCTCAACAACCTATTGCTCAATTACCATTGGATGCTAGTGGTGAAGCTCTATTCACAACACAAGTTAAAGTTGGTGATTCGGTTGGTGTATTCGTTGGGGCATCATTTAATAAAACATGGATGAATAATATTGTGACCGTGTCAGATGCATATAAAGCATTTTTAGGACATTCACAAACCGATATTAGTGGTACTGCGAATTATTTCACATATCCTAATTTAGAAAAGAAAGTTGGTAAAGTGACACTTAATAATAATGCTTTTGGTGAGGGTGACTCATACTCATTATTTGCACATGTTATGGGACAAAATATGTCAACAACTGCAATGATTCCAACATCAACCTCAACATCAGTAAGATGGTATAGTGGATTATTAAATCAAAGTTGGTTAGATGGTGTGGTTAAAAATAGAGTATTGATTGACTCACCTATAAAAGAAGTACACGCCGTATTTGCGTGGGGAGGTGATTTAAACTGGTCACACTCATCAGACCCATCGGTAATCGCAAGTAGAATTAGTAGTGGAATTTATACCAATTCAGTAAACGGTGAAGTTAATGTACTAAAAACTATGAGTATGTCCACACCTATGGCTTATCAAACTTTAGCAGTCGAAAAAGCAACCTTAGGTATTACTTCAACATTAGAAGGTGGAAAAGTAGTTTTAACAACAACATTAACTAGAGCTGAGTTAGCAGGTTTACAAGTTGTGATGAATTATGATGAATCTAAATTAACATTAGATAATGTAATATTTGATGCTGGTTCTACAATTACAAACTTCTCAACACATGAAGGTAGTAGATTGACATTTGGTTCAATTGACCAATTGAAGAGTGCAAGAATTAAAGTTGGTACTCCGTATAAATTAATCTTTACACCAAAAACAACTTTAAGTAATACCGCTGGTTTATTCTTCTTTGTTTTATCTGATGCTGTTGACGCGAAGGGAAATAAAGTTGATTTAACCATTGAGTAATATGAAGAAATTATTAGTAATATGTTTTTTACTAATCTCATTTTTAGGGTTCGGGCAGAGTGTATCTGCTCCGGACTCTAAATCGTTTATACCATCTACAAATGGACAAGATGGAAGTGGGTTTGTATTAAATGGATTTAGTGCGACATCTACTTTGTTAGCATCAATCAGTTTAATCAATCCATCAACAAATACTACATTTTACCTTAACGATACACGAGGATTAATTGCAGCAAGTGGATTTACTTTAACGGGTAATAAAGCTCGTTTAGTGGTATTGGGAACGATGGCAGATATTAATACTGCATTGGCATCATTAAAAATAAATACAGGTTCAGTAGTTGGTAATGTTCAGTTATCAGTTGCGGCAACTGTAAACCCTGTTGGATACTTCTACAATGGTGTAAACGGACACTTTTATAGACCAATATCAACCGGAGCAACTTATACAAATGCAAGAGCATTATCATCTCAACAAACATTCAAAGGTCAGCAAGGATATTTGGTAACAATAACATCTGCTTCGGAAGATGCTTTTATATTTGCCAATGTTCCACAATCTCAAATATGGTTTGCATTAACGGATGAAGTGGTAGAAGGTCAATGGAGAATTGATGCTGGACCTGAAGCGGGAACTTTAATTAAAACATCAAACGGACAAACTGCTGGAAATATACAAGGGCAATATAATAACTGGGCAGGTGGTGAACCAAACAATGCCGGTAACGAAGATTATGCAGTAACAAAATGGAATGGTTCTCAATGGAATGATTTACCTAATAATTTTAGTAATCCGTATGTAGTTGAATTTGGAACTTGGACTAACCCTGATGATGCAATATTTACTGAATTTTATACAAATAGTGTTACACACTCAAACGGAGAAGTATTAAGGGCATCATTCAACGTTGATTTTGGAACTAATATAGATGAAACCAAATTTACAGCAAAAGGATACACATATACGAATAATACTTGGAATGTGGTGAATGGAACTGCAAGACAATTAAGTGGATTAGGTAAAGTTGATTTGACAAGTTTATTAGATACTGTAAAAGTTTCAAATGGTGGGGTTAGAGCAACAACATCTGTTGGACAAGTTGAATGGGCAATAATAAATCCATATAATGCAACTTTAGGTGGTCATCAATTACTAATAGACGAAAGAGAATTTGATGGAACAGGAGTATCTCCAAATAATGTAACATCAATTAAATTATTTGACATATACGATGGACCTGTTACCGTTAGTAGTGTAAGTGGTTTTTGGAAAACTTATATAATGCCTGGTAATTTGACAAGTAAAATAACCTCATCAACATTTCAATCTCAATTAAGATTACAAGATGGTTGGTATGGAACGAGAGCTGAATTTACTTTCTCACCAATAATGGGATATAAACAACATGGAATGGAATTAACACATTCAAATCAAACGGAACTAAACACACTATATAGTAGTATTGTCACCGTATCAGATGTGTTTTTAGCGTTTAAAGAATTAGCTGATGGTGGAATATTTGGAAATCAAAGTGGAATGGGATTAACAAATGGTATTCAGTATTTAAATGCAGATGTGGATGGTAATGGTATATTCAATGAGGCGGACACATACAAATTATTACAACATCTAACAGGTGTTCAAACACTTTCACAATCCACCGCATTAACATATTTGATGAAATTATATAATAAATCAGATTATGATGCAATAACAACGAGCAATTGGGGGACTCAATTTAATTCAACTCGTAACCTTATACCATTTACATTAGGTAGTTTGAACAACACGTATAATATAAATGTAACTTGGTTAGGTGATGTAAACCTATCTCATTCGGCACAACAAACCGTAAGTGGTGTTGCAACTAATTCATATAGAAGTATGAGTCTGTCAACTAATACTGTTTCCAATCAAATCGACACATATCTGATGGGTGAAAATATTGGTGGTAAAGTTGTAATAACAATATCCGTGGACCCACTACAACAAGAATTGGTTGGTACACAATTCAATCTAAACTATGATAAAAATGTTTTAGAATTTCAGAAGGTGGAGTTTGCCACAAAAGGTAATCCTACGAATTTTGGAACGGATAAGGGGTCTTACGTGACATTGGGTTCATTGATTACTGATGGTTCAAATACACTGGATAAAACGACAGAGTATAAAATAACCTTTGTACCAAAAATTGGTATTCAAGGGATATTGGGGTTAACATCAATATCATCTACGGATGCTGTGAATAAAAATGGAACACAATTAAAAATAAAAATAAATTAAAAAACAAAAATTATGGCAGACAGAAACGGAGACGGAATAGTATATCATCGCTCAGATTGTAGTGAAGGATATGTAAGATGGTACGGATTTGGTGGTGATGGACCCTGTTCAACTTGTGAAAAATGGGGTCTTTCAGAAGAATCTATCAAATTTATTCACCAACATCCAGATGTAAACACAAGATGGGAAACTGTCTTTGGGGATTGTGATGCAAAAGGTTGGAAAAATAGAAGAAATGAGTGCGGTTGTGATGTTTGTAAACAACATTTAGAAGATGAAGCTAAAAGTGAAAGTTTTATTACACAATATGGCCAGTGGATTGGTAGTTGGGCAAATAAATTTGCTGATTTTTTAGGATTATAAAATAATTCAATGAAAAAACTAATAATCATATTGTCACTAATTTTGACAACATTTGTTACAAAAGCACAAATTGTAAAACCAGACACATTACAACTATCTGCCAAAGAATTATTTGGTGAGAGTGATGATTGGAACGATGTGGGTATATTACAATCTTATATTGATTTCTCAAAAGATGTTCTTTCATCTTCAAACCTTTCAATTGGTGTAATAGGTAAACAAGTATCAACTACATTGAATTTAGGATATAGTAAATCATCTAAAAACGGACAATGGGGACACTCATTTGCAGCATCAATAAATCCTATATGGAATTATTATGGAGTAGGATATGGTTTTAGTAGAAATACCGATAAGAGAACAACAACGATACAAACATTTTATTCAACGGATTTCGATTTTCAAAAGGATATTAACTTATCATTCGTAGATGTATTTAGAACTAAAAAATTTGGAACATTTGGTTATAGTTTAACCGCATCTAAAACATTTTGGGGAACATATGAAGGTGAGTGGGAAGGAAAATATACTGTTGATGAAAATGGTGACTTTTTAGATTTGATTTATCCACAAATGCCGGCATCATCACAAACTACTTATAAAGGAATGTTAATGTACACATATACACTTAAAACAAAGAGAGTTAACATATCACCACAAATATTTGCTATGAGTGATGTGTATGTAAATTTCAAAGATGGTACTGCATCCGATTTGGCTTATGTAAATGATTTCAATTTGGACTTATATTATGGTACATCTATGGATTGGAAAATAACTAAAAGATTTATATTAAACACTAATATCAGATATAACACAACTTGGGATAAATTAAGTGAGTCGGTTGGATATAAAAAGAGTAACCCATTAATGTTTATGATAGGAACAAACTTTCAATTTTAAGGTATGAAAAAGATAATATACATGTTTTTAATTTTACTGTGGGGATGTACTAAACCAGAGTTACCTACACCAAATCCACCTATTGAAAAGATTTTTACTGCTACTGAAAGTAAAGTCGTGGACGGACAATCGATATATTTTGATTTACCGTCCGCTGGTGTCTATACATTAACGTTTGTGGATGTTGAAACAAATCAGGTAATTAGTAGGGAAAAATTTAATGGTCAAAGTGGGGAAAATGTAAAGAAAATATACACCAAATCTATAATGTCGAAGTATTTATATTTGATACTTGCTTCGGAAGATAAGGTACAAATAAGTAAGACAAAACTAATACTAAACTAAAATGAAAAAAACAATAATTTTCACATCTCTCGTGTTAATTTTAATTGGTTGTAATAAGGATGACATGTTTATTCAACCCCCTATGAATCAAATCAAACCTGAATTAGTAATACAAAATTCAGTGGGGATTAAACTAGAAAGTGCATTCGTAACAAGTGAAGTATCGATGAACGTTAAGATGGAGACATCTCAACCTATTACAATAAAGATTTTTGATATTTCTAATAAAGTGGTTTCTAAGGAAACTATGACAGTAAAAGCAGGTGATAATATATTAAAAGTATATACATCCGCATTACCGTCATCAGGTTATAGAATTGGTTTATACGATTCTAAAGGAATCCAATTAGGGATTACAGATTTTAATAAACTATAAATAAAAAATAAATAAAATGTCAGAAGAATTAGAACAAAACAATGATGGAACATGGTCAGGTTTAAAAAAGACCATTATAGGTGTTGCAACAACCGCGGTAATGGGTTTAGGAACTTGGGGTGTAACTTTAATAACAGGTGGTGAAAAAGAAGCTGCGCCTGTTCAACAAGCGGCACCAGTAATTAACATTACAAACTCAAACCAACAGTCACAACAAGCGTCAGGTGGTGGTAAGACGGTAGTAATTAAAGAAAAAGAAACAATTAAAGAAAAACCAGCACCAGTTAAGAAAAAAGAAGGTGATGAGTTTAAAGAAGAGGCACCAAAATGGTAAAATGGAACAGGGTTTAAGTTTTATCTCAGTCGTTGCCATATGTATGGTAGGAGTACTAATCAATTCACCAATATGGGTATTAGGGACATTTATAATTGGGTGCACATATCTATTGTTTAGAGGAAAGAAAAAGGGATGGAGTTGGAAAAGATAAAAAAATCCAATTCTTAATAATAAAAAAATTAGAAATATTAATATGGAACAAACAGGGGGATTTAAAGAATTATTAGCTAACATGATGAAACGTAGATGGTTCATCACCGCAATAGTATTAGGTGGTTTTATGATTATCATAATGGGTATATTCGGAGCAATCCTGAATAAATCCGCAATTGAGGGGGAATGGAAAGAACTTCTTCTATTATTATTGGGAGCCTTTATCGGTTCTTATGGTAAAATTATTGACTATTGGTTTAGTGATACCGATAAGGATAAAATGTTAGTTCAGAAAATGGACGAAGAGGATGGTACATCATTAAGTAATACTGCAGATATGCCAAATAACCCAATTGTACCTATGTCAACCACACCATTAGTATTATCAGAATCTACAGTACAAGAAACTGTACAAATGGTGGAAACTCCTAAAGTAGAAAAGAAAGGTGTTGAAATTGATGAAGATGGTGATGGTGTGATGGATGGGTTAGACTTTGATGGTGATGGTAAAATCGATGAATATTTCGCACACAGACAATGTGAACACGTTTGGGGTGACTTAGATGGTGACGGTACAGAAGAATGTTTGAAGTGTGGTAAAATTAAAGATGATGCAGCCGAAATAAACATGGAAGGTTAAAAACAAAAACAAATATGGGATTTAAAATTAAAATGCCAAAAATTAAGGTACCAAAAATACCTAACCCAATCAAAGAAATTGAAAAGGGAGTAAATCAAGTTGGTGATGCTGTGGTAAACACCACTAATACAGTTGTTAATCAAACAACAAATGTGGTTAATAACACAGTAAAAGATACTGAAAAACTTGCAAAGGATACCGTAAACACAGTTAAAAACTTTGCAGTTGGTCCCGTATATCAAGTGGCGGTAGATTCTACTAAAAATGCAATGAAGTCGGCAAAAGTTGCTGCAGAGGCCATGGATGATATTGAAGCGGGTGCTAAGTTAGCCGTTAAGGGACTTGAAGAAGGTGCTTACGCGGTTGCCGAAGGTGGTGAACTGATTGCTGAATGGGTGGAGGCAAATTATTGTCAAATAGGTGTTAGTGTGGCTCTCGGAACTATATTTGCTGGTTTACTTTATAGACCTGAACCATCAAGTCAAGCAACAACAACGGCAGCAACTGCACCATTAACATCAACCGCAATTGCATATTTAGCTGCAAAAGAAACTGTAGGTGCGGTGGCGTTAGGTACCGCATGTGATTTAACAGCAAGTGCGTTCGTAGAATTAATATGGATGTCTCCTGATGTTAAAAAGGCAATCGGTTCAAAAAACAAACCATTATTAATTGCGGGTATTGCGTTTACATTAGCCAAATCAATTGACAAGGCTGCGGGTGCGATGATTATCCCACAAAGTTGTGCGGCGGTAGTTGCAGGTATCGTAACAACATTAACAGCTCAATTAGCTTGTGAAAGAACATTACCCAACGGAGCACGTGAATGGGCAATAGCTGGATCAAGTGGATTATAATAAACAATAAACAAACACTAAAACACTTAATTATGGGATTTTTTAAAGATTTATTTAACGACAATAACACGATTAATGAAAAATCTGTTGTTGGTTTTGCATCATTCGTTTGTATGGTATTAGCATTAGTAGTTGACCTTGTTACTGGATACTTAGGTAAAGAATTACTAATTAACGAATTTATTTTTGATGGTTTTTTAGTCATCACACTCGGATCATTTGGTATTGCTTCGGTAGACAAATACATCAATAACAAACACAATAAAAAAGACGAATCTGAAGAAATTGAAGGTTAAATAAAAGGGAGTTTAAACTCCCTTTTTTAATATTTATAAATAAAAAAAAATGAAAAAAATATTTCTACTTTTAGGTATTATACTCATGAGTATAACCTCATTCGCACAAACTGTTGGTAAAACACAAACAGAACAATATAAAGCATCATTCGAAACCGCAATTGACATATCTAAATTTTTAGATTATGAAGGACCTCAGATTCCAATTCAAATTCTAAAGGCTGGTATATCTGATGAGATGTATGAAATGTATCCTGAATTGAAAGAAAAGAGAGTAGGTTTGGGTGTTGCTAACATTTCAATGGAGTATTTGGAAAACCTTAATCGTTTTAAATTTACTGAAGATAAAACAGAAATTAAAAACAGGATGGTTAAACAATTCCAAGCATCACAGGCGGGTATTTCCGAAAATAAATTGGATGGTAGAGGAAAAATTAACTTAGCAAAATACTTTGTAACAATTGAATGTTATGATTATTCCGTATCGGAGGATGAGACCGTAAACCTTAAAGATGGTGTTAAAAATATGATGGTAACCCGTATTGGTTTACAGGTTAGATTTACTGACGCAGAAACAGGTGTTGTATTTGGTGCTTCAGGTTTAGGTGAGGCGAAAACAACAAGAGAATTGACATTACTTTCAGATGCAACAGTCGATGAAATGAAATTCAACCAGTCAACCATTTCAATTGCAACAAAGAAAGCGTTGGATATTGCTTGTGCTAGAATTTTGGATAGAATGATTAAAAAGGGAATTTTTCAAAACTAGTTAAAATATAAAATTGTGTCATATTTTAAAGGAGGTTAAATAACCTCCTTTTTTGATATTTATATAATATTAAATTCTATTACTATGAAGAAGATTTTATTATTGTTTATGTTAATTCCTGTAATTACATTTTCACAGGTTAGTAATTGGAGAAGTAATTCAACAACACCACAAAGAAGTACCCCATCCGTACAACAACCCATCCCACAAAGAAACGATGTTAGTGATTGGAGAAGTCAACCACCATCAAAAGGATATGATAGACCTATAAGAACAAAACCGGGTTCCAATATCATTCTAAGAGACCCTTGGTTTAATGGTGGATTTGGGTGGAATAGATGGGATATGTGGGGTGCACCTGGTTTGGGTTGGAACTTTTGGCAACCATCATTTTATTGGAATGATTGGGGATATAGACAACCTTCGAGAATCTATGTTTACGATGATGGTAAGAGAGATACGATTAGGGGTAAGAAGCCTGTAATTAGTTTCGGTATTCAAAAAACAACTGATAAACAAATTGGTGGTTTCTTTACAATTGGTAATAAGGGATACTTCATCGCAGAATATAATAGTACATTTGAAAGAGATAACTCAACATTCTTTCCGTATGGTAATATTACTCAAGTGGATTTTCCAATGGTTAATGATTTAGTAGAGGTAAGAAATTTTTATGTGGGGGTGGGTAAACGAATAAAAAGAACGGGTATTCATCTAATGATTGGTAGTGTTACTGAAGATGTTAAATGGAGAGGTAGAGATGACATAGGATACATTACTTTTCCAAAATATAGAGATAGGTTTACAACTTTAAAAGTAGGTGTATTACACGATTTCAAAAATTTAACAATAAAGTTTGATTATGACCCAATAATTGAAAACTCAACATTTGGATTGGGTATTAATTTTTAAAATGAAAAAATGGGTAAGTTTATTTATTTTGGTTTTTTTACTTTCATTTAAAGTAAACGGACAAACCATTACTCAAACTTTTGTTGATAAATGTACTGGTGAAACAAAAACCGCAACAATTCAATATGTTAATGGTGGTGCGGTTGTTTCATTTTATAATCAAATAAGAGTTTTCACACCAATAGAAGTTCAAGGTGGTGCAATGCAAACATGGTTATTAAGTGTATACAACACCTATGCAAATTTATCGTGTGTAACCAATCCAGTAGTGCAACAAGCAGTACAACAAGCTACACAACAGGCAACACAACAAGCAGCGTCTCAAGCCGCATCATCGGCAGCATCTTCAGCTGCGAGTGCCGCAGCATCATCCGCTGCTGGTTCATCGGCATCATCTGCTGCCAGTTCATCCGCGTCATCC
>Ga0209770_10001355_pt1 | contig 12754 bp, 12 predicted proteins | sample LauGreSu1BDMLBDD_2_FD_187572 | JGI IMG/M metagenome (GOLD analysis project Ga0209770, IMG submission 187572) | Freshwater lake microbial communities from Lake Michigan, USA - Su13.BD.MLB.DD (SPAdes) (version 2) | ecosystem: Environmental > Aquatic > Freshwater > Lake | place: Lake Michigan, USA...
GATCAACGTAGAGCCACGTCAGCTCGCCTTCTGAATAGGCCACGAAGCCACAGACTTCATCCTCAATCTCGGCGACGACAACCTCTCCATCAAAGAGGCCTTCGCCTTCTGCGGTCTGCTCGAGGGTCAAAAACGCCTCGGCGAGTCCGCTTGCCCGCAACTCATGCATCCGGGCGGCGTCGTGAATGAGGCAGAGGCGATCCCAGTCTTCGGGAAGGTATGGACGCAAGTTCATGCGAGACCTCACGTCAAAGATCAAAGGCGCGCGAGCCACGAGGCAGCAATCACCAAAGATGATGCCCGCGAGTCGCTTGCATCGCGTGGTTCGGAAGCGATTTTACTTGAGCCACTGGCGAGCCCGCCTCCGTCATCCACGACCACGCCTACGGCTACGGCTACTTGGCCTCCTCGCTCTTTTACTTGGAGGGCATCGCAGAATACATGGAAGAAATCGACCTCCGTGGACTGCAGTACCTCCTGCGCCGCATCAAGGAGGAGGCGCAGAAGGCCCGTGAACTGGACGCGGGCTTTTGAATCGATGGACGGTGTTTGGCCGTGGCACGAGACCGCGCCAGAAATGCAGATAGAAACACCCCCGCGAGAAAGCACTCGCGGAGGCTAAGAGATCGAATCAGTTCTGGTCAGCGACGACGGCGGCCCAGGAAGCCCGCCACGCCAAGCACCGTGATCGCACCGGGTGCCGGCACTGCCGCGCCACCGAACACGAAATCATCCACGCCGACGCCCCACTTGTCGGTGTTCCACATGGTGAAGCCGGCGATTTCAGAGGTTCCGGTGCCACTCTGGAAACCGAGGGATTCCGTCACCAGCCCGCTGCCGAAGTCCGGACTCCCCGGGAGAACGATGCTCATGGAACCGATCAGCGAACCGTCCCGGCGGAAGAAGCTGAAGTTGGCGGTTCCGCCATTGAATCCGACGATCTTCAGGCCACACGCCGCGACGTCGGCGTCGAACATCACCGCGATGCTGCCGGCACCGGAGCCGCTCGGTCCGAAGCCCGTTGTACCGCCCACTGGCCCGCCACCGGCCATGACGCCTCCCAGCCCCGGGAACCCAAAGAAGCCCAGGTTCTTGTTTGCCGCGCCTGCCATGAGCGTCAGAGGGCCCGTGGCGCTGCCATCCAGTCGATCCCAATACTCGGTCGTGCCGCTCACGGAACCGGTTTCAACCGCGAGCTGCTGGCCGTTGAAATACTTGCCGAAGGACATGCCGTTGTTGGAGTAGATCGCGTCCGAGTTGACGGGGTTGCTCGCGCCCGAGAAGGCGTCGAAGCCCTCGCGTCCGTCGACGGTCACGCTTGCGTAGTTGATCTGGGTGATGCCCGCGTGCACGGAGGACGTTGCGGCAACGACGGAAACGAACAGGGCGGTCATCGTGAGACTGGACTTCAATTTGATCTTTCGGCTGCCGGAGCAGCAACTTTGGGAAAGGGACATGAGAACTTCTGTCACTAGGGATGCATAAACCTACGCCGACCATCAGGCCACGCAAGAATGCAGTGTCCGTGGCGGACACTCCCTCCCACACTTTCCCTGCTCTGGCCCACCCCGAGAGACCTCCGCGCACGCAACCCCTTGTCGCAAAACGCCGTACGCACGCCGCAAAACGCGAACGCCCCGGCCGGGAGGCCAGGGCGTTCACTCTTAACCGTTCGGCGCGCCGGTTTCGCGCGCGCCTCTTGAACCATCGTGCCGCCGGAGGGCGGCACCTCAAATAGTCCGAGCGAAACAGGTTTCGAACAGGCGAGTTGGGGTTTGGATCTCCTAGAGAGCGAGACGCCCCTCTGGCGCGCTCGGAATGGGGTTCCGGCTCGCTTGGAGAGAGCGGGATACCCCCGTGTCCAGTCCCCAACACCCGCCGGAACCAGACGCCTCCGCGTGAGCGGAGGCAGAGGAGGAGAGGCGATCCGCGATGGCTTCGAAACGCGGGTGGACCTGCCCCGCACACGGATGTCCGCTATCCTCACCCGACCGGCGAATCTCGTGAAGCCGCAGGCGCACGTACGAGCACAAGGGGACCTGCCGATGCATCCACTGACGCGTGTTCGTAACCACCGACTCCGGGCTCTATGCATCCCGGCCCTCGGTGCGGCACTGTTGGTCCTGCCTGGATGCCTCGCCTTCTACACGTCCGAGACGGTCACTGTCACAGTACTGGATGCCGAATCCAGCGCCCCGATACAGGGAGCCAAAGTCGATCTCGACTACTACTACATGATGTGCCTCAACCCGCCAAGAGACGTCTCAGTCGAGACTGGCTCAGACGGGCGGGTCGAGATCGAAGAGGCAACGTTTGGAGAAAAGGGGTGGAAAGTCTCTGCTCCGGGCTACATCACGACCGGTCCAGCTCCCGCCCCAGATGGTTCGCCCGGAAATCCACATGAGTTCCGCCTGTACCGCGAACCCGAACCCGAGATCGTGGTGGTCATCCCCACTGGATACGCGGGTCCAGTCTTGATCGACTTCATTCCATCCGACACCTGGATTCAGGATGCCCCAGGATCCCGACGATTCAGGTTCGAGTCGTCGGCCAACGGCTATGTCCCGATCATCGCCAGTCCGCTCATTTACCGCGCTCAGTGGAAGAACCCTCGCGTCGAGTATCGCGACGGAACGCTGATCGCGCACGCGGGGGACGCGCACGACCACGAACTTGCGTTTCGAACGGTCTCACTCTTAGGGATAAACGGCGATCAGTGGTTCTGCCTTATTGGCACATCTGCGGATGAGCAAGCGCTCCTCGATCGCGTAGCACCTCGCACGAATGGAACCCGCCACTGGAATCAAGCGGCTGAAGAACGGCTGTTTCGCGAATACAGGCGGGCGGGCATCGTGCCAGCGGCCCGCTGATTTTGGCAGCGCAACACGACCCGCCCCTCCGCGTGAGCGGAGTCATCACCCGCGGGTCGCTGTTCGCAACGGTTCGGGACCGAACCAGCGGGGCCGACCCCGGGGGTAGTGACCGCTCCAGCGGGCCCGACCCACTCTTAACCCGGCACCCTGCTCCGCGAGAGACCCGGAGAGACTTTCGGCCGAGTCGGTCGGCCAGCGGGGGATCGGAGGGTGGCGATCGACCCGATCACGTGTCGAGCGGGATGTCGTCTCACTCCTCGTCCGAAACCATCCACTCGAGGATCGCGGAGCTTCGCGGCAGACACCAGCCGATCGGGAGGTTCCTCCCGTCGGAGATTCAGCGCCGCGAGCGTGGGCGATCGGGCTCAGTCACGGAAGACCGGCAGCAACCGCACAACCGCATTCCGGGCAGCGAGACTGGTCGGCAAGCAACCGGTGGCCGCAATCTGGACACTCGTTCCGGCGGCTCCGGAACCAACGGCGCGACAGCGCAAACGCCGTCGCGATCCCGAAGAACACGGCGATCGTCGCCAGCAACGAAACGGCTAGGCGTACGGTGCTGACCTGGAGGTTCCGGGATGACTCGCACAGGTCGGCAAACGTCGCGTACGACAGATGGTCCGGCCGGCACCGGACCCACGCGACACGGATCGGCCACCCGAACTCGTGCCATCCCTCGCCGCTGCCCAAAAACGACTGTTGCCCGGGAACAACCAGGCCGTACTCGTCCGCAAACGACGAACGCCGCACGCCGATGCGGTAGTCGGGCGGGTAGCTCGACCCGACCACTTCCCAGTATCGCGCCGAAAGAAGGTCTTGATCCGCCGGGACCGCAACCGGATGGCTGAGGGTCGTCCCGCGCGCAAGCCCGACGATCCATGGGGCGTAGGCGCCCGCCGCAATGGCCAACGCTGCGAGGCCCATGGAAAGGCCGAGGCGCAGAGGCGGCCGATCCAAGCCCGTCAACCTCCAGTGGCAGAGCCAGACGCCGGTCATGATGCCCGCCAGCACCGCCACCCATTGCGCAGACGCCCAGAGCGCATCGGCCAACGTGGCATGCGCTGGCCGATCGCACCCCGCGAGGACGACGGGGATGAACCCGGTGGCCATCCCCACGAGCACGGGAAGGATGAGGACGGCCGGGCTTCCCTGAGACAGCTCGGCCGATGAACGCCGCTGCCTGGTCCGCACTGGCGCTATCGGTCTCATGGACGTTTCCATGGACGCACCATACCCCTCCGCGTGAGCGGAGTCATCACCCGCGGGTCGCAGTTCGCAACGGTTCGGGACCGAACCAGCGGGCCCTACCCCGGGGGTAGTGACCGCTCCAGCGGGACCGACCCACTCTTAACCCGGCACCCTGCTCCGCGAGAGACCCGGAGAGACTTTCGGCCGAGTCGGTCGGCCAGCGGGGGAGCCGGGCGACCCGGCGGTTAAGACTGCGAGACACGCGGTGACCGCCCACCCTGGCCCACCCCTCGAAAACGCTGCGCACAAAGCGAAAGACGCGCCCTCATGGAGGACGCGTCTCTCGTGCGTTTGGCGAGGGCTGCTGTTCGCAACGCCTCTTGAAGTAGTCCTGGACCGACGCCGTTCGGACGCTCGGACCGCCCGCGACCAGAGAACTCGGTGAGACCGACCGTGGAACTAACCCGCGGCAGCCGCCGTAAAGCAATCAGAGACAATGAATTGCGCGGCGCCCTGCCCCGGAGCCGGGCAGGCTCGTGTGAAACTCTTCGGCCCTGATGCCGAAGCTGGCGACGCAGTTGCGCGAGATCGCCGGCTGAAAGCGCGATGCGGGACCAGGCTGGTTCGCTCCCATGAGTGAGTTTGCCGCTCCGTCACTCGCCTCTTGAGATCACAACGAGCGCATCGTCAGTCGATGAACTCTCGAGGTACTGGTGACACGGCGACTCGGAATCGATGAGGCTTGCGATCTTCTCGGCGGACTCGAGCCACATCTCTTGCGAATCGAGCCACTCGAACTCGCGCGAGACGCCCGCCTTTTGCAGAAGTCCGCGTCGAAGCCCCGCGCTTTGCCCGTCTCGGGTGGATACGAGCCGCAGGCGCGTGCCGTCCCCGCCGACGAAGTCGAGCGCATGAACATCTACAGTCATTGGGCGGTCCGCCAAGCCCTGAAAGACAGCCCGCAGCTTGTGGAACGGTGCGTTCATCGTGCCCTTCAGCACCAGCGTCAGGCCATCCGCATCTCGTTCGGACTGGAGTTGGAGTGCGGCGGAGTGGTGCATGGGGGCTCGATCTCGGTGAGTTCCGACTGACGCGCGGCGTTGCGGGGCCAGGGGTCGCATGGGCCTGACTCCTCAGCCGCGCGGTCGACAGCGCCAGTTGATGCTAGCCACCCGTACTGGCGCAGTTCGGCGGATAGATGTTCTTCCACGGCGAGTTCCATGTCTCCCAAGCGTTGTACTCCCGGTGAGGGGTTGCGTGGTGCTTGTCGGGCGAGTGCCAGCGCCACTCCCCGCCATCTGGATCCCACCAGCGCCAGCCGACGGGCTTGTCGCCTGAACCGGGTGCCCAATCCCTGACGGGGTCGCTCTCATCGGTCCACCCTTGGACGCACCATACCCCTCCGCGTGAGCGGAGGCAAAGGCCAATGGGCGAGGCACGCTCACTTGCCCGGCGCCACGCGTCCGAAACTCCAGAGGATGCGCAGCGCGCGGCCAAAGGTGTCGAGGGCGCAGGGTAGGTGCTAAGAAGGTTCCTGCCTGATAGCAGCCAAGGCTCGCTCGATCCACTGGCTGTAGAAGGGCATGAAGCACCTGCCAGCCAAGACATCGGCGAGGAGCGCGTCCAGTTGCCTCTCCAGATTCACAAGCCGAAGATCGCCAGCGAGGTCAACAGCGAGCATCGTCTCAGGCTCCCTGCGCTTCGCGATCCAATCCCGAAGGATGTTCAGGAGCTCTTCACGGTGTCCGCTATCGACGGCATGCCTCGCGACTGCGGCAACATGCGCGTAGAGATACTCACCAGACTTCTCTGCGCCTGGATCCTCGAAACACTCCTGCAGGGCCCGCGATACTCGGCTTGGTTCCATGGTCAGCTGGTCCTCACCCCGTCTTGATGCCAGTCGAGCCGCGAGGAATCCGGGCTGTCAGCGGCCTGCATTCCTCTGACCGAGCTGGGAGTACCCGCGCTACCTATAGACGCACCATACCCCTCCGCGTGAGCGGAGGCAAAGAGGTGGGGCGCATTGATCAGCGAGGGGCGAGACGGTCGTCTCTGGGGCGGACCTGTTCAGAGCACCCCTGCCATGCAGCCACCCGAGCCCTCACAGGCAGTCGCCATCAAAACGAAAGACAGCTTGCTACATAGATATCGGCACAATTGACGGGGTCAGCTTGGCTCAGGAATCAGGGGAAACCCGACCAGAACACCTTCTCCGGCTTGCCCCAGATGCTGATCGCCTGTTCCTGCGTCATCGGCATCGAAATGTCGCTGCCGTCAGGAGCCCGGAACACACCCTTCCCGACCGGCTTCCAGTGCCATTGCTCATACTTCGCGTCCCACTCTTCGCCGGGCACCCGCATTGTGCTTGTGCGCCATACCTTGCGGTCAACGACCTCGAAGTAATAGCGCAACTGGTCGTCCGTCGCACCCTTCGGCACTTTCACTTTGTAGGACCTGCCCGCCTCGAAGCCGGTGAAGGGGCTCGTGTCGCGTATGGGCATCGTGTTTTCGTCGTCGTTGGCAGCTGCCTTGAAGCGCGGCAAGAGCTCGCCATGCTCCAGCAGGAAGTCTGTGTCGATCTGCGAGAGGGGGATCGCGCCCAGCCCCGGGATGATTATCGTGGTCCGCTTCATCATTTCGAGAGCCGGGCCATCCATCATGATGACGTAGAACTCGTACCTCGGTTCTCCATCCGGTCCGAGATACCCTGCGATGTTGGCGCCCTGGTAGTTCATTCGTTTGAAGTTGTGGACGCCGCCGTAGCGGAGCCAGCAGCCCGGAAGCGCAATCAAGCACGTCCCAAGGGCCAGGGCAAACACGATTAAGTGCAGTGCCCTTCGGCAGGTGTTTATCTGTTGCATGTCCATCCTTCCATTCCGGCGGCCCAATGTTGGCAATTGTCAAACAGAAAGTCGTATTTGAAATCCGGGCGCTTCCGGAAATCGTGCGCGCATGACGGGGTCGCTCTCACCGGTCCACCCTTGGACGCACCATACCCCTCCGCGTGAGCAGAGGAAGCGGAGGAAATGCGGAATCGAGGGGATGGTGGGCGCGATGACCGTCTTCTGGGTGGCTTGTTTCGCGCACCCCTGTCACGCGCTTTCAATGACCAGGCTGGTACTCCAGGCACTCCCCGAGTTCGGTCGCGAGGAGGCACAAGCACACCACCACAGATCGAAGTGCGAGCGCCTCTGCGACCGGCGCTGGGCGTTCCATGCCGATGACGAGCCGAGGGTCGTATACGAATTTGGGCAACCGCTGCCTCCATGCAAGGGGAATCAGCAGAGGCCAGTACAGGATCGGATACAAGCGGACTCCCTTGCCGTTGAGCCCGAGGTACACACGCTCGCTCGTTGCGCCTTCCACGTCGCAAATCGCGATCGCGCGGGCGAGTAGCGGCACTTGCTCGTATCGGGCAGCCATCTTGCGTCCGCCAAGTTCACAACTCTGCCAAGCGTCGGTCAATCGCCGCACACTCGGGAAGTACCCCCAGGACGAAGGCCCGCTCGGCCCCAGTTCAAGAATCTCGCAAACGGATCCGTCTCGACTCATTGATGCAGTGAATCCGCCGACCCCGTCAAGGATGACCTTCGCAGCAGCAGGCTCAGCGCGCTCGAGGCACCCGGCAGACTGCCTACTCCAGATCGAACGGTAGATCGGAGCGCTGCGCGTGGGAAAGCCCGCCCAAACGCCACAGGACAGCTCTCGGAGGTTCGTAGAGGACGGCATGAGTCGCGGATCCAAGGTTTCACCGCCCTGTTCCTGCGGGTAACCGGGTCGCCCCGATCGGTCCACCCATGGACGCACCATACCCCTCCGCGCGAGCGGAGGCAGAGGCAGAATTTCGGAATCGAGGTGATGATGGGCGCGCTGGCCACATCTGGCTTGGCCTGCTCAGAGCGCACCCGACTCGATCATCTGATGGGTCGAAGGACGAGCACTACCAGCGCGAGCGTGAGAATCAAGGCAGCAATCGGGATTGCAACTCGCCAACCAGCGACGGATGGCAAGCCGAATGTTGGTCCGTCGGGTCGCTCGGGCTCATGGCAATCGGCGCCGCATTCCGGGCAGACCGGCGTGACGAGGCCACGCAGCGGGTAACCACACCGCCCACAGGGCACACGAACGGTCGTATTCGTCTGTGGATCCTGGTTCGGCATCGACGAGTCGGAGCGTCGGTCTGTCATTTCGTTCCGACATGGTGGAGCAGAACGCGACCTGCTTTGACGCACAATACCCCTCTGCGTGAGCGGAGGCATCAACGCCGATTGACACCCTGCCCCCTCGCCCGCTCCTCGGCGGCGCGCAAGCGGGAATCGAGGTCGCCGGGCGGAAGCACGTCGGCCAGCGCGCGCCGCAGCGCGACATCCTCTTCCGAATCGCCCTGCGGTATCGGGGGCACCGGGTAGCGGGACTTCAGCTCGCGCTTCAGCCGATCGGCATCGGCGGTGCGCCCTGCACCCACCAGCGCCTCGTAGAGCAGCAGGCCGTCCTTGCGCTGCATCTCGTACATCCCCTCGAGCGTGGCTCGCTTCACGGCCCACTTCTCCGCAGCGGTCGCCGTGCTGGGGGCGGGGATCAGCGCGGAGGGAACAAGCCCGGCGGCACCGGTCACGAGGTCCGAGGTGGAGGCGAGGTCGAGGTACTCGCCGACCGGATCGGGATCGCCCTCGAGTGCATCGGCGTAGGCGCGCTCGGCCACCAGCGCTGGGCGGAGTTTCTGCAGGACCTTCTCGAGGTTCTCGACATCAAGCACCCCGGCGTCCCTCACGCGCCGAACAAAGGAAGAACTACTACTTCCCTTGGGCATGTGTTCACCGAGCGCGACCAGGTCGAGGGACGCGTGATGCTGCACGAACCTGTCGCCCTCGCCTTGCGCCTGGCGCATTGCATCGATGGTGTCGGCGAGAATGCGATCGTGGAACTTCACCTGCCAATCCGGTGGAAGCCCCGGCATCGCGTCCGCGAGGATCTCTTTGGTAAACTCCCTGCCCGGATTTCCGCGTCCCCGCTTGATAGCCTGCGATGCGAGCGTACAAGCCTCGTCGTACCAGCCCGCCTTGCCGACGACGCAAGCCAGATAGCCCGAGCGCCCTCTGTCCGTGCCGGTGATCGCACGCGCGGCCTGCAATCCCAAGACTCGAAAGGAACGGTAGCGCGGCTGGTCAGGCCAGTAGAGTTCGCCGCATCCCTCCCATCGGAGCGGCAGGCCATTCAGCCAGCGCATGCGGAAGCAAGGCTCGCCTTCGAGGTCAGGCTCCCCGCGCCGATCGACCAACTTGATGTCGCCTGCTTCCCAGATTCCGCGCGCGCAATCGGACTCGATCTTGGCCCACTCCGCACCGTCGGGAACGCGGAACACTTCCAACGTGAGCACGTGGCCTTCAACCGGCGCACGCTCCACCAGCGGAGGAGGCGGTGAGTATGGCGGCGACGCGCATGCAGCGAGAGCGAGCGCGAGGATGCACGGAATGAGAAGTCTGGTCATGGGCCCTCGGGTCTGCACCGTACCACCGGACGCACCATACCTCTCCGCGTGAGCAGAGTCATCACCCGCGGGTCACCGTTCGCAACGGTTCGGGACCGACCCAGCGGGGCCTACCCCGGGGGTAGTGACCGCTCCAGCGGGACCGACCCTGTCTTAACCCAGCACCCTGCCCGGGGAGAGACCCGGAGAGACTTTCGGCCCATCCGGTCGGCCAGCGGGGGCGCCGGGCGACCCCGTGGTAAAGACCCCGAGACGACGCACGACCTGCCGCCCTGGCCCACCCCTCGAAAACGCTGCGCAGAAAGCGAAAGACGCGCCCTCGTGGAGGACGCGTCTCTCGTGCGTTTGGCGAGGGCTGCTGTTCGCAACGCCTCTTGAAGTAGAGGTAGCGGCGCTCGTTGATCGAGTGCGAGGTGTCGGTGGTGTTCGCGTCGCGCTCGACGAGCGCGCGCATGCCGAGGGGGTTGGAGCGATAGCGGGCGCGGGGTCTCGCGTCGTATCCCGCCGTGTTCCTGATCTCGAAGTTGACCTCGGTGAGGCGCCCCCAGCGGTCGTGGCGGTAGGCGAGGCGGTTCCCGCCCGCGACGGTCTCGCGGGTGCGGACGTTGCCGGCGGCGTCGTGGGTGATGGCGAAGGTGGCGGTCGAGGTCGACGCGCCGACCTGCTCGACGTAGTTCGTCTGCTCGTTGACGGCGTTGAAGCTGCCGGCGAGCTTGCGGTCGGCGGCGCTCTGCTGCTCGCTCGCGTTCGCGAGGATGTCGGTCGAGCGGATGTTTCCGACGAAGTCGTACTGGTACCGCTGGGTGCCTGCGGCTGCGGTGAACGAGGCAGGGGCGGGGTCCGCGCCGGTGAAGTCGCCGCGGCGGGCCTTCAACTTCTCGAACAGCGAATTCCTCGTCAACGCTCAGGGGTCAACTGTGGAACCAGATGCCCCGTGGTGCAGGCGACCGTCCGGAGGGGACTGCCGTCTCGCCATCTCGGCGCAGTCCCGAATGGCTTCATCGACATCGGTTCCCTGCGACTCAACCGTGCGGCCATCGATGTTCTTCCCGAAGACCCGATAGACACCAGCTGAGACTTCCTCGACGCGGAAGGACCAGGAAGGCAGATCTGGAAAACTCAACGGCCGCATGACGAGATATGCCGCAGAATACCTCGGCGCAGCAATACATCGAGGTCCACGGGCGTGCGATACTGGATCCCGCCGCCCGGCTGACCAAACCACGGCTGTGCGATGCCGACCTCGACTTCGAGCGGCTTGATCACTTCAAAGACCCGTTTCAATGTCTGCTGGCTGCCGGGCGGGAGCGAGCGCATCGACGCAGGCGTGCCTGGGGGCGCGAAGAACCGTGAAAACCCCGTTCCACCGAATCGATCGATGACTGTGCCCGGGAGGAGATGTACGCGAGTTGGAGCGCCGGCGAACCCGCCGTTGGGCGGGTAGAAGGGTTGGATCGCCCCCTCGCCGCCCTTGTTGTGCACCACCACCCCGCACGCGCCGACGAGGTAGCGGCTGGTGCCTCGGACGGTGAGGTTGTAGACGGGTGCGACCGCGTGGCGGGCGCGGACCTTGGCGACGGTCGCGGTGCCGGCGACGCCTTGGGAGGACATCGTGCGGACGGCGTCCCCCTCGGCGAGGTCGCGTGCTGCGACCCAGCGACCGTCAATTGTCTCGAGCAGTTCGGCGCGCGATACGTGGTCCCCACCCCGTCTTGATGCCACTCGAGCTGCCAGGAATCCGGGCCGTCAGCGGCCTGCATTCCTCTGGCCGAGCAGGGTGTACCCGCGCTACCCATGGACGCACCATACCCCTCCGCGTGAGCGGAGGCATCACCCGCGGGTCGCCGTTCGCAACGGGTCGGGACCGAACCAGCGGGCCACTACCGTCGCCGCTGTGCGACCTCGTCCCACTGTGGCGCGGACGTCGGCGCCGTCGGCTTCGTGATCGCCGCGAAGAGGCTCTTCCTGGTGAATACCCGCGACTGAAGCAGGATGTCCACCTTCGTCCAAGCCTGGTCGGGCCGCGCCGGTGCGATCGAGCTGGCTCAGAACTCAGGGGAGAGACCGACGCCATTCATGGGTTGTTCGTTTCGCTCGCAGCGGCGAGTCGAACCAGCTCCCTGATCAGTTTCTCTGAGGGATTGCCCTGGGCTTTCATAGCTTCGCTGTAGGCGAGCGCGACGCCGTCCTGTCCGTAGACGATCCGCCTTGGCTTGCCGGGCTCGACGAGGTCGAGCGCCGTAGCAAGATCCGGTCCAGCGAACTCCATCGTTTGCCACCATGCACGCACGGTCGCGCTTGTGGCTTCCAACTCCTTGGGCATCGGAACGCCCTCGGCTTGGTACGCCAGGAACACCTGCTGCTGAACGAAGTACGCGTTGTTCAAACTGTTGCGCGCATCGTCCGCATGAGACCTCCCCGGACCGGAGCAAGCTCCGAAAGTGAAGAACACGAGACAGGCGCAAGCGATTCGGCGAATCATGGGAAACACCATGGCGTAGTGGTCCGCAGCCGGGAAGATCGCTGGGAGGCGCATGGGCCAGCGGGGGCTTGTGATCGCAAGGGTCGTCGTTTGGTTGTGGGCCATGCTCATCTCCGGTCGCGGTGGTGCATTTCCGCTGAGCGCTGATCGTCCTACCGTCGGACGCAGTGTAATCCTCCGCGTGAGCAGAGTCATCACCCGCGGGTCGCCGTTCGCAACGGTTCGGGACCGAACCAGCGGGGCCGACCCCGGGGGTAGTGACCGCTCCAGCGGGACCGACCCAGTCTTAACCCAGCACCCTGCCCGGCGAGAGACCCGGAGAGACTTTCGGCCCATCCGGTCGGCCAGCGGGGGAGTCGGGCGACCCGGCGGTTAAGACTGCGAGACACGCGGTGACCGCCCACCCTGGCCCACCCCTCGAAAACGCTGCGTAGAAAGCGAAAGACGCGCCCTCGTGGAGGACGCGTCTCTCGTGCGTTTGGCGAGGGCTGCTGTTCGCAACGCCTCTTGAAGTAGCGGGGACTGGATTTGAACCAGCGACCTCCGGGTTATGAGCCCGACGAGCTACCAGGCTGCTCTACCCCGCAATGCGAAACACCAATGGTAGCGAAACCCGCGGCGTTGTCAAGCGCGCGGAATCCCGCTCAATCTCAATGCGCGGCATGCCGCTTCGGCCACACCACGCTGGCCACCATGCTGCCGGCGATCATCGTGACGATGAAC
>Ga0209770_10001356_pt1 | contig 12748 bp, 9 predicted proteins | sample LauGreSu1BDMLBDD_2_FD_187572 | JGI IMG/M metagenome (GOLD analysis project Ga0209770, IMG submission 187572) | Freshwater lake microbial communities from Lake Michigan, USA - Su13.BD.MLB.DD (SPAdes) (version 2) | ecosystem: Environmental > Aquatic > Freshwater > Lake | place: Lake Michigan, USA...
TCATGGAGAGGCAGCAGTGCCCCCCCTCACCCGCGAGCAGGTCCGGGCCGTCGACGCCAGGGCGATCGACAATTACGGTCTCCCCGGCATCGTGCTGATGGAGAATGCCGGAAGGAATGCCGCCCACCTCCTGATAGCGCTCACGTCGAGCGATCGCTTCGATCGGCCCCTCCGGGTGATAATCGCCTGCGGCCGGGGAAACAACGGTGGTGATGGCTTCGTGATCGGCCGTCATCTGGAAAACCGCGGGGCGGATGTGAAGCTCCTCCTCGCCTGTGACCCGGCGGGTTACCGGGGCGACGCCGCCGTCAATCACGCCGTCGCCGTGCGGTCCGGAATCCCGATCGAGCATCTCGCATCGGCACCGCTCGCCGAGTGGGCCCGGGCGATCGACGGCGCCGACTGGATCGTCGACGCTCTCCTCGGCACCGGTGCGGTCGGGGCGCCGCGGGAAGGAACGGCGACCGCGATCAAGGGGATCAACGCGGCGCGTGCCGCCGGAGCCCGGGTGCTCGCCGTCGACCTCCCTTCAGGGCTCGACTGCGACACCGGGCTCGCCGCCGGCGAGTGCATCCGCGCCGACGTCACGGCCACGTTCGTGGCCCGGAAGATCGGCTTCGACGCTCCCGGTTCCGCTGCCTTCACCGGCGCCGTTCATGTCCTCGATATCGGCGTGCCGCGAAGGCTGCTCGACGAGATCACCACCGGCGACTGACGCGGTGGGCTACTCGAGTTCCTTCGAGAGGAACCTCCAGCCGAGCGCGTCCATGAAGGCCCGCTGCTTGTTGTCGGCGGCGCCACCGTGACCTCCTTCGATGTTCTCGTAGGAGAGCACCGACTTCCCCTGCTCCTCGAGCCGCGCGGCCATCTTCCGGGCATGCCCCGGATGGACGCGGTCGTCGCGGGTGCTCGTCGTGATCAGGATCGGCGGATAGTCCTTCGCCGGATCGATGTTGTGGTAGGGGGAGAAGCCGCGGATGAACTCCCACTCCTCCGGCTTGTCGGGATTGCCATACTCCCCCTGCCAACTCGCCCCGGCGAGGAGCGTGTGGTAGCGGCGCATGTCGAGGAGCGGCACCTGGCAGACGACGCCTCCCCACAGGTCGGGCCGCCGCGTGAGCATGTTGCCCATCAGCAGTCCGCCGTTGCTTCCCCCCTTGATGCCGAGGTGGGCTGGGGACGTCACCTTGCGGCGGACGAGATCCTCTCCGACGGCGATGAAGTCCTCGTAGGCCCGCGGACGGTTCTCCTTGAGCGCGGCCTGATGCCAGGCGGGGCCGAACTCACCGCCGCCGCGGATGTTCGCGATCACCGACACATTCCCCTTTTCGAGCCAGGCGGCACCGGTGACCGCCTCGTACCCGGGGAGGAGCGGGATCTCGAAGCCGCCGTAGCCGTAGAGGAGCGTGGGGGTCGATCCGTCGAGGACGAGTTCCTTCGGCCCGATCTGGAAGTAAGGAACCTTCGTGCCGTCCTTGCTCGTCGCCTCGTGCTGCTCGACGACGAGCCCCTTCGATTCGAAGAACGAGGGGGCGCTTTTGAGCTTCTCGACGCGTGCCACCTTCGGCTGCCCCGAGGGGGGCAGGCTGCCGAGAGCGAGCGTCGAAGGCTGGAGGGGGCTGGCGGTGACGAGGAAGAACTCGTCGCTGTCGAGGTCGTCGACCGCCGAGACGCTCGCGGTGCCGAGGTCGGGCACGCCGGCGAGCGGCTCACGGAGCCATTTCCCTCCCTGCCAGGAAAGCGCCTCGACGCGGTTGCGGACGTTGTCGAGGGTGGTCACGAGGACGTGGTGGCGTGTCGGGGAAAAGGCCACCAGCGACGTCCGTGGCGAGGGCTCGAAGAGGACATGGCAGTCACGTTCGCCCGCCATGAAGCGCTCGTAGTCGATCGCCAGCAGGGCCCCGGCCGGGTAGGTCTTCTTGCCCGTGTCCCAATCCTTCCGCAGCTCGAGCAGGAGCCATTCACGATGGACACTGGCGTTGGCGTCCTCGGGCTTCGGGACCTGCACGAGCTTGCCGTCGCGGAGCTCGAACATGTCGTTGGTCCAGAACGTCTTCTGCCGGAAGGTGAACTCCCGCTCGAATCCGGGTGTCATGTCCTTGAAGGCCCCGACGCTCATGTCGTCGGCCGCACCCTCGTAGACGAGCTCCGCGTCGGCGAGCTTCGTGCCGCGTTTCCAGGCACGCACCGTCCGGGGGTAGCCGGAGGTCGTCATCGAGTCGGCGCCGAAGTCGGTCCCGACAAGGAGCGTGTCGGCATCGCGCCACGCCACCCGGCTCTTCGCCTCGGGCAGCTCGAAGCCACCGGCCACGAAGGCCTTCTTCTCGAGATCGTATTCACGGATCACCTCGGCATCGGCACCGCCGCGGGAGAGCTCGACGAGACACCGCTTGTCGTCGGGCTGGAGCACCGTCACACCGTGCCAGACCCAGTTCTCGTTCTCCGCGGCCGCCAGGGCGTCGAGGTCGATGACCGTCTCCCAAGCCGGCTGGGCCTTGCGGTATTCCTCGAGGCTCGTCCGCCGCCACACCCCCTTGGGATTCTTGGCGTCGCGCCAGAAGTTGTAGAAGTGCTTGCCGATCTTCCCCACCATCGGGATCCGGTCCTTCGAATCGAGGATCGAGAGGATCCGCTTCTCGAGCGACCGGAAGTCGTCGTTGTCGGCGAGCGCCGCGGTCACCTTCGCATTCCGCTCCTTGACCCACTCGAGCTGCTTCTCGCCGGTGACCTCCTCGAGCCACTGGTGGGGATCGTCGGGAGTCGGGGCCGTCGCATCGGCGGCGCGGGCGGATTGGGGCATGGTGAGGGCGAGCGAGGTGGTGAGCACCGCAAGCAAGCGGTGGTGGAAGGTCTGCATGATCCAACGGACTCCGGAGGGGTCGACGTCCGGGGAGGGCGGCTTCTAGGACCGCGTCTGCCCCGTGCCGGTGACGACGTACTTGTAGGTGGTCAGCTCGCGGGTGCCACAGGGCCCCCGCGCGTGGAGCTTGTCGGTGGAGATCCCGATCTCGGCGCCGAGCCCGAGCTCTCCGCCGTCGTTGAAACGGGTGCTCGCGTTGACGACCGCGACGGCCGTGTCGACGCGGGCGGCGAACCGCTCCGCCGCCGTCGGGTCGGCGGTGACGATCGCGTCGGTGTGTCGGGAACCGAAGCGGTTGATGTGATCGATCGCCGCGTCGAGTGAATCGACCACCGCCACCGAGATCTTCGGCCCGAGGTATTCCGCGGCGAAGTCGGCGTCGGTGGCCACGCCAGCGGCCGGGACGAGTTGCCGCGTGGCGGCGTCTCCGACGATCTCGATCCCCCGTTCTCCGAGCGCCGCACCGATCAGCGGGAGAAAATCGGCGGCGACATCGCGGTGAACGAGGAGCGATTCGGCCGCGTTGCAGACACCCATCCGCTGGCACTTCGCGTTGACGGTGATGTCGCGGGCCATGGCGAGATCGGCAGCGCGGTCGACATAGACATGGCAGTTGCCGTTGAAGTGCTTGAGGACCGGCATCCGTGCCTCGGCGCACACCCGGCGGATGAGCTGCTCACCTCCCCGCGGGATGGCCAGATCGACCAGCGCGTCGAGCTTGAGAAACTCCCCCACCGCCGCCCGGTCGCCGGTGTCGACGAGTTGCACGCAGTCTGCCGGCAGGCCGGCGGCAGCGATGCCGCGGCGGACGCAATCGACGATTGTACGGCTCGAGCGGGCCGCTTCCTTGCCGCCGCGGAGGATGATCGCGTTGCCGGAGGCGAGGGCCACCGCCGCGGCGTCGGCGGTGACGTTCGGGCGAGACTCGTAGATGAAGAAGATCACCCCGAGCGGCACGCGGACCTTGCGGACCGAAAGGCCACTCGGGCGTGTCGAGGCTTCGATCACCTCCCCGACCGGATCGGGAAGCGCCGCCACCGCATCGAGGCCGGCGGCGATCCCTTCGACACGCTTCTCGTCGAGAAGGAGGCGTTCATGGGCGGCGGCGGTCAGCCCCGCGCCGGAAGCGGCTTCGAGGTCCGCCCGATTGGCGGCGAGGATCGAGGCCACGTCGGTACGAATCTCGGCGGCGGCCCGCCGCAGCGCCTCGGACTTCCTCCCGCCCGACTCACCGGCGAGATCGATCGCTGCCCGCCGTGCCCGCTCCGCCATCGACAGGCAATGGGCAGCAAGGTCGGCGATCACTGGCTCGGCGCACGCGGTGGGAGCGGACATGGCGGGGAGGGGCGATGAGGCTTTTCGAGGGAGCGAGAGATGAGGATACCACGGTCGCTCGCCCGACCGCACCGCCGGGTCCGAGCGCTCAATCCCCCGCCGAAAAGCCCTCGAGCGCCGAGCGGACGAGGCCCGCGGCGTGGACGCGGACGATCTGGATCCCGGCGGCGGCAAGGCGGCAGGCGATCCCGGCCGTGGCTCCGTCGCGATCGGCCTCGGTGGCCGCCCGTCCGAGCGCCTGCTCGAGCGACTTCCCGATGAACCCCTTCCGCGAGTGGCCGACGAGGACCGGGCAGCCGAGGTCGAGGAATCTGCCGGCATGGCACACGAGCGCCAGATTGTGGGCGTGCGTCTTGCCGAAGCCGATGCCGGGATCGAGGCAGATCCGCGCCGCATCGATGCCGGCGGCGAGGAGGGCGTCGCGCCGCGCGGCGAGCCAGCGGAAGATCTCTTCGACGACGTCGTCGTAGCGAGGGTCGATCTGCATCGTGGCCGGCGTCCCCTGCATGTGCATCGCGCAGATCCCGGCCCGTGATTCGAGCGCGAGCGCGAGCATCGCGGCATCCCCTTCGAGCCCGGTGACGTCGTTGATGATCTCGGCGCCGTGGTCGAGGGCCTGCCGCGCGACCTCCGCCTTCGACGTGTCGATCGAAACCGGCACCCCCGACTCGCGCGCGAGCCGACGCACCACGTCAGCGGTCCGCCGGATCTCCTCGGCCGTGTCGACCGGCTTCGAGAAAGGCCGCGTGCTCTCGCCGCCGACATCGAGGAGATCGGCCCCGTCGGCCACCAATTGCAGGCCATGGGCCACCGCCGCGTCGACCGCCGCGTGGCGCCCGCCGTCGGAGAAACTGTCGGGGGTGACGTTGACGATCCCCATCACGAGCGGCCGGCGGAGCGGCCCGGCCGGATGCGGGAGGGCGAGCCGCGTCGAGCGGAGTTGCCAATGGGTGGGACGGGAAGAGGATATCATGCCGTCACTCTACTGCCTGAGCGCTCTCTGTTCCGAAATTCGATGCGTGAGGTTCCCTGTGTCAGATATCCAAGGTGGTCGCGGGCTCCGGGCTCTTGGAGCTCTGCTCGGCTGTTCGATCCTCGCTGCCACCCTGTGGGCGGACTATTCCAACGGCCGCGACCAGTTGATCCGGCAGACCGACGCGCGGGCCAACCTGGCGGTTCACGACGCGGCGACGCAGCTGGATGACTTCATCCGGCGCGTCAGCATGATTCCGATCACGACGGCTTCGCGTCAGCAGGTGCTGGGAAACACCCCGGACCCGATGATGGTGGAGTATCTGAGGAGCGTGATCGCGAAGGTCCCCGACGACGAGGTCTATGGGATCTACATCGCCTACGAGGACATGAAGTGGTCCGACAGGAACGCGATGCCCTGGATGGATCGCAGGAACGCTCCTGAAATGACGATCGTTCATTACGACTATCATGCTCCGGATCAGGATTGGTACAACGGTGCGAAGACGGATGGCAGGCTGCACATCACCGAGCCTTACTTCGATGCCGGCGGGTCGGACATCAACATGGTCAGCGTCACGCATCCCGTGATCGCGGGCGATGGGCATTTCGTGGGGGTGGCGGGCGCCGATCTGTCGCTGGAGCTGATTCAGAAGATCGTCGACCGGATCGAGACGAACTTCTGGTATGCGACCGGAGAAACCGAAGCCGACCACGGAATCCGGCATGCCTACCTCGTGAGTCGGAAAGGACTCGTCGTCACGCATCCCGACTCCGGCTTGGTCTTGAGCAGGGATTCGCCCGGGGCCCGTGTGGAATCTTTGCCCGACGGAAAAGCCACATTGGCGGCACCGAACGGCTCGGCCAAAGTGGATATCGGGGCCCAACAGCGACGCATCTTCTGGGCCACCTCCGAGCTGACCGGGTGGAAGCTGATCCTCAATGTTTCTGAGGAAGAGGTGATGCGTCCGATCCGGGCACTGGCCGTGAAGTCCCTGATCGTGGCGGCGGTAGGGCTCGGAGCGATGCTTGGACTGCTCCTTTTGGTGGCCAATAAGACAACGGGGGTGGAGTCCCGTACTGAGCGCGCCGCCCGTCGCTGACGCTCACCACGGCTCTTCCATGAGGCCGACGATCTGCTGGGCCATCTTCACGATCCCCTCCTGCTGCGTGCTCACGACCGAGCGGCCGTATTCCGGCACGAGGGCCGCCGATTGGCCGACGTCGACGCTCGCCGCCGGGAGGGGAACGGCGCCGGTGGCCAGCACCGCACCGCCGCGGTCGGCCCACGTGACGAGCACCTGGATGTTCATCTCCACCATCCGTGACTGGTCGGTGGGGCTTTCGACCTGCATGCGCTTCGTGTCGGCGACGATCCGCGCCGTCAGCACGCTGTCGGCCTCGGCGTTCCCCACCACCTTGAAGGGAGTGCGCTTCTCGATCTCCTTGCAGACAGCCTCGGTGAGCCGCTCCCCCAGATCGACGCCGGGGACGTTACGGAAGGAGTCGCTTTGGATCATCGGGACATAGACGGTGCGGACATTCGGCGCGTAGAGCGTGTTGTTGCCGAATCGGTAGCCGGCACAGCCTGCCGTGCCGAGCGCCAGACAGCCGACGGCCGCGAGCCACCACCGGCGTATCACGGCGTGGCCGGTGGACATGGCGGAGATCCTGCCTGGGGCGAGTGAAGGAGGCGGGCGGCGTCACGACCGCCCGGGGAATCATCAGCGGATCGGACCGGACGCGCCGGAGGTGTCCTCGCGGGCGATGACGGCGTCGGCCTCGGCCATGGCGTCGAGTTCCGCTTCCTTGAGCGAGTCGGGATTGAGCCAGGCGGTGAGCGTCGGGAACGGGTTGTCGGAGACGTCCTCCTTCCCGGCGAGCTCGCCGAGCCGTTCGCGGGCCTTGGCCGCGAGGAGCGTCTCGGGGCGATCCCGGGCGATCAGTGCGTAGTAGATCCGCGCCGACGTGTAGTGCTCCCCCTTTGCATAGAACTCCGCCCTCGTCCAGTGGCGGAGCGCCTGCTGGGCATGAATCTCGGCGCGGACGCCGAGGACGCGATCCTGATCGGCGCGGGCGAGTTGATCGGGAAACTGCACGAGTGTCTGGTCGGCGAGCACCTCCGCCTCGTCGAGCACGCCCCCCTCGTAGCCGGCACCCTGGTAGGCACGGAGCTTGGCCTGGAGCCCGAGCAGGTGCGCCTGGAGGAGGAAGTCGCTGTCTGGGTATTCACCGCGGAGGAGCGTGTAGAAGTAGTCGGCGTCGATCCACTGCCGTTCGAGGAAGTGGGCGTTGGCCTGCGCCATGATGCTGTCGTCGGCCAGCGGGCCGCGGGGATCGTTGATGCGGACATGATCGTAGGCCTTGAGGGCCCGGCCACGGGTGTCGAAGATCGGCCGACTGCGGTCGAAGAAGTTCGGTGCGATCGTCAGATACTCGTGCTTGTCGTCGAGCGCGATCCAGTACTGTGCGATCACGAACTGCCGCTGGGCGATCCGGTCGAGATACCGGGTGTTGGCGTATTTCTTGACCAGTTCGTCGTAGGCATCCTCGGCCTTCGGATACTGGTCGGTGAAGAACCAGCACTCCGCGAGTTGCCACATCGCCTCCTCCTCGATCGCCGAGTCGGGCCAGCGATCGATCGCCACCTTGTACTTGGAGATCGCCTCCTTGAACTTCCGCTGGTTGTAGAGACCGTCGGCCTCGGCGAGCGCCCGCCGCGCGACCGGCTCATTGGGCCCGCGCCCCACCAGCCGTTTCCAACGCCGCTTGACGTTCTCCCCCTTGAACCAATCCCAGCCGGGATCGGAGGGGGGTGTGTATTCCGACGAGATGATCTCGCTGTCGGCGTCCTCGCCGAGCTCCCCGGCCACCTTCCGCCCCGCTTCGTCGCCCCGCTTCGACCAGGGCCAGTTCGGAGTCTTGAGCGTCGTCGCGCAGCCGCAAAGCAGCACCGTCAGGGCGGTAGCCAGCAGCAGCGCGGGGGGCCGGCTTGCTGGGCCTCGGGGACGACGGTGACGGGGCATGAGGTGGACTACCGGGGTGTGTCGGTGCAGGGGGCGTGACCGTGGCTCAGGCACTGCTCTTCGGGGTGGAACGGGACGGAATGCCGGGCGCGAGCCGCGGCTTTCTCCCCAGGACATGGGCGATGTAGGTGTTCATCACGGCACGCAACTCCCCGAAGACGGGAGGGTCGATCGGCCGGTCGACCGTGCCGGCACGGAGGTCACGGAGGGCCGCGAGGGCCGTCGCCGACACCGACACGACGGCGCGACGGCCACTACGGCAGGCCGCACAGAGCACGCCGCCATCAAGCATGCCGAACGACACCCGTCCGGCCGTGGCGACTGCCGCGCGGCACTCCGTGCAGCGTCCGAGCGCCGGTGCCTGCCCGACGGCGCGGAGGGCGGCCAGTTCGAACCACACGACGCGCGGCGAGACGAGCGCGTCGGGGCCTTCGTGATCGGAGAGTTGCCGGAGCGTCGTGGTGGCCGCATCGAACAACTCCGGTTGCGGATCGGCGTCCGCGGTGAGGGCATCGAGCAGTTCGGCGACATACAGCCCGCCATGGACCGCCGCCAGATTCGTGGCGACACGAAACCTTCGTTCGAGGAATGCCTCGGTGAGCAGGTCGAGCCCGCCCGATGATCTGCGGAGGACGAGTACCTGACAGATTGAAAGCAGGTCAAGGGCGCCGTCGAAGGCGCTCTTCGGACGCCACGCCCCCTTCGCCAGGGCCCGTAGCTTGCCAAGCTCACGGGTGTAGAGCGTCACCACGGCGCTGGTCTCTCCGAACGGCACGGCGCGGATCACGACGGCGTGGGCCTTGTCCGCTGGCATCGGGCGTCAATCCGGGGGAGCGAGGCGAGTGACACGGACCAGGTCGACCCGGTTGCGCGTCGCGGACAGCACCTCCCACCTGCCGCCGTGCGAGTCGAAGCGCTCGCCGGCGACCGGGATCCGACCGAGATGGTGGAAGACGAAACCGCCGACGCTCTCGTAGTCGGCCTCCGTCGGCAGGTCGAGCCCGGTCACGCGGGCGAGATCCTCGAGGCGGACATTGGCCATCGCCTCGCAGACCCCCTCGGACACCGGCCGGAGGCCGTCGGAAAACGCCTCGTCGTGCTCGTCGGCGATCTCACCGACGATCTCCTCGAGCGCGTCCTCGATCGTCACCACCCCCGAGACGCCGCCGAACTCGTCGGTCACCACAGCCATGTGCGTGTGCGTCCGCTGGAACTCGCGGAGGAGATTCTGGACGCTCATCGACTCGGGAACGAAATACGGTGGACGGAGCAGCGGCCGCAGCGCCGGTGGCGTGGAAGGGGCGTCACCGGCGGCGGCACCGGCCAGATGCGTGAGGAGCTCGCGGGAATGGAGGATGCCGATGACGTCGTCGGGGGAACGGTCCCACACCGGCATCCGCGTGTGGGCACTCTCGGTGGCCACGGCGAGCACCTCCGACCAGGAGGCGTTCACCGGCAGCGTCACCATCGCCGTCCGCGGGGTCATGATCTGCGACACGCGCGCGTCACGGAGTTCCATCACCCCCTCGATCATGTCGCGGGCCGCCCCCTCGAGGCGTCCTTCGCGAAGCGCGTCGTCGACGACTTGGCGCACCTCCTCTTCGACGGTCGGCTCGTCGGCCGCTCCGGAACGTCTCCCGAAGACGTCGGCCAGGGCCGTCGCCAGCCTGGAAACGCCCCCGACGAAGGGCGCCACCACCGCCACGAGCGGCCGCCACACCGGCCAGGTGGCGACGAGGATCCCCGCGCCGACCGTCCGCGCGAGCAGCATCGGCACCGCCACGAGGAGCAGCCACACAAGCCCCATCCAGCCGAACATCCCCGACACACGGATGTGGCCCGGCGCCTCGAGCAGGTCGGGCGACTGCGCCGCCACGAGCGTGCCGGCGGACGCCGCCACGGCCACGAGCGTGGCCGCGATGAACGCCACCGGCTCGCTGCCGGCGACGATCTCTTCTGCAAGCCCCGGTCGGCCGCGTTTCCGGCAGGTCTCCTCGAGGCGGTGGCGCGGAACCCCGCGCGCCGCCCTGGCCTGGACCGCGGCGACGCAGGCCACGAGGAGCAGCACGACTCCCGTCGTCGTGAACTCCATCAGGTCTTTCCTCCGCCGGCGACGCGCGGCCGCGGCGGTGCCGGCAGCCCGAGTGATTCAAGGAGCGTCCGCTCGCGGCGGCGCATCGCCCGCCGCGGCCCGGGCGCGAGATCGTCGTGGCCGGTGAGGTGGAGGATGCCGTGGAGCACGTAGTAGGCGGTCTCCAGCCGGGGCGACCAGCCGACCTCCGCGGCCAGGCGGACGGCCGTCTCGGTGCTGACGACAATGTCGCCGCGGAGCGCGCCGTCGCCCCCGGGCATCCCCGCCGGATCGGACAGATCGAACGTGATCACGTCGGTCGGCGTCGGGTCACCCATCCATTCGTCGTGGTAGCGCGCGATCCGCCGATCGTCCACGAGGAGCACCGTCACCTCGGCCGCGGTCACCTTCTCCGCCCGGAGGGCCTGGCGCACGAGCCGCACGAGCCACGGCCGGCCGAGCTTGACGCGCCGCTGCCGATCGACGACCTCGACGATGAGTTCGTCGGTCCACGCACCGGCTGCCCTCCGGCCCCGGGACGTCGCCGAACGCTGCCGCTGTTGTCCTCTCGTCACGGGCACGTCATCCAGGGTTCTCGCTCCCGGCCCCGGGGTCGTCAGGCCGTCCGCTGCTGGTCAGGATACTTGACGCGGCCGTGATAGACGGCGGTGAGGCTCTTGACGAGGCTCTCCTCGATGAGCTCGAGCTCCTCGAGGGTGAGGCCGCATTCGTCGAATTGCCCGTCGAGCAGGCGCTTCATCGCCAGATCGTGGACGAGCCCCTGGATGCGGGCCGGGGTTGGCTCGGTGAGGGCCCGGCTGGCGCTCTCCACGGCATCGGAGAGCATGAGCACGGCCGATTCCCTCGTGCTCGGCTTCGGACCGGGATAGCGGTAGGAGTGCTCGTCCACATCGCCGCCGTCGGGGTTCGCCTGCTGCCGCTCGGTCGCCCGCCGATAGAAATATTCCACGAGCGTCGTGCCGTGGTGCTCGGCGATCAGGTCGACGATCGGCTGCGGGAGGTTGTACTGCCGGGCGAGTTCGGCCCCTTCCTTGACGTGCGCGACGATGATCAGCGTGCTCATCGCCGGCACGAGCGACTCGTGACGGCTCCCCTGCTGCCCCTGGTTCTCCACGAAGTAAACCGGCTTGAGCATCTTGCCGACGTCGTGGAAATAGGCCCCCACGCGAACGAGCAGGCCGCGGGCCCCGATCGCCTCGGCAGCCGCCTCGCCGATGCTGGCGACGTTGATCGAATGGTTGTAGGTGCCGGGGGCGCGGCGGACGAGTTCCTGGAGGAGCGGATGGGCGACGTCCCCAACCTCGAGGAGGCTCAGGTCGGTGAGGACGCCGAAGCTCCGCTCGATGAACGGCAGCAGTCCGGTCATGAGAAAGCCCGCCAGGAGTGTCCAGATCCCCGTCCGCCCGGCTTCGTAGAGGAGTTGGAAGTTCATCGACCGGCCGTCGAGCAATTCGGCACCGAGTTGAGTCAGGAACGCCACCGTCCCCGCCCACAGCCCGACATAGATCAGCTTGCTGCGGCTCCGCAACCGCCCCATCCAGAAGATCATCGCCGCCGACGCGGCGGTGAGGGTGACGTAATCGGCCAGGCCGCGCCCCAGGCCGACGACCACGACGAGGGCCACCTCGGCGGCGAGCAGGAGGGCGAGATCCTCGTCGTAGGCGATCGCCACCGTCATCGCGAACACCAGCAACGGCACGATCTCGGCCCGCCAGGCGTCCCCAGAGGCGAACAGGCAGATGATCGTCGTCACCACCGCCAACCCGAGGAGCGTGGCGACATGCCCGAGGTCGTCGAGCACCTCACGGTGATGCATGTGGACGTAGAAACCGGCGAGCGTGAACATCGCCACAAAGAGCCCGAGCATCGAAAGCGACCGGCCGGCCCGCTGTCTGGCATCCTGACGGCGGACGAACTCGTCGTGTTCGTACCTCAGAAGCGCGAGTTCGTCGTCGCGCACCGGCTCTCCGGGGGCGGCGAGGATGTCGCCGGAGGCATAGCGCACGAACTGCTGCGGCGTTTTTTCGCGGGCCTCCGTCCGGGCCTGCTGGGTCGCTTCCGGATCGATGTCGAGCGAACCGGAGAGCTTCGGCTCGATCCACCCGTAGATGCGGTCGGCGAAGCTGCCGGTCCCGAGTTCCTCCTCGAGACGGAGCTTGAGACCGTTCTTCGCCTCACCGAGGAGGACGTCGGCGACCTGCACGCGGGAGACGGTGGCCAGATTGCCCAGCGGGTGGACGTCGATCTCCGTCTGGCTCCCCTCGTCGACACCGTGCTGGACGGTCTCCAGCACGCCGGTCGCGATCAGATCCGCAAAGGCGCGGTCGATCCCCTTGTCGAAATCCTGCTGCCTCTCCTTGGTGTCGAGATGGGAGCGGAACGTGGCGAACTCGGCCACCTGGGCCTCGAGCGCCGGGTCGACCGGAGCGGCCTCCGGTTCGGGAACCGGCTCGGCGGCGACCT
>Ga0209770_10001358_pt1 | contig 12732 bp, 8 predicted proteins | sample LauGreSu1BDMLBDD_2_FD_187572 | JGI IMG/M metagenome (GOLD analysis project Ga0209770, IMG submission 187572) | Freshwater lake microbial communities from Lake Michigan, USA - Su13.BD.MLB.DD (SPAdes) (version 2) | ecosystem: Environmental > Aquatic > Freshwater > Lake | place: Lake Michigan, USA...
GATTCCGGGGCGGCTCGTAAAGGGCATGGCCGGATAGCTCAGTTGGTAGAGCAGCGGATTGAAAATCCGCGTGTCGTTGGTTCGATTCCGACTCCGGCCACCATCTTCCCCTCAAAAAACTCTCTCTGTCGCAATCCATATCTGCGCTTGCGCCAATTGTTTCCCGGCATTTCGCGAATTCTGCGCGTGCCGCCGGTTCTTCTGCGGTCGCGAAGTTCCCGGAAGTTCGATTCTGATTTGCTCTCAGTTCTCTCGAATCAGAGACAAACCTTGTCGCTTCAGCACGCGCAGAAGACTTCTCAATCCAAGAAGTTATGCGTGTGCCACGGAGTACAGTTTTAAAACAGGAGTGGTGGGCAATCACGGTGGGAGATTGAGACTAGATCGATCAACTCGTAAAGCCGAACACTTTGCGCCGAGCACTCCGCTCGCGCGGCAGTTGCGACGTACGCCCGCGTAGTCGCTGTAAATCTAACTGCCGAGGCTGACGCCCCTCAAGCACCGCTTCAATGATGTCGGGCGCGAGCGTCGTCATGCGTATAACTTCTGCCATTCAGCCGGCCTTAAGATCAAAGTGCTTGGCCATCTCGGCGATAGACTCGAAGCGCGTTTCGCCGCCATGCGGAAGAAAATGCGAATGCCTGCGGCAGCGAGCCTGCGCGGCAGGCAACGTCTCAACTGTCGGAAATCTGGTCGTCCTTGACTTTGTTGTATTGTGGGCCAAATGAGGCGAAGCTTCGCAACGGATAATGATGATTGTTAGCCTCTGGAGGCGAAATGCTCGAGTTTGAAGTTATTAAGGACACTGCGTCTCATCTTTTTTTTACAATACTAGGCATTTTCTTAATCGCCTACGCAAGCTGGCTTTCGCATAGAGAGTGGTTTATTGCGCGATTGCCGAAATCGTTGTGGGGCATCGCTTCGTCGCCTGTCGCGCGAATTGCGACCTTATTTCCCGGAATTTATTTTGTTGTATTCAATATTTTTTGGTTGTCCCCGTCGACTATAAGCTCTCAAAATCGTGCTGTAATAGAAAAACGTCAAAGTGCGGCGCGCGATGATGAGTTAAAGCGGGGGGATGCAATTGCGCTCGAGCTTGCACTAAAGTCTAGACCGGTCGCGCAGGTTCGATTTGAAGAATTGCTCAAAGTGCAGGCGCAACTACGCGCAGAAAGAATGGCTGTGTCAGCCGTAGATCCGGACTTGTATTCCAAAAATTCTCAATATTTAAAACAAAAAGAAAAAATAGAAAGAGAAATATGTAACTTGTTCGCGAGTGATAGTTATTTTGAAGTTAAAAATTGGGTCGGATTTCCAATTCTATCGCTAGATTCATCCGGTAGTAATAACCCCTCAATGACTGCGCGAATTCTCTCCTACGAAATTGACCTACCTCTCTCTCGTGTGCTTTCTGAGAAGTTATCAAACGGTGTTGGAATTCCAGAGGTGTCTTTTAAAAGCGGGTCATTATTCTCAGATGAGTACAAGACGCTGATTTTAGAAGAGAAAGACCCGGTTTTTTTTAGGGAGCTTTTGTTAATAGACCAGTCGAATACGCGTGGAGCTGTTATATTCTCTGGCCGCGTTTTTTCGTCGAAAGACCTTGGTGGTGGCTTCAACGATAGTTCGAAGCATCCTTTCGAATGCTTGCATCGAAATTCAATGATGCGTTTTTCTGGTAGTGCGACGCTTTCAAATCTCGAGGAGCCGGGGCCGGAATTTCATTTCAAGTTAACAGCGATGCAAGTCCTTCAGTAATGAAAGCACTAAGCTGCTGTTTATTTTGCAACTCAGTCGTGACTTTGGAGATCCGAAAGATGGGATCCGACGCAAGGTGCCCCTTGGACTACGCGGGGCGGATCCTTAGCCATTCGATCAGCGTGTAGGGTTAGTGACCTGCCCCGGTATTGTTTGTCCGGTGACGACACCGGTCGAAAATCTCTGGAATGTGGGTGATGGCTGTACACCACCGGGCACCATCGGCACAGAGGGCGCGGCGAGTTCGGCTCGCGAGGTGGCGAAGCAGATTCTCGCGGCCGCCGGATGATCGTATCGAGACTCGGGGGTTAGGTCCCTACTGGGTAATGCATCGTTCCCGGTTGATGCAGCATTTTCCAGCCGTCTGGCATCAGCGTGTATATCTTGCATGCCCGTCCGATATTCGGCAGCTCACCGCTGCCATCGCGTTTACGCCAAAGCGTATTGATGTCAACGACGGCGAATCCTCCGTCTCCCTCGGGTGACACGAATATTTTTTGTGTTACTCGTGAGTTATGCGCAACTTCATATTCGTCGAAAAACTTTTGTAGATAAGCCCTCCAGCGATTTTTCTCGAATCGACCCAGACGTAAGACCCATTCCATAGGGTCGTAGGCGCGAGAGTGGGGAGGCCAGACCCAAACCATATCCGAATGAAATAGAGTGAGCATGAGATCTGCATCATAGGTTTCATAGGCGCGCGACTCGCGATCTACCATTTCTTGAATTTCGGTTGCTTTGTCGATCATCGGGCCTCTCCTAATGGTTTCTCGTCTAATCCGTAAATAGTGCGCGCGGCGTCGGGGGATACTCGAGCGTCCATTAAATCCGCAACGACTTTTGACCGCTCGCGTTCGAGCGGTGAACCGCGTCCAGCGCCACCCGTAGTCCAGTAGTGCACGATATCGCCGCGACGCATCACGAAGTCGATTTTTCCAGGAAGTTCCTTCGTAATACCATCGGCCGACTTCAGTAGAGTTCGGCAGCGCGGCGCATCATGCCCGCCCTCCAAGCCGCGAGGCGCTAACTTCATTCGTTCTCGGCGTAGCGTTGCAGTGATTTTGTCCCCTAGCCACTCCACTTCGGCTTCATAGCCAAGCCCGCCGCGCAGGCGTCCGGCACCGCCCGAGTCAGTCCAAAGTTCGAGTTTTCGGAAGCGTAATGGCATTCGAGACTCTGAATCTTCGATTGAGACCATACTTCCGTTCGTAGCGCCATGTTCGCTACAGTCGATGCCGTCACGGTGTGGTTGAGCGCCATTTCCGCCTGCGTAGGGACCACCCATGTGTCCTATCAACGGTTCATCGCGAATCGGGTCACGGCCTGCTACTGAGACAATCGTGTATTGCCCGCTGTGTGCGGCACACATTCGTTCCGGGGCGAGTTGCGCTAAGGCGCCGAGCACGACATCTTCGATTCGTTTGAGTGCGACACCGCGAGAGCCAACAGGCGCGGGATACTCGGCATTAACTATCGATACTTTTGGCAAAATCACGCGTACTGGCCGGTAGCAGCCGTCGTTGTTCGGCACGGTGTCGCCAGTCAGGGTGCGAACCGCGTAGTAAACGATAGCGGTTGTGGAAGCTGCTACATTGTTAATCGCGGCCGAGACACTGCCGCCGCTACCTGAAAAGTCGAAGATGATTTCGTCATCGCTGACCTCAACGCTCGCCTCGATTCGCGTGGGCGCAGAGTCAGGGTTCAGACCGTCGTCGTCCAGATAATCCACAAAGGTCGCTCTGCCGCGCGGCAAAGATCGTATGGCCTGACGAGTCAGGCGTTCGGAGTAATCCATCAAGGATGCAGAGGCTTCACGCACGATGGCAGGATTCCAACGTTGGAAAAGCTCACCGAGTCTGCGCTCACCTGTTCGGCACCCGGCGATTTGTGCGCTTAAGTCGCCGCGGAGACTACGCGGTGTTCGGCTACAGGCAACTATCAAATCCCAAATCGACTCGCAGGGTACGTGGCCATTAACGAGGCGCACTAGCGGAATTCTCAGTCCCTCGGCATGCACATCGCGAGCCTTCAAACTTACGCTGCCAGGTAGTAGCCCACCGATGTCGCGATGATGCGCCATGGTGAGGGCGTATCCGACGAGGATTTTCTCGTGGAAAATCGGAACGCACACCGCAACGTCCGGCATGTGCGTGCCGCCTGCATAGGGATCATTGGTGATGTAGACATCGCCTTCGCTCGCAGAGCCGGCAGGGTAGCGTTGCGCGATGATACGGCCCAGACCGACCATGACACCGAGATGAACGGGAATGGATGAGGCCTGAGCGAGGGTTCTTCCTTGGTCGTCGAACAGTGCCGCAGTTGCATCTCGGCCCTCGGCGATCAGCATCGAGTGAGCTGATTTGATAAGCGCGCTCTGCATCTCCTCGGCAGCCGTATCGAGCCAACCGCGGATGACCTCGCGCGTGACGAGATCGTTTTTCACGCCGTCATTCACCCAACGAGTTGCGCACGACGAACTTGAGTCGCCTTTTCGTCGACTCGACCGTCACGAATTACGACTCCGTAGGTCGACTCTGCGGCGTCAGGCGTGACTCGACCGTCAAGAACATCTTCAAGGACCATATCGACATCGCGTTGCCATGCGGGATAGGCGCCGCCGCCGCCGGTCGACCAATATCGCAAGGTCTCGCCAGCTCGGATCTGCAGGACCATCTTCGCCGGCAGACTGCGGGAAGCTCCATCTGCATGTTGGATTTCCGTTCGGCACACTGGTGATTCGCCTCCGCCGTGTATTCCCCACGGCTTGAACACATGCCTCTCTCTGCGAAGTGCGAGACTGGCTTCGCCATGCAGCCACTCAAGTTCTACGCGATAGCCAAGCCCGCCGCGGAAACGGCCGGCACCGCCCGAGTCCGGCCACAGTTCGAGTACGCGGTAGCGAACCGGAAATTCGCGTTCCGTGACTTCAATCGGGACATGGTACGAATTGGATAGATCATGATCGGCGACATCGATGCCATCTTTATTAGGTCGCGCTCCCATTCCGCTTCGTAGAGGACCGCCGAGTGCCCCTACACGACGCTTACCGGTGACAGGATCGCTCGCTCCGGCCAGAAGGACGGTTGCATGACCACATCCCGCTGCCGGCATCTTCTGTGGTAGCGCTTTACTCATAGCCCCCATCACAACGTCTGCAATGCGAGCGAGTGCAACACCGCGTGCGTTGATGGGCGCTGGATATTTGGCGTTGACGATGCTTGCCTCGGGCAGTTTCAAGGTCACCGGTCTGTAGCATCCATCATTGTTCGGAGCCGCATCGCCGGTGAGCGTTCTGATGGCGTAGTAAACAGCCGCTAGAGTCGAGGTCGATACGTTATTTATACCCGTACGCACCTGCGGTGCGCTGCCCGTGAAATCAAACTCGATGTTCTCCCCGCAGACCCGTACGACAACTTTGATCTCTACCGGTTCGGTGCCACTCTCTGAGCCGTCGTTGTCGAGCCAGTCAGAGAAGGCATACTCGCCGTCGCCGATGTCGGCTATGGCCTTGCGTGTCAGGCGCTCTGAGTAGTCCATCAGTGCATCAATTACGCGACGTACCTTCTCGATGGAGTATTCATTGAATATCGCAGCAAGTCTGCGCTCACCCGTTATGCAACCGGCCACCTGCGCAAGCAGATCGCCCCGCATATTTTCCGGGGAGCGGCTGTTGGCTGTCATCACCGCTAGCAGATCCTCGTCGAGCTTTCCGCCGACAGCGAGACGTACCATTGGGATACGCAGACCCTCAGAGTGATGGTCATACACGTTGGTGGATGCGCTTCCCGGAGTCGCGCCGCCGACATCTTGATGATGGGTCATGGTTGCTACGTAGCCCACCAGGTCGCCGTTGCTAAAGACCGGCGCAGCGACGGCGATATCAGGAAGGTGAGTTCCACCCTGATACGGGTCGTTGATTACGTAGAGGTCTCCAGGCTTGGCAACTCCCGCAGGGTAGTGTTGCGCAAAACGTCTGCCTAACTCTGTGAGCGTTCCAAGATGAACGGGTATGGCGCAAGCTTGCGCAATGGTTCTACCGCGTTCGTCGAACACCGCGGCGGTTGCGTCCAGCGCCTCTGTCACTATGGTCGAGTAGGCGCTACGCAGAATGGCGTACTCCATCTCCTCAGACACCGCATCGAAGCGACCGCGAAGCACTTCCATAGTGACCGGATCGACAATTTGTTTGAGTTGAGTCATTTGATCGTCAGCATTTCTTGTGGATTCGTGAAGAGGATGCGCTTTATCAGTTTCGAGTCAAAACCTTTGTAGCGCATCAACTGAGTCACGGTTTCTGGAATATGCTGCCAGCCATGACCGCCGTATTTTCGCTGCCAATGCTGCAAGGCGAGGTCGTGAGAGATAAGTAGCTTCGATTCAAACCCTGCGTCTGCCAGCGCAGTGAGATAGTTGAGGCGTACGGCATCGTTGGGCATGTCCACTTTACCGCGCTGACGGTATGAGCCTTCCCAGCCGAAACAGTCGAGCTCCATGTAGACGCCAGTACGCGCAAGCTCGATAAACGGCGCCGGATCGAAAGAGTCAGGGGCGGGGCGGGTTGGAAGTCGATGCTCCACATGGCACATCACTGTTCGCGAGAGATCGCCGCCTTCTTCCTCGATGATGCGCACTACGCGCCAGTAGGCGTCGGGACCAAACCCGGTGTGCACGCTGAGCGGTGCACCCGTCATTTTTTGCGCCTGGATAGACGCGCGGAGGACCTTCTCTTCGTCCGGATGCATGGGCCAGTTGAGACCAACCTCGCCGATGATTCCCGCGCGAACTCCATTTCCAACGCCTACCTCGAGATCACGAATGATGCGGTCGCGTAGGCGACCGACATCAAACGTCTTCACCTCGTTGTTGTGGTACTCGTGCGTGTACCAACTCGTCGCCATGACGATGTGCAAGCCGGTCTCGCGTGCGACCTGCTGCAAACCTTTCGGATCTCGGGCTAAACCAATCGGTGTCTGATCGACGAGGCAACCGCCGCCATGACGCTTGAAGAGCTTGGCTTCGTAAATAACGTCGTCAATGTCATTGATCTTATAGTTCCCGTAGAAGAACCAGTTCCGTTCGACATCAGCGCGATTTTCGAGACAAATCGGCTGGTTCCATTTTTTGCTCCAAGTGGCGGCGATACCGGGTCCTTCTTCGCCGGGCTCGAGACCTGCATCCGGAAACGCCGCTGCGCGACGCACCGACTCAGTGATATTGACCAGCGAGTGGGACGAACAAGCACCCAACGTCATGTCCACTAACACATGCTCATGAGGCAGCGTTAGGCCCAGTGACGTTGGTTCGATGGGACCAAGCACTGTTTGCACTTTTCCTTTGTACATTTTTTCCCCTCTCGATATCTGCGCCATACCATATATCTGCGCATACCATAGATGAGCGCTTCCCAACCAACAAATTATCTGTACCATTATCCTCAGCGATCTAGTAACGCAAGTCACCATAAGAGTGTCATTAGACTTGGGGGAGTCGAGCATGCTCACGGTTGGGATCGACGTTGGCGGTACGTTTACCGATGTCTTCGTTCGTGATTCACGAGACGGAAGCTTTACGGTCAACAAAGTGCCGTCCACGCCACCGAACTTTGAACAAGGGTTCATGCAAGGTCTGTTACAGACCGTGCAAATGGCGGGTGGTCATCCACGCGATGTGTCCCGCGTTATTCACGGCACGACAGTCGGAACCAACTGCATTCTCACGCAGACCGGCGCACGTTTGGGATTCCTGCTGACTGACGGGATGCGCGACATTCTCTATATCGGCGTTGGCTGGCGACCGCGGATGTACGAGATCGATATGGATCCGGTCGAGCCTTTGTTTTTGGCCCCGCGTCGTCGCTCACTTGGCGTACGGGAACGGATGGGTACAGACGGTACCCCAGTGATACCGTTGGACGAAAGTCATCTCTGCGAAACGGCGCGAAGGCTGGTCGAAGAGCATAAGGTTGAAGTGTTTGTCATTTGTTTTCTGCACAGTTATGCCAACCCGAGTCACGAGCGACGTGCCCGTGAAGTACTCCAGAAGCTGTACCCAGCTATTCCCGTGACACTCTCTAGCGACGTTCTTCCTCGCAAGCGGGAGTATCGTCGTTTAGTGGCTAGCGGCTTTGACGGCTATGTGAAGCCGATCGTTACTAACTATTTGCATGCACTCGAGGGTGCCTTACGGGATGAAGGCATCGCTGCGCCGTTGCACATCATGCTCTCTCACGGGGGTATCGCTGGGTTAGAGAACGTCACTGAGCGTCCGGTACGTACAGTGCTTTCTGGGCTCGCCGCAGGCGTGATCGGTGCCGCAGAAGCCGGCAATGCGGCGGGATTCCCAGACTGTATTAGCCTCGATATGGGTGGCACCAGTACTGACGTCGCACTGATCCGCGGTGGACGTGCGCTCGTTACGAACGAGGGTAAATTCGAAGATTATCCGCTCAACCTGACTATGGTCGATGTACGAACTATTGGTGCGGGCGGTAGCAGTAAAGCGCGTGTCGATTCGGCTGGCGGTCTAAAGGTTGGACCTGAAAGCGCCGGAGCAAATCCGGGTCCTGTTTGTTACGGTCGTGGCGGCTCTGTGCCGACCGTGACGGATGCCAGCTTTGTTCTTGGCTATCTGTCGCCAGATAACTTTGCTGGCGGTATCAAGATCGATGTCGATGCCGCGTACAAGGCTATTGAGGAGCAGATCGCCAGACCCCTAGGTCTCACTGTTCTACAGGCGGCTCTAGGCATACACGCGATTGTAAATTCGAACATGGCTCAGACGCTCCGACTGGTGTCAATCAAGCGCGGGCACGACCCGCGTGACTTCACACTCATTCCTTGTGGTGGCGCCGGCCCGATTCACGGCGGGCGTCTCGCCGAAGCAGCCAATATCGGACGAGTGTTGATCGCACCGGCGCCCGGTGTTCTTTCGGCTCTCGGCCTAGCGCTCGCACCGATATCGCATGAGGCGATGACCACCTTTGAGTGTGACGCGCAGAGCACAACCGCAGATCGGCTTCGAGCGATCGTCGGTCCGCTTGATGAGGAGTGTCGCCAAAGAATGGCACGCGATGGCGTCGACCCCTCAGTAACCAGCATCAAGTATTTCGCCGAGATGCGTTACACCGGTCAGGCTCACGAGCTTGAGGTTGCCATCGGTGATCACATGGACGATGAAATCATTACTCGGGCGGTTGTCGGATTCCACGATGTTCACGCGCAGACCTATAGTCATCACGATCCGGACTCGGCCGTTGAATTTGTCGCCGTGCGTGCAGTGCACTCGCTCGCATCCGAGGAGAGTTCTCTTTCTGTAGTGAGTCGTCGAGCGGTCGGGCGTATCCCGACGTTGCGCAAGCGATTGATTTGTATTGACGCAAGTACAGGTTTTGAGCAGGTGGACGTCTGGACGCGTCACGAGCTCCCGACTGGCTTTTCGTTTGCTGGACCAGCGATTGTCGAACAGTCTGATACCACGACGTTGATCTACCCAGGACACAAGGCGCGTGTCGATGAGTTAGGAAACATCGTCATAAGCGTGCCCTTATTAGAAGGGACCTGAGTTTTTTTGAAAAGGTGTGCGGTCAGTATCGCTTTTCAATTTACAGAAGGAGACCATGATGAAGAAGGCAAGTAGGGTCGGTTCTCTGAGTGGCGTGTTCTGTGGCACGCTAGGTGCGGTCGTACCGCTCATAGTGGCTACGCCTGCTGCTGCACAGGAAGCAGGTTTAGAAGAGGTTGTTGTTACAGCGCAAAAACGCTCGGAAAACATTCAGGATGTCAGCATCGCGATTTCGGCATTCTCTTCCGAAACGTTGGCAGCCCTTGGGTGGACCGATATCACTCAGGTTGCATCGCAAACACCGAACTTAGATATCAAATACGTTTGGGGTAACTCGATGCCGGTGGCAACGATACGCGGCGTCGGTATGAACGACTTTCAGGCGAACAGCAAGCCAGGCGTCGGCTTTTACGTTGACGAGGTTTACCTTCCGTCAATCGCTTTGATGGGTTTGCAACTGTTCGATATGGAGCGTCTGGAAGTTCTCAAGGGACCGCAGGGAACACTCTACGGACGTAACACCAGCGGTGGTGCGATCAACTACATCACGCGCAAGCCGACACAGGAGCCGACCGCTTACGTCAAAGGCTCTTTCGGACGTTTTGATCGTATGGAATACGAAGCTGCGGTCGGTGGAGCGCTCACCGAGACAATCTCGGGTCGGCTCTCTGTATTCGGAATCCAGCAGGGCCAGGGCCATGTCCTGAATCGGACTAGTGGCAAGAAGCACGGCGAGGTCGATATCAACGCTTGGCGTGCTCAATTGCGCTTTCAACCGTCGGATGCGCTTGACGTAAACGTCAATGTGCACGGAGGTCAGGATAGCTCAGAGGGCTCATATTTTCAGCACGTTGGATTTTGGAATAAAGGCGCCACGGGCGCTACGCCGGCAGCGAGTCGCTTCTGCTCGGCGGTTTTGCGTGGTCAGCGTGATCCAGCCAATTGTGTTGACATTCTCCAATACAGTGACACGGACAATAATATCTACGCAGGCGACTACACGGCGCGTAATGATCTGGTCTACAACGGAAATAAGCTCAATTTTGATGACTGGAACCTCGATAACAGCAATATCGGTGGTGGTATCAATGTGAACTACGAGATGGGAAACGGCATGACCCTGACGTCCATCTCATCATTCGAAAAATACGATCGGTTCCAGCCTAAAGAGTCAGATGCTCAACCGCTGTTGTTTCTGGATCTTTACTTCGCAAGTGCAATTGAGGCTTTCGCGCAAGAGATTCGATTGGCCTCCTCTGATGAGGGCAATCTCTCCTGGATCGTTGGCGCGCATTACACCGACGAGTCTATCGCCGAGGATCCGCCGCGAGTTTTGTTCGTAGATAATTTTCTTGGACGTCGCGCGCAAGTGATTTATGACCAAGACCAGTCGCAAGTGGCTGGATTCGGTCAGGTTAATTGGCGTTTCGCGGATGATTGGAAACTGACGGTTGGCGGACGCTATCTAAAAGAGAAAATCAAATTTACCAGCGAGTCGTCGTTTCTAGTTCCACCCAGTTTCGATCAGTCGGCACGCCTCGTGCTCGCGTCGATTCCAGGTGTGATCAATGTAGCAGGGCAGGCGCCGATTCCGGTCACGGGGAAGACTCAGGAAAATGCGACGACTTGGCGAGTCGCTTTGGACTGGAAGCCCGCCGATAACATGCTGCTCTATGCGAGTGCCTCCAAGGGTTACAAGGGCGGTGGTTTTAACGGCGGATTCGTAACAAATATTGCTCAGTGGATACCGTACAAGCCCGAAGACGTACGCGCATATGAAGTAGGATTCAAGAGCGACTGGGCAAATCGTCGACTCATCTTGAACGGCGCCGCCTTTTATAACGACTACACGAACTTGCAAGCCGTCTCTTCACGGCCCTCAGCGACTGGGGTGGTGCAAAACTTCCTGGCTAACGTTTCCGAGGCCGAGATCTACGGTGCGGAGTTCGATCTGACTGCGCGGCCGGTGCCTAATCTCGAGGTGCGCGCTGGTCTGGGATTGCTTCGTACAAAGAATAAAGATCCGCAGCCGTTGTTTGATGGGCCGTTCGCAGCCGCTGGCGTGATTGCTCCTCGCAAACTCGCGAATTCGCCGCCGTACACGATGAATCTCGCGGTGCAGTACGACATGCCAATGGCGAACGGTGCATCTCTGCGCTTCGCTACGGACTTAAACCGTGCTGGCAAGCAGTTCAAGGAGATCCAAAACAACATCGCTCTTGAGGTTCCAGATCAAGGTCTTTGGAACGGTAGCATCAGCTGGCGGCCAGCGAGCGATAACTGGAGCGTATCGCTCTACGGTCGAAATCTCGCGGATACTGAGTACATTATGGATACCTTGAGCACGCCGGCGTCGAACGGTTGGGGTGTCATTGTGTACGGCATGCCTCGCACCTACGGTCTCAGCGCCGAGTATCGTTGGAAGTGATCTTTTGCAGCGGGCGGGCGGTCGATTCAGCCGGATCGGCCTCCCGCCCGCATCCTTTCGGCGAATGGCTGACGGGCAAAGGCCAGAGACAGAGCGCCTACGGGAACGCAGAAGCCGCCAACCAGCGCCAGAGCGGGGCCGAGTGCATCGACGTCGTCAAAGATGTAGTTTGCTGCGAGTGGCACGGCGGTCGGCCCGAGCGCATAGGCAAATATCACCGCGAAGAGAACGAAGGTCGAGAGAACTTGGCCGCGCATACGGTTGGGCGAGATCAACTGAAGCACTGCCGGCGCAAGCCCTTGCGGCAGCGACAGCAAGAACACGATGGGTACAAGCAGGATGGTGGCCCCGACGAGCGTTGGCATGATAGGTCCTACGATGACCAAGGGTGTGAGCAACACCATCGCCTTGAGCGAGACGGCGATTTCCGCATCATGTTGGTCGCGCCCTGCAGCACGCTGCGCCCACCATCCGCCGACAAAAGGACCGATGGCTCCGAAGGTAACCAGCAGCACACCATAAATAGTGCCCGCTGTTCCGATCGACACGTCGTAACTGCGTCGCAGCATTTCCGGTGTCCATATCAGATAGGCCGTAACTGCCGTGCCGATCAGTCCATATCCGACGAAGTGGCTCACGAGCAGTCGCTTGTTTTCAGCAATGAAAGCCAGCACTTCGCGCAATGGCAGTTCAGTACGCGAGTCCGTGGAAGTGGCGTTCAGTTCTTGGCGCGGAGGCTCGCGTACTGTCAGCATGAGAGCAACGACGAGAATACCCGGCAGGGCTGCAGCCAGAAATGCGAGTTGCCACGGTGCGAAGGTGGCAAGCGGCGTACTCGCAAGATCGGCGTTAGCGATGGCTTGAACCACCGCGCTACCGCCGAGCAGCGCAAGTCCGGCACCGAGGTAGACTCCGATCGAATAAACACCGATAGCTCGAGAGACGCGATCGCGGGTGAAATAGTCCGCGATCATGGACATTGCCGC
>Ga0209770_10001361_pt1 | contig 12718 bp, 11 predicted proteins | sample LauGreSu1BDMLBDD_2_FD_187572 | JGI IMG/M metagenome (GOLD analysis project Ga0209770, IMG submission 187572) | Freshwater lake microbial communities from Lake Michigan, USA - Su13.BD.MLB.DD (SPAdes) (version 2) | ecosystem: Environmental > Aquatic > Freshwater > Lake | place: Lake Michigan, USA...
AATCACAGTAAACCTTTCCAGCGGTACTACTTATACATATCGTTTGATTGCTGAAAATAACTCACCACAATTAACCTTTAACGGCATTGTAAACCCTAACAACAGAAGTACAACTTCTGTGTTTAGATACGCTACAAGTTCAGCGGTCGTTAATGCTGGTGGCGGTACCGTTGTTGCGAGTAACGCTCTTGTTACAAATACAACTCCCCAATACATAATAGCAACTCAGAGTTTGCCAGCAGGAACATACTACTACCGTGTAGAAGCCACTAACGACGTTGGCGGAATTTCCTATGGAGATGTGGTGTCTGTAACGATTGCAAACAAGAGTGTGACTTCAAGTACCGCTAAAACTTTTACAACCTATAGCCCACGTAGTCAGTACTTTAGTACCCCCGGTCCTGCTACATGGAGTTACCCCGCTATCCCAACAGGTGGCAGTCAGATAAACACTGTCAGTGTTGTGCTTGTTGGCGGTGGCGGAGGAGGTGCACGGGGAGCAGGAAAATACGCAGGTAATCCCTATAACCTAGCGTACGCCGGAGCCGGTGGAGGTGGGGGCGGGCGTCGTGTTGAAGGGGTCTTAACCATAAATGGAAATAGTGCAACCATTGACGTAGGTGAAGGAGGGCAAGGTGCTTCCGTAGCCAATGGTGCTAAGAGTGGGTTTAATGGAGCAACGTCTACTATTACTTGTTCTCCTACAGGTTCTAGTTTTTCAGCCCTAGGTGGTATTGGCGGAGTATCTGCTTTTCTTGGAGCACCAAATGGTGGTAACTCCGGTGTTACCCAACCCGGTGGTGCTGGCTACGACGCTATCGCATACGGGTATTCTCTTGGTGGCGGAGGTGCTGGAAACAATGGTGCTGGAGATAGTGCTACTACCAATTCAGCCGGAAAAGGTGGTCCCGGTATATATAGCCAATGTGGTGGCGGAGGCGGAGCAGGTATTTATTGGTCAGGTTACAACTATGACGGAGCAGCAGCGATAGGACAAGACGGTGGGGGAAACGGGGGCATCCTTGGAGGAAACAACGCAACCGCAGAAGGTGGTGGCGGAGGCGGAGGTGCTTCTGGATCAGGCGGAGATGGGTACAGAGGGTTTGTGTTTGTCCAATGGGAAGGTCCATAATGGCTGACCGCCCTATCCCCACACCTTCAGGAACCCCCACAGACATTATTAAAGTCTTTCGTATGATGGCTAACCGTCGTAGGGAAACACAACCTGAAATAAACCAACCCCTTAGTGACTCTGTGCCCGGTGACGGCTCAGGCGATCAGTAGTTGAAGTAAACTATTAACGTGACTATTGTTGAGCGTGTAGCCGAAATTGCCCGAACTTACTTACGGGACTTCCCTAAGTTCTTTCAAGTATCTTTTGACGCCGTTGGGCGTACTTATGAACTGGGTGTCACCAACCTTGACACCACTACTCTTTGGATCGCCTCTACGAGTGGCGCTTCCGTTTCAACGCTCAGTGCCGCCAATTACTCTTTAGATGTTCGTAACGGTATTTTACGGTTGGCGACAACCCCTGCGGCTAACACAAAGATCCTTGTAGAAGGTTACTACTACGAATGGATTCTTCCAGAAGACCTTACGTTTTATTCACAACGATCAATTAACTACCATGAGCATACGGTTAAAGTACCGTTAAGTGGCGTAATGCCCGCAGTCTTTGACGTGGTGGGCTTAGGCGCCCTTGTAGAGGCTCTACAAGCCCTTGTTACAGAGTATGCACGAGATATTGACGTAAGCACCTCTGAATCCATCCACATCCCCGGTTCCCAGCGTTTCCGTATGCTTCAATCTTTAATTGCTATGTGGGAAGCAGAATACCGTAAACACGCCAATAACCTTAACATTGGCCCAGAACGCATAGATATTATGAACCTTCGTCGTGTTTCCCGTGCAACAAACCGTCTTGTTCCTCTATATGTTTCTCAAGAAATTGGAGACTACGCTCCTATTGAACGCCTCTTTGCTGAAGAAAACACAGGGCATATTCAAATTGAATCTGAAAGCGACAGTCTACGAGAAGATATCTTCTTGGACATGGAGCCACCTACTACTGGCATTGTGACAAATACTTACTACTAATGGACCCCCGCCGAGAACTTTCCCAAATACGTAAACACTTACGAAACCATACTCGTGTGTATGGTGAAACAGTTGTTTACTTTGAGTATGTGACGGCTACCACACCCGCTAGTGTTGGCTCCCAGTACGACAGCGTATATGACGAAGGCATCATTGGGTCAAGTGGTCGTAAATACAAAACTGGTATCCAGTTGCCTGTTTTGCACATTGAGGAAACAGAAGACCAGAAACGGGCAATTCCCGAAGGTCGCCAGCCTGTACAAGTTGTTGAGTTTATTGCTTCTGTGGAGGACCTTCGTAGTGCAGGAGTTGTCAACCCGTTTGAATACCAGAACCACCTAAACGACATGTTTTTGTACGACGGGCGGTATTACGGGATTGGTACTTACCGTGTACGGGGGAGAGCCAAAGATGACTTGTTTGTATTAATACAAGGATACGAAATATATATCAATGAAGAACTCCTTTTTGACCCGGGTCCTGCCTCCATGACTATTCAAAACCTACCTTGGCCTTCAACCATTGCTAATCTTTGATAAACTAAATACAATCTTGGTGAGCGCCAAGGGGTCCAACGCCGAGAACTTTGTGAGGATATCGCCATGAATGGCTCTTCTTCAACCTATATGAACAAGGGTTCTCGTACGTTAGTTAGCGGAATTCCATCCCCTCTAACCTATATGTTGCATGCTTTAGGCAACTCCCCTTCAATCTTGGCTACGGCTCTTAACGAAGCAATTAACGATGAAGTGTCAGAGATTAAAAAAGAAGTTACTAAAAAGAATAGTGACTACCAAGAGATCATGGATTTCTTTGATATCTCATATGATGCTGAAAATGCTCAATTTGTGTATGGAGTATCAGCACCGTACGGGGACACGGCTCGCAATCTTGAGTATGGTGGCCCAGAATCTGCGGCTAACCCAGTACTTCGTAAAGCCGCTATCAACAATGCCAAGCGTTTAGAAAAACGAGTTAACACAAGCATTAATAAGCAATTGGGCAAAAAATGAGTAAGTCTGGATTCCTTCTTGCTGAGGACGAGGCTCTCAAACTTCGTTTAACTGGTTTAACGGTAAGTGACGACCGAGAGGCTAACCGCCCAGTGCAGGTGTTCTTCCGTTATCCAGAAGGGGAAACTGAAAAGCACTACCCTTTTATTACACTTGAGTTACTTGACATCAACCACGCTAGGACACGCCAGCACTCAGAAGTATATTTGTATTCAAATTACGCAGAGAACCCTAACAATCTAACTTATTGGCCCAGCACCTCTGACCTTATTGGGGATGCGCCTAATCAAGATTTCTTAAGAGTTAACGATTTTATCCCTGTAGACATCACTTATCAGGTGTCTACCTATTGCCGTAGCGCCCAGCATGACCGTCAACTGACTGCCAAGATGCTTACTACGGTCACACCATATCGTTTCGGGTCCATCCTTATAGCGGCAGACGATACGTCTCGCCGTCTAGAAATGTTGGACTGGGCGAACGCCGATCTCCTAGATCAGGAGACTGGCTATCGTAAGCGGATTTTCCGCAAAATATACACGTTGCAGATGACGTCAGAACTGCCGTCTGAAGCCTTAGTCGGAGTTAAGCAGGTTACCTCTGTTCATACTACAATTGAACAGACAAATGATTAGAAAATTCTGTTCCACGCCGTATCACATCTTCTAGGAGAACCTAATGGCATATACCCGCCCCGGAGTCTACGTTAAAGAGACCCCGTTCACATCTAACATTGGCGCTCGTTCAGCGGCAACTACTGCCGCATTTGTTGGCACTGCCGACCGTGGTGCTACAACCCCAACGCTTGTCAGTTCATGGAACTCATACAAAACACTGTATGGAGAAATCAGCAACTCATATGATCTTGGGTATGCCGTTTACCACTACTTTGCAAACGGTGGTCGTGATGCATACGTACAGCGAGTAACGGGTACAGGCGCAGTAACTGCAACTGTCACGTTTACAGGAACAGTGACTGGTGCTTCTGCGGCAAGTAACATGTTTACTCTCAATGCTACGTCTTCTGGCACATGGGGCAACAACCTCCGTGCCACTATTGCTTTTGACACAAACACACTTGACACCGGAAAAATCAGCAACACTACGGAATTCAGTTTGATTATTTCGTTAATTCAAGGATCTAGCACTGTAGAAGTAGAGCGGTGGCAAGAACTTTCTTTTGACGCTACCTCTTCTCGTTACTTCAAGAGTGTCCTTGACCTCTACTCAAACTACGTAACGGTACTTGGAACTCCTGCCACAATCACAACAACTGTGACACCGCAGGCAGGATTGGTTCTTACATTTGCATCAGGAACCGTTGGTAGCGCTATCACAGATGCTAACTGGTCTACCGGAGTTGATGCTTTGGCTACAGTAACTGGTCCATTGCTTATCAACTTGGTTGGTCAGTTCTCTAGCACCCGTGTTAACTACGCTTTGCAACACGCATATGATCGTGGAGACGCTTTCGTCATCATTGACGGCGATCTTACTGCCACTACCAAGAACACCATTGAGTCTGCAATCTCAGGTTACAGCAACTCGTACGGTGGCTTTGGTGCGGTGTACTACCCCGGTTTGAAGATGTACGACCCTGCAAAGAGCGGTCCAACCGCTATTCGTGACACCTACTGTGGTGGCGCAATTGCTGGTGCGTTCGTACGGTCAGAGACCTTGCGTGGTGTTGCTAAAGCACCTGCTGGCTATGCTCTTGACCTTCAGAACGTATTTGGCTTGGTTGCTACCCTGTCAGATGCCGACCAAGGTGAACTGTACGCTACAAGTAACGTAAACATTCTTCGCAACATTCCCGGTGGCGGAACGATCATCAACGGTGCTCGTACCCTTGCCAAGCGTCGTCCTGACAAGTACATCACGATCCGTCGTACGCTTTCTTACCTACGCCGTGTTCTTGATGACCAGACTCAGTTCGCTGTGTTTGAGCCAAACGATGATCGTTTGTGGGACAAAATCAAAGTCAGTCTTTCCAGCACCCTTACCGATTTCTGGGCTAAAGGTAACTTGAAAGGCAACACAGCAAACGAAGCCTTCTACATCACATGTGATGCTTCAAACAACACTGTGTCATCTATTGAAGATGGTTACGTAAATGTTGAAATTGGAGTCGCACTACAGTACCCAGCAGAATTTGTTGTTATTAATCTCACACAGTGGGCTGGCGGTAGCACTGCCACCACTAACCTTTAAGGAGCACAGTAAATAATGGTTGCAACTCTTCGCACAGATCCACTACGTAACTTTAAGTTTCGTGTACAGATCATTCCAAAGAAGTCTTCTGGAAACCTTTCAACTGCCTTGGCTGGCATTGGTGATCTTGGGTTTGCTCAAGTAAGTGGTATTTCAGTTACCAACGAAGTTATTTCCTACCGTGAAGGTGGCATGAACACTCATCCACACAAAATGGTTGGTCAATCTGACTTTGCTCCAGTGTCCCTTGCCCGTGGCGCTTTTAGTGCCGCAGACAACAACAAGCAAGACGCTGTTTGGCAGTGGCAGAAATTCATGCACGCATGGGTAGGCGGAGGCGTTTCCGGTGGAGAAGGCTTGGCAACAGGTGACGGCGACTACCGCTGTGACGTACTTGTAAAAGTTTATGACCACCCACACACTGCTGCTGGTACCATCCGCTACCAGTATGATGGTGGCGAACAACTTGGTGCATCTATTGTTCCGGGTAATATAAAGTTCCAATTCAAACTGTATAACTGCTGGCCCGGTGCTTATGCCCTTACTGACCTCAACGCAGGCGATAATGGTATTATCATCCAATCAATGACCCTTCACCATGAAGGTTTCTACATTGACTGGACCGGCGCAGAAGACCTCGCTTCAAAATAAACAATTAATTAGGAGTACAACATGGAAAATATAGCGGCGCAAGCCGATGCGCTAAGTAGCGCCTTAGAAGAGGCTGTACCAGAAATGGCACCAGCCCCAGACACGGTCGTTAAACTTATGCGTGGGGTGTATAACAAAGAATTAGATACGTGGGAAACCTCCGCAGTTGTTAGAGAACTCAATGGTTATGACGAAGAAGCCCTCTCTTCTCATGACAACAAAAGCACGGTGTACGCAGAATACATGTCATTTCTGCTACGCCGTGCTGTTGTTTCTATAGGGTCAGTGGTTATTAAAGACAACCCTCAGATAATTGATGAGATCATTATTGGTGATCGTGACGCTTTGTTCCTTGGAATCATTAAGGCTACCTATGGCGCTACACGGGAATACCAAGTTGTGTGTGATTCTTGCAATGAGACTAACGACGTGTTTGTCGGAGTGGATGAGTTCCCAGTTCGGAAAGCCAAACATGACCTTAGAGAGCCTCTTAAGGTTGCCCTCAAGAACGGCTCAGAGGTCTCTCTACGCCTCCCTAACGGCCTAGACAGCAAGATTGTGGCAACTAAGGGCAAAACCACCCCAGAGCAAAATACCATCATGCTCTCACGGTGTGTCATTGGGGTAGACAATGCCGCTGACTGGGCACGAAACCTCAACATGGCAGACCGTACAGAAATCATTAATGCTTTATTGGACGCCCAACCCGGCCCTCAGATCGGGGAGGTGAAAGCCCCTTGTGCACACTGTTCAGAAGAAATGATCATTATGCTCAACTGGGCCTCACTTTTATTCGGCTAATCTTGTACACTTATACTGGGATTACGACCTGATTGCTTCTGTTTACAAGGGTTTCACACTCGCTGACATACAACACATGACTGTGCGCCAAAGGCGCTATTGGGCATCTATGGGTAAATGGAAGAATAGTGGAGACTAAGTAAATGGCAATTTTTGGTAAAGGTGGTGATGAACCCAACCTCGCTGGTGGTGGTTCAATGGCTGACGTCCGCTCTAAGTTCTCTGTTGACACCTCTCAAATGGAGAAACTTGTTAAAGGCTTTAGCAGTATTAAAGCCGATATCAAGTGGATGCATGACAACCTTGATAAGACTATTGCCAAAGTAAACAAACTTGCTAGTGCTCTTGGCACTGTCTCTACGGCAAACACTTCCCCATCTACTAGTACAAGCACCGCTAGTGCTGTAAGCAATGCTGTTGTTAAATCTCAAAACATGGTTTCTGGCAGTGGTGCCGCCCCAGCCTCAACTGCTGCTATGGGGGTTAGCCCTTCAGCGGTAGGTGGCTTCTTTAAAAACTTCCGTGGCTCTATCCCCACTGGTACATCTGCCGCAGGTGGCGGTGGTGCAATGAGTGGGTTAATGGGCAAAGCCGGAGGTTTAATGGGGGGTGGAAACCCCTTAAGTAGTTTAGGTTCTGGGCTTGGTAGCCAACTAATTGGTGCACTTGGTATGCCTATTGCCATGATTGACAAGCGTGCCGATGCAGGTTACGCCCCAGCATTAGCCGCTGACCGTATGGGAATGCTGTACCAGCAAACTCAAGGTATTACTAATAACCAATATGCTAAACAATTTAGAGCACCATTGGCTGGTGGACTATTAGGTGCTGGCGGTATCAATACGCTTCTTGGTCTTCAAGCACAAACAGGTTTGCAATCCAAGGTAATGATGCCCGGTGTTGAGGCTCTTCGTGTTGCTAGTGGGTTCTCATACACCACGCAAGACATCACAAAAATGATTAGCACGTTGGCGTCTCCAGTAGTCAACAACCGTATGACCATGACAATGGGCACGGGCATCTACGGTATTGGTGGCAAACAACGTAACCCGATGGAAGTTACCCAACAAATTGTTAGAAGCGCAGGGCTTACCAACGAAAGAATGGTTAACTCTGGGATGCAACAAGGGTCAGTAACCCGTGCACGCCTTACGTCTATGGGTGTCCCTGAAGACATGCAAGACATCGTTTTGCAGTACGCCCAAGAAAACATACAGTTCCAAAAGAAGAGTGGCGGAAAACAAGGGATGTATGACCCTAGTAATGCGTCGCAACGTAAAACAATGGGCATTAACAAGAACTTTGCTATGGAAGCAGAAGTTACAGATGTGCGTCGTAACCAACGTGACGAAATGTTCTACCGTCGCCAAGCAGACAACTACGCCGCTCTTGAACGCAATACACAAAAGTTAATTAGTGCGTTTACTATGTTAGAAGACAAGTTGTCAGGAATCATTGGTGCCCGCATCAGTAGCCGAAACAACCCGTTTTTAAAAATTGGAAAAAACCTATTAGGTCTTGGCTTAATAGGAGGGGGTGCCGCATTTACAGCACTTACTGGGGGTGCAGGCGGAGTACTTGGTGGTGGAATAGCAGTTGGTGCTGGCACTAAATTACTTGGAGACGGAACTGCTAATAAAAGTGATTCTAAATCTCCTACTGTTTCAGGTAGTTCAAGCAAAGGTAAGTTTGCACAGTTAGAAAAACGAGATACGTTTTCTAAACTAAATCCTAAGTTTAAAGAACGCTTGCTTAAGATGATGGCTGATAACCCCAACGTAGGTATTGGTAATGGTTATCGTTCAAGTTCCGAACAGCGCAGTATGTTCCTTAGTCGTTACAGCCGTACTACTGAAGATACAGGTACATATTGGAACGGTTCATTCTGGAAAAAGCACAGCGGACCAGATGCTGCTCCTCCCGGAATGTCCATGCACGAAATTGGTCTAGCGGCTGACCTCACAGGTGACCTTGATTGGGTTCAAAAGAATGCGGCTAAATATGGATTGCAAACTTTTGCAAATGTCAACGACGAACCTTGGCACGTACAGCCAGCCGAACTTCCTAGAGGCCGTAGTGAATACGAAAAGAAAAACTCTCCTTGGGGCACAATCGCCGGGGGTAGCCAATATGACCCCGAATCAAAGTTCAACGGAAACCCTGATGTGCAAGGAGACCGTTCATCTAGTGCTAGAGGCATTGCAAAACAATCCGTAGAGTCTTACGGGCAAATGTCTATTGCAGAAAGCATTGCTGCCTCTAGGCAGGCAAATCAAGATTTGTTGGGTACCCAAGGTGGAGGAATGGGTAGAACTAAATCTGTTTCTTCGGTAGCAATATCAAGTAACACAAAAGCCTCAGATAGTGGGTATTCATCTCAAAAAGTACCTTCGTCGGGAATGACTACAAGAAATCATAAAGTTTGGGGTTCTTACCAAATCCCTAAACGTCGTTTTACACGGGCAGACTGGGATGCTATTGCTCAAGTAGAAACTAAGAAAAACTGGAAGTTTGTTAATGGTTCCAAAGTGTTCCGTGGTGGTTTAGCCATGCATAACAAGGTGTGGGATTTCTATGGCGGTAGAGAATTTGCTCGCTGGGCAGAACGAGCCACACCAGAAGAACAAATTAAAATTGCAGAACGATCATCATTTGATGGGTACACCGATCCTAAAACAGGAAAGTTTAAACCAGCAGCGGGCATTGGTGGTTTTGAATCAGTAGCCAAAAATGCAATCAAATGGCCTAACATTAAAACAGGCGACGGTGCTCCTACCTCTACTCCCGTACGCTCAGGTGGGTCTGTGCGTATTGAAGGCGGAAGCAATATTACAATTGCGCCTACTATCTATATCCAATCAGCAGGTAACAACTCTGCCGATGCACAACGTGCCGCTAAAGAAGTATCCAATATGATGGTTAGAGAAATTAAAATCGCAGCAATGAGGAACACCTAATGGCAGAGCGCTATGCAACCAATCAGTTTTACAACCTTGATTCTTTTGAACCGTTTAGCAGTGCGTTGTCTCAAAATAGTGCGGCAACTGATAACCCCCCATTTTTATACCCTTCAAATAATTTAAGAAACCCAACAACAGGCAATAGTACTCCTATTCAACGTGGGTACATCCGAATGATGAGCGAGTTACTTGGCAGTGACTACGAAACACTTAGTCGCCGTCGTTTACATTTTCAGTTTAACCCTGACAGCATTACCCGTTCAGTGTCTGCCCGAAATGATATTCAATTATGGATGAACATGGACCCTGCTCAAATGACGCAACCTGTTCCGGGTGACGCTAACTTTGCTTTTGAATTATTGTTTAACCGAGAAGCAGAAGTATATTCTGGTACATACGCTTCAGGTACTGCAACAAATGTTGGCACCCCTTTTATATCCGCAGGTGGGCGGACAGCAATATCATCAAACATTCCTGCAACTCTCCCAATAGATGGTGACAGCACATTAGGTCAATACAGTGTTACAGACATTGGTGTTCTTGCAGACTTAATTGTTTTTGATGAATTAATTGGTCAAGGTCTTAACTCTCAACTTATTGAAGCAATGATTGATCGGGCGGAAACTGGTGCGGCTTACAGAAACGCACAAGAAGCAAAAGCAGCAGATGCAACAAAAGATGACGAAGACAAAACAACCACAGCCACTACGGTTGCTTTTAACCGTACAGATACTGAAAATGCGTTGTCGGCAAACTGGGGTAACTCTGCGTTTCTTATCTCACAACCAATCCGTGTAGTTCTTTCATCATTGTTTATTGTAGAAGGCTATGTAACTTCTACAAGTGTAATGTTTAATAAGTTCACGCCAACAATGGTTCCCGTACAAGCAACAGTGGGCATTCAGATGCAGGCTATGTACATGGGGTTTGGAAAGAAAGATACTTTCTTTACTAAAGCCTTTGCAAGCAATGAAGAAAAAGTTAAAGAAGGTGTAGAGGCAGGTCGTACAGAAATACAAGCGTTGGGGAATATTGGGGCTACTCTTTTTAAAAAAATAGAAAACCCAGACAACAACTTTACCGTACAGCCTAAATACTTTTTTGATAAAGACAAAGAAGTACAAGACATTTGGGTGCGCTTTTTAGCAAACGATAATTTACGTGATGAAATAAGTGACAAAGGCAGTATTACAAAAGTAACAGTAACTGCAAATATAGAAATAAAATATAAAGGAAACAGTTCTAGTATCCCTGCTGAGGTTACCTATGAAGTTGGCGATACTGTTTTTTCTAAATCAGCCGCATACGATCTTGACACCTCTCAATTAAATAATAAAAAACGAGAACCGTGGGATACCGCAAAGTTTAAAATAGAAAAAGACCAAGAACCCGCACAAGAAACTTTAGATAAAACTAGTACTTCTAAGTATCAGTTCATTGTTACATACACAACAATGATAGAAGGAACAGAAGGAGGGGCTGTGGATTGTGCACAAGTAATTAAAATTGATAAAGAAGTTAGTTGGACTAGTAATATTAAAATGGGTAGTGATGCTACTCTTCATAGTGAATACTACGAAGGAGCAAAAAACCCACCAAGAGCAGGAGGTTTATAATGCTGTCCTCATCTTCCCGCTACACCACTACGTCTGCTGAAAAAGATGGTGCAACCGTAGTCATTGCCGTTCGCAAAGCCACATCTGCTGTGCAATACAGCACCTACACCGCACGAGACGGTGACTCCTTTATAAACATTGCTACCCGTTTGTTTGGGGACCCTTCACAATATTGGCGTATTGCAGACATTAACCCGCAACTTAAGTTTCCCGATTTGCTACCCGCTGGGCAAACTATTAGGATTCCTAAATGATTTTTAAGAGTTCCTTTGCTGGTTCTCCTGATGTGTCTGTAATAATCAGTGGGGCGTCGGTTGACTACACGACTATTACGTCTGTGTCTGTTGACGTTAGCGAACACGCCCACGATGTTGCCATCCTCACTTTTAATGGACTTGTACCTAAAGCCATCACAGATTACGTAGGTGCTCCAGTGTTCATTTCTATAGCCACTAGCCCTGCGGCTATTTGTTCTTTCTATGGGTATGTTGCGTACAACAGCCCCCAATCACACTCCCGTGCTGGGCTTGTAAACAACAGCCCATTCCAAACCGCAGAAGTTGTTTGCTTTGGAGCGAGTTATGAAATGAAGTCCACTAAGAACAAAGCGTGGACTAACGCCACTATTCCTTCTATTGTTGATGAACTTGCTATGGCGTACAGCATGTCTTATTCAGTTCCAGAAGACCACTTTACTTGGTCTCGCATTGTACAAACTAAACAATCGGACTGGGCGTTGCTGTCTAGCGTTGTGTCTTCTTTAGGTTATGGGCTGACCATAAATGGTACCCACATCCATGTCTACGATCCTTACAAAGCAATTGCTCGCCAACTCCCTTACATTGAACTAAAGACAGTTAGAGGCGCTCAAGGAAGTCCTCAGTATGTTCCCGGTGCGTTAATGGAGTTTAATGGCACCTTTGGAGACATCACCCCAGATGGGTCGTCTAACAAGTTTGAATTTGTAGGTATAGACAACGCAGGTAATGTTATCAAAACAGATACCGATGACATGTGGTCTGAACTGGGTGAGCGTGTACCTTCTCGGTTTACTGATCAAATAACTACTAATGTTTCGTCTATTGACATGCTTTCTCGTTTTGCTAAAGCAAAGAAAAAGAATACATACCCATACAACGCTGTAGCGATTACTACTGGCATTGCTGAAGCACTCCCCGGATCTGTTGCCAAACTGGACAACTACGACTCAAACTTTGATGGGTACTGGTTGGTTCGTGGTGTTAAACATACGGTAACTCGTTCCAACTTTGTTACGGAACTTAAGTTATCCACAGACAGCACAAGTAAATCTAAGCCAACGGTAAACCCAAGTGCGGTATATAACTTGCCTCCTCTACCCCGTCTA